>OOFW01000121.1_pt1 | contig 11193 bp, 3 predicted proteins | sample 1670271 | NCBI WGS metagenome assembly OOFW01 (sample SAMEA98137918, study PRJEB22522) | marine metagenome | biome: marine biome; feature: marine water body; material: sea ice | place: Arctic Ocean | collected 07-Sep-2015 | depth 1.32 m
CTATTGACGAACACTTAGCCCGTAAACTGCGCGCCTCTTTAGTGAACAAATTAAATAGATAGGTAGGTAGGTAGGTAGGTAGTTTACTCACTAGATATCGAAGTTTCATTCAATTCTAAAATAGCCTTTACTGTTAAGAGTTATTTAAAAATAGTGTTGCTATTTTCATTGGTTCAACAGTCTTCTTAGGCCAGAGCAAAACCAATAATGTTTTCTAGAAACTGACCACATTTAACATCATTATTACAGACTACTACATACCTATCCAACCTATCTCACATCAAGTCCATCTTGGCTTGTTTAGATTGTGAAAATCCCACAGTGAAATATTGTTATAAGATTAAGTAAATATTTTGTTAACAAAAAACAGTTCAGCCACGAATTTTGGTAGCAATTGTTAGCTACGGATTTTTAATGTCATTAAATTTTACCATCGAAGCATCAAGTGAACTTAATTCTTGCGCCAAGACTCTGGAACAATCAGATATGATAACCGGTTTAATAAACCGCATGACGACTGAAGAAAAAATTGGCCAAATGAGTCAGTTTTTTGGACATGGAGAACATATATCTGAACATCTGGCTCAATCGATCCGCCAAGGGCGGGTGGGTTCAGTTCTGAATGAAGTCAGATTACATACGGTTAATGAACTGCAACGTCTAGCAGTAGAAGAAAGCAGATTAGGTATCCCTCTCTTAATTGGGCGTGATGTAATCCATGGGTTCAACACCATATTTCCTATTCCATTAGGACAAGCAGCTAGTTGGTGTACTAAAACTGTAAAGCAATGTGCTCATATCAGTGCATTGGAGGCAGCTACTACTGGTGTCAATTGGACCTTTGCACCAATGATCGATATTAGCCGAGATCCACGTTGGGGTAGAATTGCGGAAAGTCTAGGTGAAGATCCTTACTTATGTTCAGTTTTAGGTGTTGCCATGGTGGAAGGTTTTCAGGGTGACGAGTTACACAAAATGGGTAATATTGCTGCCTGTGCTAAACATTTCGCAGGGTATGGCGCTGGAGAAAGTGGCCGTGATTACAGCACCACTAACATTCCAGAAAATGAATTGCGCAACGTCTATCTTCCCCCCTTTAAAGCTGCCGCCAATGCGGGTGTCGCCACTTTTATGTCCGCTTTTAGTGATCTTAATGGTGTACCTGCATCAGGCAATAAATGGCTAATGACGGATATATTGCGAGAAGAATGGCATTATAATGGTTTTGTGGTCAGCGATTGGGAGTCTATCAGCCAGTTAACCACTCACGGCTTTAGCAAAGATAACAAAGATGCAGCTTACGAGGCAGCAGATGCCGGTATTGACATGGAAATGGTCAGCACCACCTATCTTGACCACTTGCCAGACCTAATGGCTGAAGGTCGCATAAACGTTAAACAGATTAACACTGCAGTCAAAAAGATATTACAGCTAAAATGGCAATTAGGTTTATTTGACTCTCCTTATACTGATGCAAAATTATTACCTAAGCCCCTAAATTCAGAGCATTTACAGATTGCCAAAGACGCCGCGATAAAAAGCTGTGTGTTACTCAAAAATGACAAAAACATACTCCCACTTTCAGCAGAAAAATTAAATTCAATCGCTATTATTGGACCACTTGTGGATGATCCCTATGAGCAATTGGGCACATGGATATTTGATGGTGACGCGCAGAACAGTCAAACCTGTCTAACCGCTATTGAAAAAATATTATCAGGTAAAGCCAGTATTAACTATGTTAAGGCGATGCAAACATCTCGCAGTCATGACCAGACAGACTTTAAGCAGGCAATTGAATCGGCTGCGGGTGCAGATGTCGCTTTATTGATTTTGGGCGAGGAGTCAATATTATCGGGTGAAGCCCATTGCCGAGCTGAAATTGGCTTACCTGGTTGCCAAGAGCAGTTAATCGAAGCGATTGCCCAAACAGGCACCCCTATTGTGTTAGTGATCATGGCCGGTAGACCATTAACGATAGAAAAAGTGTTGCCTAAAGTGGATGCAGTTTTGTTTGCTTGGCATCCAGGGACAATGGGCGGACCAGCTGTTGCTGACTTAATATTTGGCAAAGCCAACCCGTCCGGAAAACTACCCGTTACTTTTCCCAGAAAAGTAGGACAGATCCCTATTTACTTCGGACAAAAACATTCGGGTAAACCAGCAACTGAAGCGGCTTATGTGCATATGGATGATATACCCGTGCAATCGCCACAAACTTCACTAGGTATGGCTGCCACTCATTTAGATACTCACTTTAGTCCCTTATTCCCTTTTGGTTTTGGCCTTTCTTACACTCAATTTAGTTACCAGAGCCTTGAACTTAGCACTAAAAAATTACATCTAGGTGAAACATTATCGGTTCGAGTATTGTTGACTAACACAGGCGGCACAGACGGCGAAGAAATAGCGCAGCTGTATATTCGAGATCTGGTGGGCAGTGTGACTCGGCCGGTAAAAGAATTAAAAGATTTTAAGCGAGTCAAGTTGGCCGCGGGAGAAAGCGAATGGGTCACTTTTGACTTGTGTACTGATAAGCTTGCCTTTTATAATAGAGAGATGGAATTCAAAGTAGAAACAGGTCAATTTTATCTTTGGTTAGGAAGCTGTTCACAGACTGGACTACGAGATGAGTTTGAGATAACAGATGATTAAAAAGCGACAAGAAAAAGCGCAACAAAAAAGAATAAAGGCTTTAATAAGTACTATGTCGCTTGCGCAAAAAGTGGGCCAAATGACTCAGGCTGAGCGAGTAACTTGTTCACCAGAACAAGCCAGAAAATATCATATTGGTTCAATATTAAGCAGCGCAGGCTCCTGTCCTGGCGACAACCTGTTGCAAGATTGGGTAGAAATGAATGACGCTTATTGGATAGCCTCAACCGCGAAAGACAATGACCATTTGGGTATTCCAATGCTCTATGGACTAGATGCCGTCCATGGTAACAATAATGTCAAAGGTGCAACCATTTTCCCGCATAATATTGGCTTAGGCGCGGCCAATGATATCGAGCTTATAAAAAAAATTGCCCAGGTCACAGCAAAAGAAGTCCTTGCCACAGGTGTTGATTGGACCTTTTCACCTAACTTAGCCATGGCTAGGAACTACCACTGGGGTAGGTGTTATGAAAGCTTCTCTGAAATGCCCGCTATAACCAGCCAGTATGCAGCAAAAATTGTTGAGGGTTTACAAGGGAAATTATCTGACAATGGTGTGATGGCCTGCGCTAAACATTGGATCGGTGATGGTGGTACCCATTATGGTATTGACCACGGCGATACTGTATTAAGTTTCAAAGAACTGCAAGCTTTACACATTCCACCTTTTGAAGCAGCGATCAAAGCTGGGGTGTTAAGTGTGATGGTGTCCTTTAGCAGTTGGAACGGCGATAAGTGTCATGCCCATAAATTTTTATTAGTGGATACTTTAAAAGAAAAAATGGGCTTTGAAGGTATTCTTATTTCAGATATGCAGGGTATTGATTATTTGGCTGATGATTCTTATTTAGGCGTGGCCAAAGGTGTTAACGCTGGCATCGATATGTTTATGGTGCCCAGAAATTGGCCAACTTTTATTGAACATTTACTCAGTCATGTTGAGCTAGGCACAGTGTCTATCGATCGTATTGACGATGCAGTAAAAAGAATTTTAACAGCTAAATTCGCTTTGGGCCTCTTTGATAGGCCAAGACCTAAAGACCGAAAATGGTCTAATCATGATTCATTTGGCTCGACTGCACATCGACTTGTTGCCCGCGAAGCGGTAAGAAAATCGTTGGTATTGCTGAAGAATGAACACAACCTTCTGCCATTATCAAAATCGTCTAGAGTATTAGTAGCAGGTAAAAGTGCCAATAATTTAGGCTATCAATGTGGTGGTTTTACCATTACTTGGCAAGGCGTTTCGGGTAATGAACAAATTGAAGGAGGTACCTCAATCTGGCAAGGTATACACGCCATGGCAGAACACGCACATATGAGTGAAAATGGCGAAGGTTTAGACGCGGATCCACAACAACATGATGTCGCTATCGTAGTGATAGGAGAGCCTCCATACTCTGAAGGCATGGGAGATATCAGAGATGATGATAAAAAAATCACCGAAGCCGGCTCAAAAATTAATGGTCAAGTTAAGCTACTAAAAGCTTATGGGCAATCCATTGAATTAAGTAAACTTTATCCTGAAGATTTACAAACCATCAAAAATATCACTAGCAAGGGCATACCGGTAGTGACTATTATGATCTCTGGAAGACCTTTAATTGTGGACCAAGAACTTGCTAATTCTGATGCTTTTATTACCGCTTGGCTGCCCGGTTCAGAGGGACAAGGTGTTGCTGATGTTTTGTTTGGAGATTTCAATTTCCAAGGAAAACTGTCTCATAGCTGGCCACAACTTTCACAACCAAAAGAAAATAAAAGTGACAAAAACTACCAGCCACTTTTTCCTTATGGTTTTGGTTTAACTTGTCACTGAATCACGAATTAATGACTTTTTCATATGGGCATAATGAAAATTGCATTATCAGAAGCTAGATTTAGATTGAAATAAATTCTGATCAACTAAACCTTTCCACCATTAAATAAGTACAAAAAGCTGAATAATTTTTAAGCTAAAATCACAAAAAAAGACAGAACATGGGGTGTTAAACCCAGCCTATTTCCAGAAGAAATGGTTTTTTAGCTGCATCTTTGAATAGCGCCTATTAATAATGCCTAGATAAACTTTATAAAATTGATTTTATTGCATTAATCATCTTAAAGGATAGATATGAACACAAGCATTCAAGCTCCATTTTTTATCTCACTAATATATTTATTAGTATCTGGCTGCAGCGGCGGCGGTGATAGCGTCAATCAAGGTCCTGTAGAAATATCAGTACCACTTAATTACAACATTCAGGTTTTTGAGCGGTCAGTAGACACTGGCCACACTTGTAATGCCCCCAATGTAGCGACTGAGCTAGAAAATAAATTTGTGGAAATCGCCGAGCAAGTGGGTTTAGATTTTTCTCATGAAATGGCAAATGGAGATAATTTGTTTGGCCAATCTGGTGGTGTGGGTGCTGGCGATTACAATAATGATGGATGGGTTGATCTGTATGCTATTGGCGGGGATGACCGCCCAAATTTATTGTTAAAAAATTTAGGGGATGGCACCTTCATCGATGAGGCAAGTCAAGTGGGTCTAGACTTGTATGGGAAAGGCAGTGGCCCATCTTTTGCGGACATAGATGGAGACGGCTTATTAGACATATTTATAGGTGATGTTGATGATGGCGAACCAAAATTATTCTTAAATGCTGGTGAAGATGGTTTCCTTGATATCACACTGCAATCTGGACTTGAACTACCAGGCAATAATATTTCGGCAGCTTGGGGCGATTTTGACCAAGATAATGATATGGACTTACTTCTAGCTCATTGGTCACTTGATGTGAGCGAATCGAATCGTTACTTGTGGCGTAACAACGGTGATTTAACCTTTACTAATGTCAGCGACGAGACAAACTTATTTTGGAGTAACAACCGAGACCTGAGCTTTGCACCGGGATTTGCCGATATTAACAACGATGGCCTACAGGATGTCTTATTTGTGGCTGATGGTGGCACTAGCAAAGTGTTTCTTAATCAACCTAACGGTGTATTTACAGACATTACTACCGACCAAATTTCGGATAAAAGCGGCATGGGCTCTGCCATTGGAGATTATGATAACGATGGAGACTTAGATTGGTTTGTGTCTTCCATTTCTCGTGGGTCACAAGATTCTCAAAGAATTTTTGGTAACCGTCTATATCAAAATCAGGGTGATGGTGAATTCATTGACGTAACCGATACCGCCGGTGTGAGGGAAGTACACTGGGGATGGGGCTCCTGTTTTAATGATTTTAATAATGACGGCAATCTGGATATTTTTCATGTAAATGGCTTTTATGGCCAGTCAAATTTCCTTCTAGTTGATCCATCCAGACTATTTATGTCAAATGGTAAAGGTAGTTTTACTGAGCGCTCTTTAGAATTTGGAATTGATGACACTGGGATGGGCAGAGGTATTGTGTGTTTCGATTATGATAGAGACGGTGACCAAGATATATTTGTGGCGAACCATGATCAGCCTGCACGATTGTATTGTAATTACGGTAATCAAAATACATTTGTAAATATTAGGTTACAGGGTAAATCGCCTAATGTTCAGGCGCTGGGTGCTAGAGTCTATGTCACAACAGGTGAGATAGAGCAAATGCGTGAACTGAACGCAAACAGTAATTACGTGTCTCAAAATCCTGTTGAAGCGCACTTTGGATTGGGGACAGCTAACAATATTGATAAAATAAGAGTGGTATGGCCAGGTGGAGTAGAATCCGTAATAGAAAACGTTGAGGTTGATCAATTTTTAATTATCAAAAAATTATGATGAGTGTTTACTTCGATTGATACAATTTTATGTATTTTGCGGCCAGTGTGCATAATGATGTGTCATCCCGTTAAAATGTAAAAACAGCAGTGACACATAATTTATTACAGCCTCAATTAGCACGTTTTATTTTGAGTAAGCCCTAACCATCACTGAGGTATGTTCACAACTCAACAGTAAATGATGCTCTTCCAGCTAGTAGTGACTCTCTTTAACTCCATTAGTTATTCCCTTAAAACTGTCAAAACATTAAAACTTTACCTGTAAAACCTTACCTGTTATTTCTTATTATCTTGGGTAGAATTATAAATAATAATTATTTATTGAAGAGGTTTTTTAAAGCCATATTTATCGCAACACAAACAGATTAACGTTAGCTAAAACCAACCATTCGCTTTTAAGCAAGTTCTACATAAATTTATAACCGGCTTAAATCACTAATGATTTCAGTTGTATATTGAGAATTAGCATCGCCAAAAATTACAATTGAAACTAAGTCACTAACGAGCAATTAACCTAATTATTTAAATGAGAATAAATTACCCGCAAAGTATTGTTTAACGAACGTTTCACTGTTGGCCATGAGATTGAAATGTTATCTATAAGTCCCTTCCGGCAGTCGGCTTCTAGCCTTGTAATCAAGTCAGTTAATGCCTCAGAGTTCACTTTATTGGCCACAATCATCAGCTTACGAGTACCGCGTAAAATAGAAGTCACATCGTCTTTATCTATCGCATCATTGGTTTCTTTGATGCCGCTTTCTAATACATCCATTAGCTCATTTAAGGCAACAGGCAAAGATTTAGTTACATTCTGATTTTGTAAATAAGGTAACAAATCAAACCAGAATTCGGGATTAGCTGGCATCACAAGTTTTGCAATTTCAGATGGCGCTTTATCTTCTTGCAGCGGTTTTTGTTGTATAGCTTGTTGCAGCTCTTCTTTGTGTGCACAAAGCAATGCGTCTTCTTGTTCAGCTAGTTTAGATTGATTAAACTGCAATTCTTGTTTTGCTTCTTGTAGAGCAACTTCTTTATCACTTAACTGAGATTGACTTTTATATAAGTCCAGTTCCAATTTTTGCAATTGATCTGCTAACTCAGCGTGGTCATCGTGTTGATCCCTCAGACTCTCCTTACTGTTGGTGTATTCTTGTTGCACTGCTTTTAACTGTTTGGTTAATTGAGTCTGTTTTTCCTCTAAAGAATGAATACTTTGTTCACTGCCCTGCAAACTTTGCTGTTGCTGTTCGAGTTGCTCTTGTAACTTACTTTCATGCTCTTCTTGTTGTTGTATTCGTTGTTGCAGATGTTCGGCTTCGCTGCGCGCTTGATTGAGTTCATTTTGTAGCTTTTGTTCGCCCGACTGGTTTTCTGAAACTTTTGATTCGGCTTCTTGGAGTTGTTCTAAATTTCCTTCGAGTTGTGCTTGCATCCGACTGTTCTGCTTTTCAGCTTCAATCAAAGCCTGTTGTAATTGTAATTTTTGTTGTTCAATTTCTGCATGATGTTTACGCCATTGTTCATCGCTTCCTTCAATCATTTCTTTTTGTTTAAAAGCACGACTTTCTACATCGGTTAATTCAACAGTCAATTGTACAAGTTTTTGTTGTTGTTCTAAGCGTGCGAGTTTTTCGTCATCTGCTTGACGTTTAATTTCGTCTAAATTACCTTGGGTGTTTTGCAGTTGTTGACGTTTTGCCTCGACTTCATCTTTCAAAGCTTGTTGTTGTGTTTGCCAATCTTGATCCCTATGGGCTATTTTCTGTTGCTGTTGAGTGCTTTGTTGCTCCATTTCTGCAAGCTCATTTTGCAGTTTATCAAATAAGGCTTGTTGTTGTTCTTTCTCGGCTTTTTCTGCTGCCTTTTCTGATTCTGTTTGCTGTTTGGTTTGTGACAGTAATTGTTCTGTTTGTTGCAACTGTTGTTGTTTGGCAACTAACTCTTGTTGCACTTTCTGCTGCTGTAGCTGCCATTTTTCATCATTTTTTGCCATCTGCAGCTCTTGCTTAGCGTTATGTGATTCCATTTCACTTAGCTCATTTTGCAATTTTTCAAACAGGGTTTGTTGTTGTTTTTTCTCGGCTTCAGTTTGTTCTTTAGCTTGGCTTAAGTCCTGTTCAGTTTCCTGAAGCTGATACTGCTTGGCTTTAAGCTGTTGCTGCATGTTTTCTTGTTGCTGCTGATATTCACCGTCTCTTAGGACTATTTGTTGTTGCTGATGTGTATTGCGCTGCTCGACTTCTGCAAGTTCTAATTGTAATTTTTCGAACAGGGCTAGTTGTTGCTGTTTGTCCGCTTTTTCAGATTCACTTTGTTCTTTAGTTTGTTTTAGGATACGTTCAGTAGATTGCAATTGCTGCTGTTTAGCGGCTAGTTCTTCTTGAATTTGTTGCTGCTGTGCCTCCCAGACATGTTCTATTGTTACCATTTTCTGCTGTTGTTGCTGGCTATGATGTTCCATCTCAGACAGCTCTTGTTGCAATATTTCTAATTGATTTTGCTGTTGCTCTTTAGCCGCTTTCTCTTGTTCGGCTGCTTGTTTGGTTTCATCTAAAACTTGTTGTGTTTCTTGTAACTGTTGCTGTTTGAACTCTAACTCTTGCAACAACTGGCTTTGTTGTTGTTGCATATCACCTTTATGTTGATTCGACATTTCTTCGAATTTTTGCATTTCACTTTGCAAATGTTCAACATGACGCATTTTATTAGATAACTCTGACTCGGCTATCTTATAGGTCTGCTCAATTCTTCTGCGTTGCTCCTCAGCCTGTTCACTAGCCTTACGCTGATTAACCAATAATTGATGCAGTTTTTCACTGGCATTGCCGGAACTTGTCAACTGAGACTGCAATGAATTAATTTGCCCGCCCACTTCATTAATCTGCAGATCTTTTTGTTCAATCGACTGTTTAAGCCCATCAATTTCTGCCACAAAATCATTCATCTTTGTTTGTTGGCTATGTTGTTCCTGTTTCAAATTCTCAGCATTACGCTTACTTTTACTTAGTTCTTCTTGAGCAGTTTTATATTTTCTCTCACTGTGTTGTAAAGCATCTGAAATTTGATTGCGCTGAGACTGTAAACCCGTCACTTTGGCCGTGGACTCTTCTAATTGAGAAGTTAACTCACCATTAACATTCTGCGCCTCACTGAGCTGAGAACGACTCTGATTATAATCCTCTTGAAGCTCTTGTAGATTATCGGTGACACTTTGGTGAGCTTGTTGTAAATCGCTGAATTCAGTTTGTTTTTCAGATAGATCATCTTGAGCAGCTTGTAACCTTGTTTCTGTGTCTGCTAAATTTTTTGCTTTAGTCGCCAGCTTTGCTTCGCTGCTTTGTAAAAGTTGATGTTTCTCAACTACTGCTTTCTCTGCAGCTTGATGCAAGTTCATCGCCTCAATACGTGCTGCATCCGCTAATTTTAAGTCTCTAAAGTCGGTCCAAATACATAGAATTGAATCGAAGTCTTGGCCTTTATACATAGGCACATATGTCGCTTGACAAGGTAAAAAGACCTGGCCTACTTTATGCTCCCATTGCAATGATTTAGCCTGTCCATCCAATTTAACTTTGGTTAAATACCTTTCTAGTTCTTCAGATGCTTGTTGGTCTGGGTTTAGCTCTAAGGCAAAAGGAGTATTGCCGAATAACTCATGTTCATCTTTAATATTAAAAAATGCGCAAGCGGCAGGATTTAATTTGGTAAAACCATGTTCTCCTAAAATAGCCATTGGCATAGCGCTATGTTGTAACAGCCCCTCAAATTTGTCTTGATGGAACTGCTCTTTAGTGGCGTCTGAAATCCAGCACAAGTACTCTTGATTTTCTTTGTTTAAACAATCGACGTGTAGCTCACTTGGATATAATTTGGCATTTTTACCTTTTAAGTGTGCAGCAAAAGCACGCAGTCTTCCTGTTTGATTAATTTTTTTAGCTGCCTTGGCTGCATGACTTGAATCATTAAATAGATGATAAAATGTATCTTTTTTTAGCTCTCTATCACTTAAGCCCAACCTATCAGTCATAGCAGTATTGGCTCTGATAATCTGGTCTTCGCCATTAATAATGGCTACGGCAAGCGGTGCTGATTCCAAAATAGTAGAAAAATTTATTCTCTCTTGTTCAAGTAAAGTTTTGCACTGCTTAAGCTCAATATCATCTTGAATAACCCCCAACATACCGACGCATTTTTTATTCTTATCTGAAAAGAACTTTAACTTTACTTTTAGTGTGTGGATAACCCCATCAGCAAGCTGCCACTCAAATTCTTTATCGTGGCCTATATTCACAGCACTAAAATTTGAACTGTTATATTTATGTAGTCGATTGAGCTCAGCAGGTAGTATGCTTAATTCTTGTATGCTCTTGTGTTTTATTTTTGAAAGTTTTTGGTTAAACAAGATCTCAAAAGCCGAATTACAATCAACAAATTTACCTTGTTCATCAAGCAAGTAAACTGGGTTGGGACTGTTTGCTACCAACATTTTAACTTTTTGCTGAGTAACGTGTTGAAGACTCCTTTGTTGCTCTAGCTCTGTCAGGTTTTGCACCAAAAAATCTAAGTGTGTGGTTTCGCCTTTATCATTTTTTTTCCTACTCAAGCCAATAAGCCTCAAAGGGATCGTATTTGTCAATTGCACATGTTTTGGCTCACTGAACTGACTTTCTATATCGCTTTTATTGAACAATAAAAACTCTAAGCAAATATCTATTTGATGCTGTTTTTTACTTATTTCTAAAGCCTGCTCCCACTCAAACACAGCCTTTGTGT
>OOFW01000123.1_pt1 | contig 11117 bp, 9 predicted proteins | sample 1670271 | NCBI WGS metagenome assembly OOFW01 (sample SAMEA98137918, study PRJEB22522) | marine metagenome | biome: marine biome; feature: marine water body; material: sea ice | place: Arctic Ocean | collected 07-Sep-2015 | depth 1.32 m
ATCTATACCTTTATCGTATTCACTCAAACACAAGTGTTGTAAGTTCACCTACAAATTATTTCAATTAGCCTTAATAGTGTTTAGTCCATTGCAAAAAATATGCAAAAGTTTGTATGATTAAAAATTAAAAATTAAAAATTAAAAATTAACGTTTAAATTTTTTTGCATATTGGCTGGGAGACAGCCCAGTATGTTTTTTAAATAACCGAGTAAAAGAACTGAGGTCGTCATAACCTACTTGGGTCACAATTCTTTCGACGCTATTGTGTGTTGTTTCAAGTTGTTTTTTAGCTGCTTCAATTCTTAAAGTTTGTAAATATTCTAATGGATTTTGTTCGGTGGCTTTTTTGAATCTACGATTGAACGTTCTCAGCGTCAGGTTAACCAATAATGGTAAATCACTCACCGCTATTCTGTGACTGTAGTTTGCTTCTAGCCATTCTTGGACTGTCAACACATCAGGATCTTGATGATATTTTTTGGTTAGAATATTTGCGTAGGCAACCTGTTCGCCACGATAAATATCTATGACATGTGCCTTTGCAGTTGTTGTAGCAACATCACGGCCGCAATACCGCTCAATTAATAATAGAGTTAAATCAAACCATGCCATTCCTCCGCCAGAGCAGTAGATATTTTGTGAGCTGGTAATCATTTTCTCAGCATGTAAGTTTACTTGTGGATAACGAGATCTAAATAAACTGGCATAACCCCAGTGAGTGGTGGCCTCTTTGCCATCTAATATGCCTGCTTCAGCTAATAAAAATGCACCGCTACAATTACTCGCAATATCAGATTGATTAACAAAGTGCTTTTGAATATGTGCCAGTAAAGCCTGATTGTTTTGAATTACGCTAATTATTTCACCGCCGATAGTCGGTATAAGTAATAAGTCTGTGTGATTGACATCTTCAATCGCAATATGGCTATTGATTACCAATTGATTAATACAACGTACAGGGCGTTTTTTTATCGATGCAATTTGTACTTCAAAAAATGGTGATGGTTGCTGACCTTGCATACGTTGCCATGTCACACCAGCTAACGCGAACAAGTCTAGTGCTCCAGTAATAGCACTAGCATAGGCTTGATCAAAGCCAAGAATGGTTACTTTAAACAATGTAAATAACCGGAGTGATTAGTCACAGATAACACCTCGTTATAACTGTCATAAATGACCATTAATATGTCATATATGACAATAATAGCATAATGATTTTTTTGTCAATCTAGCCCCATATATTAGACAAGCTGCAGATTTCGTCTGTAATCACTTAAAAAGGTTAAGTTATATGAACAATGAACTGGTTAAACGTAAAGAATTAGCGTTTCAATTATACGAAGTATTGGATACAGAAACCCTTTTTGGGCGTGAAAGATTTGTCGAACATAATCGCGAAACATTTGATGCGGTGATGGATATCGCAAATAAAATAGCCACTGAAAAATTTGCCACCCACAATGCTAAAGGTGACGCCAACGAGCCAACCTTTGATGGTCAAAAAGTACATATGATACCTGAGATAAAAGAAGCCTTTGATGCATATGTTGAATCAGGTCTAATTGCTGGCAGGTTTGACTTTGATGAAGGTGGTATGCAACTACCAGAAACTATTATGACTGCATGTGCCGGTTATTTTATGGCCGCTAACCCTTCCAGTACCGGTTATCCATTCTTAACCATTGCTGCTGCAAACGTCATACGCAATTTTGCTTCACAGCAGCTAAAAGATACTTTTATGCCTAAAATGTTAACGGGTGAATTTACCGGTACTATGGCACTAACTGAACCTCATGCTGGATCGTCTTTGGCTGACATTCATACCACTGCATTTAAACATGCAGATGGCAACTATCGCCTCAAGGGTAATAAAATTTATATTTCTGGGGGCGATCATGAATTGTCTGACAATATAGTGCATTTGGTTTTAGCTAAAATCCAAGGTGCCCCAGCTGGTGTCAAAGGTATTTCATTATTTGTCGTTCCTAAGTTTCGCCTCGATGAATCTGGAAACCCAGGAGAGCGAAACGATGTGGCTTTGGCTGGTCTTATTCATAAAATGGGATATAGAGGTACTACCTCTACCGCTCTGAGTTTCGGCGAAAAAGAAGACTGTCACGGATACTTGATAGGCGAAGAGCATCAAGGTTTACGTTATATGTTCTTAATGATGAACGAAGCCCGTTTAGGTGTGGGTTTTGGCGCTGCCATGATAGGTTATAGTGGTTACCAATATTCCTTAGAGTATGCCAAAGAGCGCACTCAAGGACGTGTTGCTCCAAACAATAAACCTACAGATAAACCTGCTACTATTATTCAACATGGTGATGTCAAACGTATGCTGTTGGCGCAAAAATCCTATGTTGAAGGAAGCATGGCGTTATGTTTTTACGCGGCTAGATTAGTGGATGATTCGCACACACTCACTTCAGATGATGAAAAAAGACAAGCATCTGAATTATTGGATTTATTGACGCCAATTGTTAAAGCTTGGCCATCTGAGTATGGGCCTAAAGCGAATGATTTGGCAATACAGGTACTAGGTGGAGCTGGTTATACCCGTGAATACCCTGTTGAACAGTGTTGGCGTGATAATAGGCTGAATCCAATTCACGAGGGGACTAACGGTATTCAAGCATTGGATTTGTTAACTCGTAAGCTTTGGCAAGCTAATGGCTCTGGGCTGAAATTATTACAACAAAGAATGGAAAATGATTTTTCCAAAGTAACAGGTTCAGAAAGTCAGAAATTAATCGCAAATTTATTGCCTTATATAATACAGATGCAGTCTTTGTTACCTTTGCTTGGGCAACACTTAAAGTCTGAAAAACAGCCTGTTTTGTTAGCTAACGCAACTTGCTTTATGAATATATTTGGCCAAGTTGTAATGAGCTGGTTGTGGATACGACAGGCAAATGTGGCAGAAAACGCCTTAGAAGTTACGGGATTATCTGAGGAGGATAAGGCGTTTTATTTTGGTAAAGTTCAAGCGGCTAAATATTTTGTACGCTGGGAATTGCCAACTATTCAAAGAGATATTGCATTGCTGAATGACATGGACGATAGCTGCAGTGGAATGAAAACAGAGTGGTTTTAACTGATTTTCAACTACATTAAGAAAGTTATATAGATATGGAAGAGTTATGAAAAACAAACAATTTTTATTAGCATCAAGACCTTTTGGCACAACCACTAGGGAAAACTGGGACTTCGTAGAGACCGATGTGGCAGAATTAACAGATAATCAAGTCTTGGTGCAAGTGGAATATATTTCACTAGATCCTGCCATGCGTGGTTGGATGAATGAGGGTAAATCCTATATAGAACCGGTGCAAATTGGTGCAGTTATGCGTGCTGGCACTGTCGGTAAAGTCCTTAAGTCCACTAGCAGTCAATTTTTTGAAGGTGATTATGTATATGGTCATTGTGGTGTACAGAAATACGCTGTAGTAGATACAGAGGGCCTGCACAAAGTAGACCCAAGTTTAGCCCCGTTGGAGCGTTATTTAGGTGTGTTGGGTATGCCCGGAATGACCGCTTATTTTGGTTTGTTAAATACAGGTTTACCCGTGGCTGGTGAGACGGTAGTGGTGTCTGGTGCAGCTGGAGCAGTAGGTTCAGTGGTAGGTCAGATAGCTAAGATAAAAGGTTGTCGAGTAGTTGGCATTGCTGGCGGGTCAGAAAAATGTGCTTACTTAGTAAATGAATTAGGTTTTGATGCAGCCATTGATTACAAAAATGAGAACGTGAAAAAGGCGCTGCGGGTTGCTTGCCCCAAGGGTGTTGACGTCTATTTTGACAATGTCGGGGGTGAAATACTTGATGATGTCTTAACTCAAATACGTATGAAAGCGCGAATAGTTATCTGTGGAGCTATCAGCCAATATAACAATACAACTGCTGTAAAAGGGCCATCTAACTATCTTACTTTACTGGTAAATAGGGCGAGAATGGAAGGCATAGTAGTATTTGATAATATCGCAAACTATTCTAAAGCGGCAACTGAAATGGCTGGTTGGATAGCTGAAGGCAAATTAGTCGCGAAAGAACATGTTGTTAAAGGTATTGAGCATTTCCCAGAAACATTATTAATGTTATTCAATGGCGAAAATATGGGTAAATTAGTGTTAAAAGTAGATGCAGACTAATAATAACAAGTCAGTCACGTATTCAGAAAACAATTGAGATCCTATAAAAGAAATAGATCTTATAAAAAGAGAGATTTTATGAAAAAAGATATTTTTGATTTAACCGGTAGAGTAGCTTTAGTAACTGGTGCAAGCCGTGGTATTGGTGAGTCTATTGCTCGATTACTTGCAGCCTATGGGGCTAGAGTCATTGTTTCTAGTCGCAAAATTGATGGTTGTGAAACCGTAGCACAAAGTATCCGCGACGAGGGTGGCGATGCGATAGCTATGGCCTGCCATGTGGGTGAAATGACGCAGATTGAAAACGTCTTTGGACAAATCAGCGAGAAATACGGACGTTTAGATATATTAGTTAATAACGCAGCAGCTAATCCTTATTTCGGACATATTTTAGATACTGATTTAGCCGCCTTCGATAAAACCGTTGATGTGAATATTCGTGGATATTTTTTTATGTCGACCGCAGCTGGAAAAATGATGAAAGAGCAGGGCGGTGGTGTCATTTTAAATACTGCATCTATTAATGGTATATCACCGGGTATGGGACAAGGTATTTATTCGATTACTAAGGCGGCTGTTATCAGCATGACTAAATCTTTTGCAAAAGAGTGTGGAGGCCTCAACATTAGAGTTAACGCTTTATTACCAGGTTTAACCGAAACCAAATTTGCTTCAGCACTGACCAGTAACGACAAAATACTTAAAACAGCACTCATGCAAATACCACTAGGAAGAACTGCGCAGCCTGATGAGATGGCGGGTACTGTTTTATACTTAGTCTCTGATGCATCTAGCTACACTACCGGAGCCACTGTGGTGGTTGATGGCGGGTTTTTAAGTTAAGTTTTCTTTTAGAATAAAATTTTAACAACGGCAACTACAATAGTTGCCGTTTTCATTCATTTTTATGTGAAAGGAAAAGCGTGTCTGATATTTTGAGTGACAGTAAAAATTCAGTGCTCATTGTTAGCGATATATTTGGAATATCTACCGCCTTTTTATCATTGCTAAAAGATATTAATATTATCGACATTGCAGTCGTTATATCACCTTATCAGCATGTTCAAACACATTTCGAGAATGAACAACAAGCGTACCAATGTTTTCAAGATAATGGTGGAATGGATGCTTATATTTTGAGCGTAACTGAGAGTTTAAAATCTAATTTAGGTATAACAAAAATAGTGGGTTTTAGTGCTGGTGCAGCAGCAATTTACTCAGTTATGTCAAATTTAACCAAGAATGATATTCCGCTTACTTTGTTTTACCCAGGCCAAATTCGTCATTTTTTAAATCTACACCCCAGTTGTCCATGTCATATTATATTCCCTGAGTCAGAATCTCACTTTTTACTACCAGATGTTATTAAGGTGCTAAAAAAACAATCAAATATTAAGGTAGAACAAAATACCTATCAGCATGGATTTATGAACAAGGATTCAAAGTCCTTTGATCTAACTGCTTATAACTATTATTGTCAGATGTTAAGAGAACTTCTTACAAATAGAACGTAAACACTTCACGTTAGTGTAAATAGTGCGTAACGTAAGGCACTAAAATCTATACGTATTTTGAATTTTATTTTTTGCTAAATGCTCCATCATTAGGGTTTAATAGAGTTGTTGTCTATTTCGATATTATCTAAGGTTTACTGCATGCTCAAACTCAATAAAAAAGGCCTATTATTAGCCAGTGCCACCACTTTGTTACTTGCCTGTTCGGCAACCCAAACAGCTGATCCCATTGTTAGTCAGTCCGAAGCGACACAATCAAAGCTAATTAAAGCCTCGAAGTTGACAACAAACAATGCTCAGTCAACGTTATTAACCCTAGAAAAAATCATGGCTGATCCTGATTGGATAGGTCGCCAACCTAGCTCTGCATATTGGGCCGATGATAACCAAAGTGTCTATTATCAACAAAAACAGCAAGCTTCACCTTTGTCTGACTTATGGATGAGACCTATAAATCAAAAAGGTAATGGCACTAAAGTTGAATTGAACCAGTTGCATGTGCATGCCTATAAAAAGCGAATATTAAATAAAAATAAAGACACTGCCGCTTGGGTATTTGAAGGTAATGTTTTTGTTAAAAGTCTGACTAACAATAAGCTAAAGCAACTCACAAAAGATAATAGGCAGCCAAATAACTTAGTTTTTCTAAATGACGGGCGCTTAAGTTTTCAAAGTGGCAATGCTATATATGCCATTCATCCTGAACATGGTTTATATGAGCAACTAGTTTCATGGGAATTTGCCGAAAAACCCACTGCGTTAAAAGAGCCAGAGGATTATATTGCTGAGCAACAACAGCAACTAATTGAAGTGGTGGCACTAAAACGTCAGCAAAAAAAATTACGTTTTGAAAAAAAACAACAACTTCTAAAGCAAAACAACACCCTTGTGCCCGCTAATTTTTATTTTTCCGAAGAAAATGAAACCGTAGAAGCGAGTTTATCACCTAACGGCAAGTGGTTAGTGTTGGTCGAACGAGAAGAATCTAGTTGGCGTGATGAAGATGACATTATGCCTAACTACATTAACGAAGATGGGAGAATAACTAGCGAAAATGTACGCAGCAGAGTTGCAGATGCAGAACCGACCCAACACAGTATTTGGCTACTTAACCTTGCTAACAGATCACAACAAAAACTCAGCTATAATAGTTTGCCTGGATATAATGAAGACGTATTGCAAGCAGTGAAACGAGAAAACGCTGAAGCTAAGGGGGAAAAGTATATTGCCAATCGCCTACCTAGAGATATTAGCCTTATACGAGGGTCGCAAAGTGCTATTCAATGGCATAATGACGGTGAAAAAGTGGCCATTATGCTTGAAGCATGGGACAACAAAGATAGGTGGCTGACAACAGTTGATACTGATGACGTGACTTTAGTCAATCAACATCGATTACATGATGATGCTTGGGTTAATTATAGATTCAATAGTTTTGGCTGGTTAAATAATAGTTCTGAACTGTACTATTTATCTGAGGAAACAGGCTATTCACACTTATATTTTAAACCTTTAAATGGTCAAGCAAGAGCAGTGACTTTCGGTAATTTTGAGGTTGACTCTCTAACCTTAACCTCCAACGATCAATTTATGTATTTTAAGGGAAATAAAAAACACCCAGGTATATATGAGATATATCGTATTGCTTTAAGCGACAACAAATTAGAAGAATTAACCAATCTAAATGGCATGACAGATTATCAATTAAGCCCAGATGAAGAGTCATTATTATTGACTCATTCCAGCTTAATTCGCCCACCAGAATTGTATTTACAGTCGGTTAATAACCCGTCAGTAATGCAGCTTACCCATACGGTTAGTCAAGAATTTCTTGATATCAATTGGCTTGCACCCGATATAGTTCCGATTAAATCTTCGCATACTGAGCAACCGATATATTCTCGTGTGTATACGCCCAGTGATATGCAACCCGGCCAAAAATATAAATCGGTAGTGTTTAATCATGGTGCAGGCTATAAACAAAACGCTCATTTGGGATGGTCTGACTATTTCAGAGAGTTTATGTTTCACAATTTGTTAGTACAACAGGGGTATGTGGTACTAGATATGGATTATCGTGCATCGGCCGGTTATGGTAGAGATTGGCGTACGGCCATTTATCGTCAAATGGGCACGCCAGAAATTCAAGACCTAGAAGACGGTGTTGATTGGTTAGTTGAAAACCTTGATGTGGACGCTAACAGAGTAGGGACTTATGGTGGTTCTTACGGGGGCTTTATGACCTTTATGGCTTTATTTAATTCTCCTGATCTGTTCCAAGCTGGCGCAGCCTTGAGACCTGTCAGCGACTGGGCACATTATAATCACGGATACACCTCAAACATATTGAATACTCCTGATGTTGATCCTATTGCTTACGAAAGAAGTTCACCCATTTATTTCGCTGAAGGATTAGAAAAACCATTGCTGATAAATGCGCCTATGATAGACAGCAACGTATTTTTTGTTGATGTAGTAAGACTGGTTCAACGTTTGATTGAATTAGAAAAACAGGATTTCGAGACGGCAATTTACCCAGTAGAATCACACGGCTTTGTACAGCCTAGTTCATGGTTGGATGAATATCGTAGGATCTATAAATTGTTTGAAACAAACTTATAAATTTTACTCAGATATGTCATGTGTAATCTTCAATTATGGCTTTTTAAGCTCATGTTGAGTTTTATTTACGACAAAATAATACAGTATTATGATGCTGCCAGTCATCGTGCCATATAAGTGTGCGTCAATGGCAACATTTGCTGCTATCAACTGTGCTACTTCTTCACTGGCCCCAAAAAATTGTTCATGAATAACCTTAAGCCAGACGCCAATAAACATTAGCCAACCAGTTTTGATTTTTTGTTTAATATCAAAATAGGCACCAATAACAAATAAACCATGAAGCACACCAGACAAACCTACATACCAACCCATCTGCTCAGAGAATAAATATAAGCTTATGGATGTACCCAAACACAATGCAAAAAATTGAATCAAATAACGGGCAATATTGTAATAGTAACCGTGCAATGCCCATAATAATGTTAACCCAACTGTGTTTAACAGTAAGTGTACGGTATTGGTGTGTAAAAAATGCCCGGTTATCAGTCGCCACCACTGAAGATCGTTAATCTGATCTCTGTCATAAGCCAACAAATTACTACTCATGGGCTCTGTTAAGGATAAAATAATACTAACGATTATTATTAACAGAGGAGCGAGGCTGTATTTCATCTGGACGGGTAGATTGAACATATTATTTTGATTGATTATAAATGACATATAGTAACTAATTTCTATTAGATAAGTTAGTTACAGTTCTTGTTTCGTCACTAATGATTAACGACTAATCTAAGAAAATCTCTTATTAAACATAATCATTTGTGAAAGTATTTCTTACTCCATTATCAATTTCAATTTCTTAACGTCCCAGGACCTAAAGGGGTTCAAATTAGATAGACACTCAACTGTTTGTGGTAATTGTTGTACTTAGCAAATCTGTTTTATAGCAACTTTTAGCCCGATTGGAATGTATTGCAAATTTAGAATGATATGAGTCTTACAATCACTTTAACGGTAAAGTTAGCTTTTTCTCGAGCTAGGTTACTTTAATATAAGTCGTATTGAGAGTGGAGCAGGGCAAACCATTATGTTGGTGGATTGAAAATTTAATATCCAACAGGCAATGAATTTACTTAAATTGCCAAATAAAAAAACTATACAGTCTCAAACAAATGGTTCTGGGATTGAAGGGTTAATGCCGATGTTTAATAAAACGCGGTAAAAAGTGAAATTAGATACCTTTGATTATATTATATTCAATTAATTGTTGCGGTGTAGATTAGCGAGGCAATTCTTAGAAAGTAAGCTTTTGTAGTTGAGCACTAACCTTTAAGGCGCCTATAGACTTACCGAATCTACTTTCCAGCTTTTATCTATTTTTACCAATTTAACAAGACGCATATCTTTAAATATGTTGTCATTAAACTTTCCTTCAAAAAACAACGATACTTGTGCGTCTTTGGCAAATTCATTTCTGCCTGCACTACGTGACTTAGGTTGTATAGTGACCTTATCAAAACGCATGTTTAACACATGCCTTTGAACACCCTTATTAGTGTGATATGAACGTAACAAGCGCTGCATTTTAGGAGTACTGACCTTGATGGCACCTTTAATATTACTACTGTGGTAAATGTGGTCAAAAAATTCAATTGCAGCAAATTCAGGGTTACCGCTGTCTAACATACCAAATTTCCCACCACCTTGTTTAGGTGGTGCTTTTTCACAGGCACTGAATAGAAAGGCAAATATTAAGATAAAACTGATATTTTTTAGCATGGTAGATTTCATTATATTAGTGAGCCTGCTTTTATGTATTTATCTTATCGTGTTTTTAGAACCATAAATAGTTATGGGAGGTATCAAGCTCCCAGTCTAATTATTAATGTAATTATTGAATATTTTCTGAGTCAGAAAATTCATTAGCAAACAGGGGACTGCTCAGGTAACGCTCTGACGCACTCGCTAAGATCACCACTATATGTTTGTTCGCATTCTCAGGTTTTTCCGCCCAACGTTTCGCTGCGACTACAGCTGCGCCAGAAGAGATTCCCGCTAATATACCCTCTTCTTTCATTAAGCGGAGTGTCATCGCCATACATTCTTCGTTACTCACTTGTTCAACAGCGTCAATAAGATCTAAGTCTAAATTACCAGGAATAAAGCCTGCACCTATTCCTTGAATCTTGTGTGGCCCAGGAGTAAGGGGTATCCCCGCTTTTGCCTGAGTGATGACTGGTGAATCTGTGGGCTCAACAGCTATCGTGATGATGGCCTTACCCTGAGTTTTTTTGATGTAACGGCTGACACCAGTAATGGTACCGCCTGTGCCTACGCCGGCAATAAAAATATCAATTTTTCCGTCTGTGTCATTCCAAATTTCAGGTCCAGTAGTTTTTTCATGAATTTCAGGATTAGCTGGATTTTCGAATTGATGCATTGGAATATATTTTGAAGGATCTGAAGCTACAATTTCATTAGCCGCGGCAATAGCACCCTTCATGCCTTTAGGTGCTTCGGTCAGAACCAAATTTGCGCCCATAGCTTTAAGCAACTTACGTCGCTCTAAACTCATAGAACTAGGCATAGTTAAAGTGATTTTATAGCCTCTGGATGCAGCAACAAACGCTAGGGCAATACCCGTATTTCCGCTGGTTGCCTCAACAATTTCATTACCCGGCTTAAGTATGCCTTTTTTCTCAGCATCCCAAATCATACTTGCGCCAATACGACACTTAACACTGAAGCATGGGTTTCTTGATTCTATTTTTGCGTAAACGTTGCCGCCTGTAACCCGAATAAGGTCAACTAAAGGTTTTTTACCAATGGCGAGTGAATGCTCGTCCGAAGATTGCCATGTTGTTCCCTTACTTCAAATTTCTTTTTTTT
>OOFW01000124.1_pt1 | contig 11114 bp, 4 predicted proteins | sample 1670271 | NCBI WGS metagenome assembly OOFW01 (sample SAMEA98137918, study PRJEB22522) | marine metagenome | biome: marine biome; feature: marine water body; material: sea ice | place: Arctic Ocean | collected 07-Sep-2015 | depth 1.32 m
TTTCTGGTTTTGTTTGTAAGTTTTTTGCCTGCACAAGCTATAGAAATTGGTGGTAGTGTTAACCACGTTGATGACCATGGTTCACAAGGATATTCGATATTTATTACCGATAACTTTTCCAGAAGGAGCAAGTTTTATTGGGGTTTAGGGCTCAGCCGATATGATGAGTTGAATGTCGAATGGAATAATAGCGATTTGAAGTTTCCTATAAATAACGTTGAAGCATCACTATCTTACCGGCAACAGTTCACCTCACGAAATCTTATAATTCGACGTTTCAGTATAGAATACCAATTAGGATTAGCCGCATCGTTAACAGACAATAAATTTACTTGGCCTGACCTTAATGAAGAAAAGTACTTTTCAGAATCCGGTGATATTAACGGATTTTTAGCTATTTCTGCTCACTATAAAGTGTCTTCTAATATTTCAGCAATCATGGGGATAAAACATTTTCCTGAAATGTCTGAGTTTGGCAGCCTAAGTTCAGTTTTTTTGGGATTTAAGGTTAACCTTAACTTTAGCCCCACTTATTATGGTAACTAACCTTTAGGTTAAGTTTTGCGGTACAGGAAGAACAGTGATCAAGTCTGGAGTAAGTATTATTTATGTTTAGAATAAAACCGCAAATCGCAGCGATAAGTTGGTGTAGTTGGCTAAGGTTACAGCTATTTAGTTTTGCCACGATTGTCATGATTAGTTTGGCTTGGCCGCAACCTAGTTATGCTCAAGTTGCTACTTGTCCTGGCCCGCCACCTTTAACCACCACTGATACTGATGGTGATGGTTACGACGACAACATTGATGTATTTCCTAATGATCCTGCTCGCCATTACGATTATGATATGGATGGTATCAGTAATTTAGATGACGATGACGATGACGGTGATGGTGTAAGGGACTTAGTCGACAACAATCGAGATGCTGACCCGGTTATTAATTTTTACGATCCTTTCCCAGATGATCCTCTTGAGTGGCTTGATACAGATCTTGATTGTCTTGGAAACAACAGCGATTTAGATGATGACAACGATGGAGTCGAAGACATCGTTGATCCCTTTCCCTTGGATGGCTCTGAATTTGAAGACACTGACAGCGACCTGATAGGTAATAACGCTGACACCGATGACGATAACGATGGTGTGATTGATTTATATGATGCCCTGCCTTTAGACCCAAATGAACAAACAGATACGGACAGAGATGGCGTAGGAAATAATACCGATGAAGACGATGATAATGATGGAATTGATGATATAAATGATGCCTTTCCACTGCTTCCTTCTGAAACCTTAGACACTGATAATGATGGTATTGGAAACAATGCCGATCCTGATAATGACGGTGACGGTGTAATAGATATTAACGACTTTATGCCAGATGACCCTTCTGAATCGTTCGATAACGATGGCGACTTGATTGGTGATAATACAGACCCAGATGATGATAATGACGGATTTTTAGATGGCGTTGATGCGTTTAGAACAGATGCTTCTGAAAACCTAGACACTGATGGTGATGGTGTGGGTAACAATGCTGACAGTGATGATGATGGTGATGGCGTTGCTGACTCTTCTGACGTATTCCCACTGGACTCAACCGAGTTTATTGATACCGACGGTGACGGCATAGGTAACAATACAGATACAGATGATGACAGTGATGGCGTAGAAGACGGTATAGATAGGTTTCCTCTTGATAGCACAGAATCTATAGATACGGATGGTGACGGTATTGGTAACAATGCAGACACTGATGACGATGGTGATGGTGTGGCTGATAGTGTTGATCCTGACCCTCTCAGTATGGACGAGGACACCGACACCGATGGCGATGGAATTGGTAACATAGTCGACAGCGACGATGACGGAGACGGCATAGCCGATGGCTTTGATGCCTTTCCTTTGAATAGTGCTGAAACACTAGACACAGATGGTGATGGCCTAGGTAATAATCTAGCTGACGCTGATGATGATAATGACGGCATAGTCGATACGGATGACGCCTTTCCATTAGATAGCGCAGAGTGGCTTGATACCGATAATGACGGTGTAGGTAATAATTCAGACCCAGATGATGACGGAGACGGCACCATCGATAGCATAGATGCATTTTTACTAAATGCTACTGAATCTCAAGACACCGATGGTGATGGTTTGGGTAACAACGCCGACAGTGACGACGACAATGACTCTTTTATTGACTCAGATGATGACTTTTCCTTGGACCCATTAGAATGGTTAGACACCGACAATGACAGCGTTGGCAACAATGCTGACAACGATGATGATAATGACGGTGTTATAGATTCGTTAGATATATTCCCTTTAAACATCGCTGAATCAGTCGACACTGACGCTGATGGCTTGGGTAATAACGCAGACAGTGATGACGATAATGATGGTTTTATAGATACTGATGATGCATTCCCTCTGGATATATCGGAATGGATAGACACAGATTTGGATGGTATTGGAAATAATTTGGATACTGACGATGACAGTGATGAAGTAACAGACAATCTGGATTTGTTCCCATTAAATGCTACTGAGTCAGTCGACACTGACGTTGATGGCATAGGTAACAATGCTGACAGTGATGACGATAACGATGGCGTAAGGGACATCGACGATGCCTTTCCACTTGATCCTGTTGAAACCAAAGATACCGATTTAGACGGGTTGGGCAATGTATTTGATACCGATGATGATGGTGACGGTATCGTTGATTCTGATGACGCATTTCCGTTAGATAACACAGAGACTATTGATACAGACAGTGATGGTACAGGAAACAATGCAGACACAGATGATGACGATGATGGGGTATCGGACATAAATGACCCATTTCCACTCGACCCAACTGAGTCCATTGATACCGATAATGACGGTGCAGGTAACAATACAGATACTAATGACGACAATGATCCCTTTTTAGATACAGATGATGATTTCCCTTTAGATCCATTAGAGTGGTTAGATACCGACAGAGACACAATTGGCAATAACGCTGATCTTGATGACGACAACGATGGTATGAGTGATGAGTTTGAAAACACCTATGGTTTAAATACCCTTGACCCCGATGACGCCTTACTCGATAGTGATTCAGACGGTGTAGTAAACGGTGATGAAGCTCAAGACAATAACAACCCCTTAATTGATGATTATCCACCAGAGATTTCAGTTCCAACATCCCTGAACCTAAACGCTGAACATATTTTCACCACGCTGACCGAAGTGGCATTGGTGGCGGGTACCAGTGTTTTTGCTAATGATGGCTTAGATGGTGATAATTGTTGCAGTTTGACGCCGCTGGGTTTTGAGCGGGGTTTGCAACTATTTAAGTCTGGTCAATATGCCCTCACATGGCGAGCTATTGATAATGCTGGCAATATTGCCTACATAGATCAAACGATTAACCTTTATCCTTTAGTCAATTTTGAACCATCCCAGACAGTTGCAGAAGGTGGCACTGCCACTGTGAAAATTGTCTTATCAGGCAACGCGCCTAGCTATCCATTTACGATCCCTGTTGCGGTATTGGGAGACGTCGATGCTTTTGATTACATTATGGATACTGAGTTTGTGGTGATTGAAAGTGGCACTATTGGTTACATCAGTATTGTGTTGAACGAAGACTTTCAAGCAGAAGGTGATGAGCAACTTATTCTTGAGTTTGGCAACGGATTGAACGTGGGGTCACAACCAACTCACACCATTACCATAAGTGAAGAAAACCAAGCGCCCCAATTAACTGTTGTGGTTACACAACGAGGCTTAGCATTATCAAGTTTCGCCAAAGACGATGGTGATATTGAGCTAAGGTTACAAATTGATGATTCAAACCCTGATGATACCCATATTATTGAGTGGACTATCCCAACAGAATATCAAGCACGAGTCAGTGCCAATCAAATGGTGGTTGTTATCACTCCGAGTAATGTAATATTACCCAGTACCAATAGAGATATTTTATCTTTGTCGGTAAAAGTGACCGATAATGCTACAGATACGTTAATCACCACAGAAATTGTGCATATTCCGATTTTGGCCACTCAACCCGCATTAACAATCAGTGATGTTGACCGCGATGGATTAAACGACAGGGAAGAGGGTTTTTTAGATGAGGATTTTGATGGTCTGCCAGCGTTTATGGATACATCCGACGTCACTTATATCCAGCCTATACATGTCAATTCTGCTATCACAAGGTTTGTCGAGACAGAGCCTGGTTTAGAGCTGTCATTAGGTAAATATGCAAGGCTACAACAGTCAGACGGTGTGATGTTGTCTGAGCAAGAAATTCAAGCCACGGGTTTGATTGCTGCTGACAACATGGCTCATCAAGATGAGTACTTCGATTTTGAAATCAGTGACATTCTGCCCGTTGGTAGCTCAGTGGATATTGTATTACCTTTGCAAGAAAATATTCCAGAATTTGCTGTTTATAGAAAATACAACGATAAGCAGGGCTGGCAGGATTTTGTGGAAGATGCGTATAACCGCATAGCGTCAACTGTGTCTGTTAACGAAGTATGCCCAGCCCCTGATAGTAATGCTTATTTAGCAGGCCTCACTGAAGGTGACAATTGTGTGCGCTTGACCATCAAAGACGGTGGTCCTAATGATGCCGATGGCATAGAAAATGGCACCATCGATGATCCCGGCGGCATAGCGATGCAATCTGTAAATGAAATTGTTAAGACCATTGATCCAGAAATAAGCAGCACTACTGGTGGCGTATTTACTCTAAACATTGGCTTGTTGCTGCTGCTGTTAGGATGGCGTGGCTTTATGGCGCATTCAAAGCGCTCAAGATAATGATTTTGTGTGATATGGAACGTTCAAACCAAAGACCAAAATAGCATTTATCTTTTGTTTATGTTCACAGAGTTTTTTGCGTTTGGTTTGGTCGTTAATGAGGTGATAAATATCTATTGGGGTGACTTACAAGCCATTAACTAAGTAAATTATTTTGCTTTTTTAAACGTCTTGGTCACTCACTTTGGACCTGATATTTTTTACTAAACTACAATTTTGTACCGCCTCAAATATACTTCCTAGAATTTTTTAAACGTGGCTTGAAAGTCTCAATATTAAGCTCTCTTTGTTTAACGTTAACAATTCCTTACAAGGTTGCTAGTAAAATGTTGCTAGATAAGTGATCAAGTTTGTATTTTTTGCTGTTATATAGAGATGTTCAAATAAAAAGTTCGGAAATTTAACTGAAATGCCATCTCGTTTAGCCATCTTCATAAGTATGTTTGTATTTTTTACCGTGTTTTTACTCACACTTCCCGCTTCGGCACAATACCGAGGGGCAGACCGTCCGCGCATCGTTGTGGTTAAAAGCTTAAGCTTTGAATATGAAACATCTCAAGTAGAGGCTGTCGGAACAGCTCAGGCAAAACGTTCTGTGACATTATTTGTCAGTGTTTCAGATGAGGTAACATCTGTGAACTTTGTTCCTGGGCAACAAGTAAAAAAAGGAGACATTTTGCTTGAGTTAGACAGCAGGCTACAAGATGTCGCTATTCAGCGTGCAGACATTGAGTTGCAAAATGCCCAGAAAAATCTTGGTAGAGTTAAAAATAGCCTTAAACAAGGTGCTGTTACAGAACGTGAGGTTGATGATGCCAATACAATATATAGGTTGGCCGACGTTACGCTACTAGAAGCAAAAGAAAATAAAGAAGACCGATTAGTGCGCGCACCTTTTGACGGCATTGTTGGTTTAACTGATGTTGAGGTAGGTGATCGCATTACTCCCCAAACAGAGATAACCACCTTAGATGACAGAACCGTACTTTTTGTAAATTTTGTTGCACCTGAATTAGCAGTGTCTTATTTGATGGAAAAACCTAAGGTCGAACTGCAGCCTTGGACAGATAGAATGACAATATTACCAGCTAAAGTCGTTGAAATTGATTCTCGAGTGAGTATTCAAGACAGAACGATACGAGCTAGAGCGTTGCTGGACAATCAAAACGATCAATATCGCCCAGGAATGAGCTTTCGTGTCACCTTAGAACTTCGAGGAGAACTATATATAGCGATTCCTGAGGCTGCGTTATCTTGGGGGGCAAACGGAGCCTTTGTCTGGTTAGCTGTAAACGACAAAGCTAAACGGGTTGATGTACAGATAGAACAAAGATTAAGAGGTAGAATTCTGGTGACCGGTAATTTAAGTGATGGCGAAACATTGATTGTAGAGGGTATTCAAGGCTTACGTGACGGCCAGACATTAAAAATTCAAAATATCCAATACAACCAAAATAACGATGTGAAGTTGAGTCAAAAACAAGGTGCACAGAAGGTTGCAAGCTAGTGTTCAAAAGTAGCCTTTTCAAAGACGACTTACCCTCATTATCGATCCGCAGACCCGTTTTGATTTTAGTGTTGAATCTATTAATTGTCACAGCAGGCTTTGCAGCTTTTTATGCTCTAGAGGTGCGTGAACTTCCAGACGTTGACCGACCTATTATTACTGTTACTGCCAATTATCCAGGTGCTGCGCCCGAAACTGTAGATTCCGAAGTAACAAGTCGACTGGAAGCTGCAGTGGCGAGAGTGAGTGGCGTAAAGTCTATTCGAGCAAATAGTGAAGAAGGTAACAGCCGTATTCGTGTAGAGTTTCGTCCCGGTATCGACATCGAAGATGCCGCTAATGAAACTCGCGAATCGGTAGCTCGAATTCAACAAAGTTTACCAGATGAAGTAGAACAACTAGCTATTGTAAAAGCGGATAACGACGCACAAGGTGTTATTAGTATTGCGGTTTCTAGTGAAAGATATGACTTAGAAACCCTGACTGACATAGTTGAAACAGACTTGGCGCCACTATTTTTAAATGTGCCCGGTGTGGCAGATGTGCGCCTTAATGGTGACCGCCAACGGGTTTTGCGGGTCAGCGTTGACAATTTGCGATTATCCAGTTTTCAATTGTCTATATCTGATGTGGCCAGAGCACTGAGTACGGCACCTTTTGATGTGCCAGCTGGCAGTATTCGCTCAACTGACCATCAACTGATTGTTCGTGCTGATGCTACATCTGTGAACGAGCAAGACGTGCGCGACATTGTGATTGCAGGCGACGTTAAAGTGGGCGATGTTGCTAGTGTTTATTTTGGTCCGGCTGACTTACGTAGTATAGTTCGTTTAGACGGCAAGCCAGTTATTGGCTTAGGCATAATTAGGCAAGCACGTTCTAACACCATCGAAATTTCAGATGAAGTATTGTTAATGGTTGATGGCCTGCGTGAACGCTTTCCCGAATTAGAGATGAAAGTCACCTCAGATGATGCCGAATTTATTCGCGACTCAGTTGACGAAGTGATGCGGTCATTAGTGTTTACTATCGGTCTAGTTATACTGACGTTATGGCTATTTATTGGTAAGTTTAGAGCGACATTGATACCCGCTTTAGCTATCCCTGTTTCCCTCATGGGTTCTTTGGCGGTTCTTTGGATATTTGGTTTTTCGATTAATATTTTAACTTTACTCGCATTGGTGCTAGCCACAGGGTTAATAGTCGACGATGCCATAGTGGTATCAGAAAATATCCAACGTCGCCGAGCTGCTGGTATGGGAGCCAGAGCCGCGGCGGTGATTGGCACACGCGAAGTATTTTTTGCGGTAGTCGCAACCACAGCAGTACTAGTTGCGGTATTTGTACCCATTGCCTTTTTACCTTCCACTGCAGGGCGATTATTCAGAGAGTTTGGCGGCGTACTAGCCGGAAGCGTGATTATTTCATCTTTTGTTGCGTTGTCATTAGTACCTACACTTACTGCAAAGATCCCCGCTATAGATGTCTCAAAACAAAAACAACCAGGTCTGCTAAGTCGTTTCGGCACATCATGTGTTAATGGTTATGAACGTGCTTTGCATTTTGTTTTAAAGTTCTCGGTAGCTGTGGTCATCTTTTGTTCGTTAATAGGTGCTGGTGCTTATTATTTATTTAATGAATTAGACAACGAGTTATTACCACCAGAAGACAGGGGTGTGATACGTATATTTGCTCGTGGCCCAGACGGAACAGGTATTAACTTTATGGACAGGCAAGCCCTAAAAACCGAAGCATTATTGTTACCCAACATTAAGCAAGGAGAAATCGAATCGATTTATACAGTAGTGGGTCAGTGGGATCCTAATATTCTATATATTACTGTTCCGTTAGCTGACTGGAAAGATAGAGAGCGCTCACAACAAGAAATAATTGAAGAATTACGTCCCATGTTATCTCAAGTGGCAGGTGCACCCGGTCGTGCATTCGGCAGTAATAGCCTGAATTTAAGAGGATTCGGTGGAGGCTTTGAAATGGCACTAACCGGAGATAACTATTTAGAAATTTATCAAGCTGCCCTCGATTTTTCTAAACAAATCGAAGATACCTTACCAGAATTAGGCCGAGTTGAGATTTCATACGAGCCGACACAACCACAATTAAGAGTGAACATCGATAGACGTAGAGCCGAGGAGTTAGGTGTGGTTTTTGATGATGTATCACGCACTTTACGTGCAGCAATCAACGGCGATAATATTGTCGATTTAAACGTTGGTGATCAGGCAGTACCCATAATTTTACAGTCAAGTAACCGCAACTCGTTAAATCCCGGCAGTATCCTCAATCTATATGTCAGCTCTACCAATGGGGGATTAGTGCCGCTTTCAAGCGTGGCTTTTGTCACAGAAGAAGGTGTAGCCGCTGAACTAGAGCGACACGCTCAGCGTCGCGCAATAGAATTAGAGATGGACTTACCCGCAGAGATCACCATCGAACAAGCGGTTACATCAATTAGAGAATTAGCCAATAACACCTTACCCGTTGGTATTGGAGTGGTGTTTTTAGGTGAAGCGCAAACTTATCAAGAAACTAACCAACAAGTTACGTTGGCTTATGTACTGGCATTTTTGATTGTAATGCTGGTCTTGGCTGCGCAGTTCGAAAGTTTTAATAGCGCTTTTGTAGTGATGTTGACGGTACCCTTTGGTATCGCCGCCGCTATTTATGCGCTCTACTTTACGGGTACTTCTGTGAATATTTACTCACAAATTGGCTTAGTGATGTTGATTGGACTACTCGCTAAAAACTCAATCTTGCTGGTGGAGTTCGCCAATCAGCTACGTGACGCTGGCATGGAAGTTAAAGAAGCCATTATTGAAGCGGGTAAAGTCAGACTGCGGCCAATCATGATGACATTGATTTCCACTATTTTAGGTGGATTGCCGCTTATCCTCTCAACTGGCGCCGGTGCTGAAGCACGTAACGCAATAGGCTGGGTAGTATTTGGTGGCTTAGGTTTAGCAGTGGGATTTACTTTATTTTTAACGCCAGTGTTGTACTACGCATTTGCACGCTTTACCAAGCCCAAAGCGGACGAAGAGAATAGATTGAACCTTGAGTTGGAAGCTGCAGAAAAGCAGCTATAAAAAATAATCACTCATCTCAAGTTGGGGATCAGCGAGTGCCTTTGTGGCGAGATTACCGCACAAAAAAAATTAATTTTCAAAGAGTCATAATGAATCATAGACCGTATTTTATCTGTTTTATTTTAGGGTTAACTATATTAATGGGATGTGCCTCCGAGTCGCTTGAATACTCTAGGGAGAAGTCATCAGATAATAAACCAAAACATCATACTGCTAGCGGTTATCAAAACCACCCATTTGTAAAAACTGCGGCTTCTAAAGGCATGTTTTTCTATATTCGTAGAGCATGGGACTCGTTGTTAGTTCCTGATATTCCCGATGGTCATGAGCTGCCTGAACTTGAATCCATCCAACTACTAAATTCAATTGAAAACGACCGTATTACTTGGTTAGGCCATGCTAGCTTTCTGATTAAAACCGATGACGTGACAATTTTGACAGACCCTTTTTTATCTCAGCATGCCAGCCCAGTTTCATGGGTAGGCCCAAGAAGGTTTGTTGCTTTGCCAATTCCTATCAATAAATTACCTTCAATAGATATAATGATTGTTTCTCATAACCATTATGACCACCTAGATGATGAAACCGTGAGTAATTTAAAAAACAAAGATAACATTCAAGTGGTTGTACCTTTAGGACTTAAGCCTTTTTTCACTGAACGAGGCTATATCAAGGTCACTGAATTAGATTGGGGGCAGTCAGTATTTGTCAAAGGCATACAGTTAACCGCAGAGCCCTCAGTCCATGATTCTGCCAGAAGTGTATTTGATAAGGATAAAACGCTATGGGCCTCATGGGTTATTAAGAGCTCCCAAAATCGTTTCCTTTTCATTGGCGATACGGCTTATTCAGATACCATTTTTAGTGATATGGGGACTAAATATGGATTTTTTGATTACGCTATTTTACCTATAGGGGCATATGAGCCAAGGGAATTGTTGTGGATGTCACATACTACCCCAGAAGAAGCCGTCTCGATTGGCACCGAGGTACGAGCAAAAACCTTGATTGCTTCTCATTGGGGAACAATCAGCAGTTTGTCAGACGAACCCATATTTGAGCCTCCGATACGTTTTAAAAAATATGCCTATGAAAACGGATTTCAAGATGAAAACCTTTGGATTATGAAAGTAGGTGAAACTAAACCTACACCTACACCTACACTTTCACCTACACCTACATTTTCAACAAATAATTAATACGCTTTGTAAATCTTCATTTCAAATTGATATTTTACCTATTACTTACACCGCTGCAGTTTTCTAAAACGTTCCCTTTAAAAAATATTGATTTGCATTGAAAGCTAGAAATATTTTTGGTGCTTTAGTAAGTGAAACTGCGGCTTGCTTTTATAATCATATTCCGAGCTTTTTTTGAATAACTGCTAACGGGAAGCCGCCCCCGTATTTAGTTATGTCCGTTTATGAGGTCCGTTTATTACCGCAACGTTTAGAGCAATACTTTACTTCGTCCCAACACCTTTCCCATTTTTTGCGCCAATTAAAAGGTCTGTCGCATACAGGACAGACTTTGCTGGGCAGTTCAGACTTCTTCATTATTATCCTTGCCCCTTTACTCATTCTGACCCTCCCATGCACCACATCGTTGTAGTCCTCGGTGCTTTCACACCATTGCAATAACAAACTTCCTTATACACCTCTACCCCCTCCTTACCATCTA
>OOFW01000125.1_pt1 | contig 11089 bp, 9 predicted proteins | sample 1670271 | NCBI WGS metagenome assembly OOFW01 (sample SAMEA98137918, study PRJEB22522) | marine metagenome | biome: marine biome; feature: marine water body; material: sea ice | place: Arctic Ocean | collected 07-Sep-2015 | depth 1.32 m
GTTCATTAAACTTTTTATTAATTAGCTAAAGTTCTTCTGTTTTTGTGAAACTATAAAGTGAGTCACACCATTGCCCATAGATAACACCGAGTTTTTAAACCGCCAAAAGCGTCTGTTACAACAAATGCAGCCCAACAGTATCTGTTTGGTGCCGGCGTCTACTATAGTCACCCGCAGTCGTGATACTGATTACCCTTTCCGACAAGACAGTTATTTTCAATATTTGTGTGGTTTTCCTGAGCCTGATGCCTGGCTAGTGCTGTCTAATCATCCAGACAATTCAAAGGATTTGTGCGTTTTATTCTGCTTAGATAAAGACCCTGCTATGGAAATTTGGCATGGACGTAGATTTGGCCCAAAACAAGCTAAACAAAAATATGCTGTAAATATGACCTTTGCTATAGACGAATTAGATGAGCAGCTACTAGATTTAGTGAGCGGGCATCAACATTTGTATTTTGCTCAAGGGCATAGTGATGAAGCTGATGCCTTGGTTTTTTCTTTATTGCAAGCATTACGTAGTGCCCCAAAACAAAGCAAAAATGCTCCTTCTAGCTTAATTGACGTTCGAGTTATCTTAGATGAAATGCGATTAATTAAGTCTGCCAGTGAAATAGACATGATGCGACAAGCTGCAGCTGTAGCAACTCAAGCCCATATCCGAGCCATGCAGTTTGTTGAAGCTGGTAAAAATGAATATCATCTTGAAGCAGAAATTCATCATGAATTTGCCATGCAAGGCGCTAAGTATCCAGCCTATGGCACTATAGTTGGATCGGGTAATAATGCTTGTATTTTGCATTACACCGAAAATAATCAAGGATTAAAAGACGGCGATCTAGTATTAATTGATGCAGGTTGTGAATGGCAAGGTTATGCGTCTGATATTACACGTACCTTTCCCGTTTCTGGGCAGTTTTCAATGCCGCAAAAACAACTTTATCAGCTAGTACTGGATGCGCAAGTCGCTGCCTTTGAGATGATTAAACCTAACAATACTATTAAGCAGGCCAGCGACGAGGCCATTGCTGTTATCACCCAAGGTTTAATTGACTTAAATATATTGAAGGGTGAATTAGCTGACAACATTGAAAGGCAGACGTTTAGAGAATTTTATATGCATGGGTTAAGCCACTGGCTTGGTTTAGATGTGCACGATGTAGGTAATTACAAAATTGATGGTCAAGACAGACCATTGAAGCCAGGCATGGTGCTAACGGTTGAACCAGGAATTTACATCGCGCCTGATGCAGATGTGCACAATAAATGGCGCGGAATAGGTATTCGTATTGAGGATAATTTATTGATAACCCAAAGTGGCCACGAAAACCTGACTTCAGCTGCACCTAAATCTATCAGCGATGTTGAAGCATTAATGACAAAAAAGAGCGGCTAACAGTATGAATGTATTTGACATTGTCATAGTAGGCGGTGGCACGGTAGGCTTGACTCAAGCACTCGCTTTGAAAAGTAGTGGGCTGTCGGTAGCAGTTGTCGAAAGCCATGTTAGTCGAGCTATGCCAAGTGGCGAACCCCAGTTGCGTGTTAGCGCATTGACTCTGGCCTCAGAGAATGTTTTACATAACCTCGGCGCATGGCAACATCTAGATATCAATAGGCTATGCAGTTATGTAGATATGCAGGTCTGGGATCAAGACAGCTTTGGTAAAATAGCATTTTCTGCAGGGGAAGTTCAAAAAAAGCAACTAGGCCATATTGTCGAAAACCAAGCTATTAGACATAGTCTATGGATACAAGCCCAAGACAGCAGCCATATTGAGCTGCTTTCTCCAAAAAGTATCAAACAGTTGGTCTTTGGTCAGCAAGAATGCTTTATTACCTTAGACGATAGTAGCCAGTTAACTGCCAGATTAGTCATAGGTGCAGATGGCGCTAATTCAGTAGTGAAAAAGCAAGCCAATTTAGCGCAAACATTCTGGGATTATGATCAAAATGCAATAGTAGCGACAGTTAAAACCGTTTTGCCCCACAATCATACAGCTAGGCAGATTTTTACTCCTACAGGTCCTTTGGCTTTTTTGCCTTTATGGAATGCACATAATTGTTCGATTGTTTGGTCACAAGATGAACCCAGATCAGCCGAACTATTCAAACTATCAGATACAGAATTTAACAAGGCCTTGACTGCCGCATTTGATGGTACCTTAGGCATGTGTGAGCTAGTCAGTAACAGGCAAAGCTACCCATTAAAAATGCGTTATACGCGCCAGTGGGTGACAAATCGAGTCGCAATTATTGGTGATGCCGCGCATACTATTCATCCCTTGGCTGGTCAGGGAGCAAATTTGGGTATATTAGACGCAGCTGCTCTAGCCGAACAGATTATTAAGCTAGTTAAACAAAATAAGGATTTTGGCTTAGGTAAAAATTTACGACCTTTTGAGCGCTGGCGCAAAACTGAAGCGGTTAAAATGATAGCTGCAATGGAAGGCTTTAAGCGTTTGTTTGCTGGGGATCAAACGATTAAAAAGTTAATCAGAGATACTGGCTTGAGTCTGGCTAATCACTCGCCATTTGCCAAACAAAAAATTATTCAACATGCCATGGGTTTAGAAGGTGAACTACCTGAATTAGCTAAAGTTCGTTCAGATTAGGTATTTATATTTTAAAAGGAATATTCAATGAATAAAATTTTTATTTTTAGCGCTTGTACCTTAATACTTGTTGCTTGTAGTACCCATCAATCTCCACTTAACGAAAAAGGGTTTCGTTCTGCAGATCCAGGGCAATACTCGGGTATAGAGGGCGCCATTCAAAAGCAAAAAGATCAAGCTTCGCTGGCTAACCAAGCAAACAAGTTTAAGTGTCAAGATGCGCGATTGGATTTGGTCGATGCAGAAGCAGGATGGGATGTTAATCTGATCCGTAGAGTCAAAGTGAGGGTGCAAAAACTTTGTGTGGCTCAGGAGTAGTCAGGCCCTTATATTATGACCCCAGCAGTTAACAGCGTTAAAAAAGCAAAAATTGCATTTACTCTCCATCAATATGAGCATGACATTACTCATTCTTCTTATGGACTAGAAGCTTCAGAAAATTTGGCCGTAGTGCCAGAACGTGTATTTAAAACTTTAGTGGTTAAACTGGATCCAACAGAACTGGTCGTTGCGATCCTGCCCGTCAACTCCATGCTGAGCATGAAAATTATGGCAAAGGCTTGTGGTGCTAGAAAAGCCGAAATGGCTGACAAAATCGAAGTCCAGCGAAGTACTGGATATATAATCGGTGGCGTTAGTCCTCTTGGACAGAAAAAGCCTCTGAAGACTGTGATTGACGTCACAGCTCAGCAGCACACTACCATCTATGTGAGTGGTGGTCGTAGAGGACTAGAAATTGAATTAAATGCCCTAGATTTACAAATTTTGACACTGGCATTATTTGCACCCATCTCACAGTAACTATTTCTAAAGGTTTTAATGAAAATAATCGTTATCACCTTGAATTATCCAGATGCTCAACGGAGCTAAGATATGCTTTTTTACTTGAAAGTTATGCATTAATGTTTATAGTTTAAAGCCTGTTTAGGGAAGATATTCTGCAGTTATGCAAGAGCTATTTGGCTATTATTTAAGCTACTCAAGTTTGACGCTACTATTTTTAGTGGCGTTTTTTATTGGTATGGCAAAAGCCGGTGTGCATGGAATATCGATGTTTGCGGTGCCTTTATTAGCCATTATGTTTGGCGGTAAGAGTTCTACGGGCCTTATGTTACCTATGCTGATTATGGCTGATCTGTTTGCAGTCAAATATTACCATAGAGATGCTAATTGGGGATATTTGTTAAAGCTGTTTCCATCAGCCGCAATTGGGGTATTAGTTGGCACTTGGCTGGGCAGTGTCATTGATGATCAAGTCTTTAGAACAGCCATGAGTATTATTATTTTTGTTAGTTTGGCCATGATGATGTGGATGGAAAAAGGTAATAAAGGATCTATCCCTGATTACCTTTGGTTTGCGGTATTAATGGGATTGTTGGGTGGGATCACGACTATGATTGGCAATCTTGCGGGTTCGGTGATGGCACTCTATTTACTCAGTATGCGCTTACCAAAAAATGAATATATTGGCACAGCCGCGTGGTTTTTTCTGGCCATCAATCTGTTCAAGGTACCTTTTCATATATTCAGTTGGCAAAGCATTGATGTGAATTCTTTTATGCTTAACCTTATCTGTTTACCATTTATTGCTTTAGGTGCTTGGTGTGGTATCCGGCTAGTAAAACGTATTCCAGAAAAATATTATCGCTGGCTGGTGATCGCCATGACAGGTACTGCGTCAATTTTTATGTTGGTTTAGGGTATTTTAAACTACAGCTAAAATAGCTTTCGTTCCAGCCACAACAAACTTATAGAGAACACAAATAGCCCCCAAAACCAGCTTTTATTCAGTGACTGCATTGATGTTTTTTTAAACTGCTTGATGCTTTGTTGTTGTACTATTTTTTGACCGATCATTCTTTTTTGCAACTGTTGCCATTCTCGCCAGTCTTGCTCTGTATTGGCGTATAACCATGTATATTCTAATTGGATTTGGTCTTTTTTTATGTTGTCTGAGCCTGTATTTTCAGACCATGCTAGCTTATGCCAACGCTCATTTGTTAGCCATATTGTGAGACAGCGTTGCTCGGTTTCTAGTAAGTCTTGAGTGAGTATTAAGGGTTGCGGGTTTTGGTTATGAGTAGCCACACCAGAATCGTCAGCACCAAGCAAACACCTTTGTACACTTTGGTTAACCAAAGTTAGATTATCGGGCTTTGCGTGTACCCAATAGGGTGTCTGTTTGGGTCTAGCTAATCCATATATGACACTCTGCCAATAGTGGCTGTATTGTGCGGTCAAACCAGATGTTTGCCAGCCATAAGTTGAGTTAATGAGTGATACCGCTACTTGGCCCAACCCTATTTTGTTATGAGATACCAATATTTGGGTATTATTATTTTGCACTAAGGAAGCACCGCTAACGGACGTTATCGAGGCTCGAACCAATGGCATGGCCTGTTCAATTTTGCTGTGTGGCCAATTGGGGAGCGCTGAATAATTTGCCACGTCTAAAGGTTGAATATTAATATGCCCAAGCCAGTCAAGTGATGGTACTGGCCATGCATTGGCTAGTTCATTATCGGTAATAATATATACGCCCAAACCGTTTTTAATAGCTGTTTGTAAGGCGGCCATTTGGCGCACTGTTAATGTCAATAAAGCGCGGCCATCTATTAACAACCAGTCAAAGTTAACTAATGCTTGTTCAGTAAAAGGCAAGGTTATTTGTTTTAATTCTGCAGCGCTTAGATTGATATCTTGTCGGATATCTTTATTTTGACTTATTTGAGTTAGAACACTTATTTGACTACCAAATTGCGCCGCCCAGTTCTTTAATTGCCGAGTTTCAAAAGAGGGGGCTGATTGTTTAATCATTATTCTTAAAGGTGCTGGCTTAGCAACTGAAAACGCAATAGGTTCGTCTGCCAACAAGTTGATTTCGTGTTGTCTGCTCAGTTGCAGTCGATAGACCCATTGCCCTGTGCTTTTTGCTGGAAAGCTTAAGGTAAAACGTTCTGAAGCTTTAAGCCTAATTGTCTCGACGATTTGCCCAACAGGATCGAGTAATTTCAATTTATAGATGTTGTCTGCTGAGCCAGGATCTCCGGTTCCTTGTAGTTGCCCTTTTATTTCAACAAATTGTCCCACAGTCATTTCTCTCGACCATTGCATGTTGACTAGTCCAATACGGGGCTTGGACGCAGAAAAGGTAACTGAAATATTACGGAATTCTTCGCCCATTAATAGTTGTAAATCCTTCCATTGCGATAAACTAAGTCCATCTCCTAAGACATGCAGACTATCGAATTTGGCTTGGTGAGATAAAATTTGTGAGGGAATATCAATCTGGGTGGCGGTATCTAATATATTGCCATCAATGTTTGGTTTAAGTGCCTCAGATTTAGCTGCATCACGCATAACAAAAATAAGTTGTTGTGCGTTTATTTGCTCTAACTGCTGAACAGTTGCCCCATTCGTGACGAGATAAACCACCTTAGGCTGGTAACTAATTATCTTTATATCAAAAGCCAAACCAACAACCGTCAGAGCTGCAACAGTATTAGCAGCTAACACTATAGATAGCCTAGATTTTTGGTGTTTTAGTCGTTTGCTGGCAAAGTAGCTAGTGATAACTACGCCAATAATCAATAGCAAAATTAAAATACTTGCAGCGATTGGGTGGTGGGAAAAGAGTCCTGGTGAGAAAGTCACGGCTGCTCCGCCTTTTTTTGCGACTTTTCATGCTCTTGTTGTATACGTTTATACTGTTGTAAAAACGTCTGGTACTGTCGCAACATTCCGTTTTGTAACGAATAGGATGTTTGTCTAGTCGCTGGTGCTGCGATAGGTGAGGGCAGTGTTTGCCATAACTTGTCTATCAAGGCGCTGATGCAGTCTTTACAGTTTTTTAAGGTAAAAGAATCGGCTTGCTGAATTTTTTCCAATGTGGCGATAAAAGTAATGTCCTTGGGATTTACCGTCAGTTGATCAGAAAAATAGGCTTTAACTTGCTCGATAGTTTTTATTAACTCAGGACTGTTTATTAGCTCAAGGCTGTTTATTAGCTCAGGGCTGTTTATTAGCTCAGGGCTGTTTATTAGCTCAGGGCTGCTCCCCCCGGCTGTAAACGCATCAGTGGTGAATTGTTTCGATCTTTGGTTGAGGGTATTAAGTAAAGATACAATTGATTGAATAGCTGCGTTTTTTTCAGGTGTTTTTTCAGCACGTTGATAACTAAGGATATCTGACAAATCACCCTGATAACGGCGTTTCTCAGATACTGGAGGCGGTTCAAAGCCTAAACGTTTTACGTAAATACGGTCGGCTTTTTTAGCACGATTAAGAAACGCCAAGGCTTGGTTTTCAAAGGGTAAGGCAAGTTCAGGTTCGGATAGTTGTAAATGTAATTCAGCTTGCCACATATTGGCAATAGCTCGTTTCATCAGTAGTTTTGGGCTAGGCAGTCCTTTTTTGATGAAATTACCATCGTCGGCCTCACCATGAGCGTGTCCAAACTGCTGAATTATTTGACTGTAGCCAGATTTATCGGCGTCTTCTGTTTGATGCTCTTCTATGTCATGTTGATGTGTCGATGGATTTGACGTCTGTGATGTTTCGTTGGCATGTTCTTTATGTTCACCATTTCCATTATTGTCGTCATGATCTAATTCGGGTCCTGCCTCCATTGATTGAAGTGTGCCACTGTCAAATTCATCACCTAAGAACTGCCCGTACTTTTGTTTAAGAAAGCTTTGTGCTGCTCCTAGCTCGCGAGATGTTTGGTTAAATTTTTCAATTGAGATGTTAGTTTTGTCGGCGATCAATTCTTTGGTTTCAATAATGATTTGTCTCTGGCTTTTAAAATACTCCGGGATAAAATCCATTGCTATACCGTCGGCTAACACCCCTTGTTGTTCCTCTTCGAGCCAGCGAATGATTTTGCTAGGGGAGCGACTTTGCTGAGCAACTGGCAGGCGGTTATCCCAGGCTCTAATACTAAAATACAGTTCGTCACCGGGTTGCATACCCAGTTCAGCTAAGTCCCAATTTTTAGAGCAGAGCATTTTTCCTTTGTTTGCAGAATTAGCACTTATAGACTCAGCATTTTTCGACTCAGCACTTATAGATATGCAATCAAATTGGAAGGTTTGATCACGAAATTTGACGGCTTCTCCAGAGCCGCTGGCAATAGATGCTAGGATCTCCACTCGACCTAGACCAAAGTCATCTTCGATTGACACGGTAGTTTGCACTTCAGGTTTGGCGTTTTTAGCTAGTTCGGTAATGGTCTGAGTTGGCGTGATAAAACGAATGCTTGGTCTAGAGTCCAAAGTGACAGCAATAGTATGCATATCACCTAACATTTTCTTATTCTTAGCAATGTGGTACACGCCTGACTGATTTAACGTTGCACTAGCGAGGTAGTGGTTATCATCTTGTTTGGTTTTTATAGATTGTATTGATTGTATTGATTGTATAGATTTTATAGGTTGTATAGGTTGTATAGATTGTATAGGTTGTATAGGTTGTATAGATTGTTTGATAAGTGGGATACGCTGTTTGTCTGGAAGCATAATTGATAAGTTGTTTTGCTGACTACCATCATGCATTTCAGCCATGCCAGTGAATTGAAGTTGCCAAGTCACAGTGGAGCCAGCAACTAATTCTAGATTTAAGTCTGTCGTTCGCAAGACCGCCAAGCCGGTGTATCTGGGCGCAGTGACAATGATACTTCTAGCTTCAAGTTTAATCAGTTTGGAAGGTTTAGGCGCTTTATCAATTATTTGAGTACTGACTTGTGTAGCTTTAAACAAACGTTCTAAAGGCATGACTTTATTTAATGTGAATATTAGTAATGCCAGAGCACTTAATAGCATAGCTGGCGTGTATGAATATTTTGGTAAGTGTGAACTAAGATCTGTTCCTAATAATTGGTCTAATTGTGGTTGAATTCGAGTCTTTTGTAACCTTTGCAAGGTCGTAAGAGAGCTATTTGGCAATAATATCAGCTCTGCACTCTCTTCACATTCGACGAACTCTCGATTCAGATGCAGCAGTAACTTATTCGCCGTAATATTTTGATATTGCTTACCGCGAGAAAACACCAAACCCGCCAAGGCAATGAGTAATATGTTAGCTATCAATGGTAGAAGCACCCAATCACTTAATCCATAAGTGATCAGCCCAGCACACATGCCAATCAAAAATGTGTAAGCGAGCTTTTGCAATAGCCATCTGAATCTAAGACGGGCGACAATTTTATTCAATAATTTTGTGCGTGTGATTGGCGTTTTTGGCAGATTAGACAATTATTCGCCCAGCCCAGTTTTTAGCTTTCGGTAGGGCCATTCACTTAGCAATCTCTCTACAATAAATATTGTGACTAACATCAAAGCCAACCAGATATGTAACGATGTTGAGTAACTGGTTTTGTTGGGTGTATTTTTGTCGAATGATAGTACCTTTTGGTCATCACTAACCGTGGAAGGTTGAGTAAAGGGTTGGATAAAAGGTTGGATAAAAGGTTGGATAAAAGGTTGAGTAATTTGCGCGGTTGATAATCGAGTATTCTCTAACCACCAAGCTTGGCTTTGTGATGAATACAATAACCGAGCTAGGGTTAATACAAAGTCCGCTTGTTTAATCTTGTTACGCTCTGCTTGAGTAATATATGTGTGTTGCCACTGCGCATCAAAAGCAAGGTTCTGCGAAGTAATATTTTGTTTGCTGAGGTTTATTATTTTGTCATAATTTAGTAGGTCCACACTGTTCTTTTTTAATTTTTCACTACTAACATAATCAGCTTTTAAACTTAATTTTTCATGCGTATTAATGACTTCAAAAGCGGCGCGTAAATAGACTAAGAGTGATTCACTTGCATCGTCATAAATTACTTTTATGTTGGCTGAATGTTGTTGTTCAACACTCTTTACATGTATCGTTTTCACCTGCCATTCAACCTGTTTAGTTAATGCTAACTTATCTCCTAAAAACTGTTTCAGACGGTTTGTTGTATACACTGATATTGCCTCATCAGCTGACAACTGTGCCGTATAGTCTGCTACTTTACTCCATAGATTAAGATCGGGTGTTTGCTGGCTATTAGTCGACAATTGAATTATTTCTGATTTATTGATGTTGCGGTTTTGTGTGCTCAGAAGTACTAGACTTGAGTCATTAATTTGGTCAAATAATGTTTGTTTTTCAATGTCTGTGGCATGGTGTAGCCAGTCTTCGGTTAACAATATATGTGATTTTACTTGTTGGTTGATGTCGCCCCGTACATTGTGCCAATACAATTGTGCCAGTATTAAAGTCGCAAGTAATAAAAGTAACATACGTAGACCCAGCAAAATTAGCTGTGTCAATCTGAACTGTCGTAACAAGGGTGATGTTTTTACTTTGATAAATGCGATATGTGCAAACGCTATGACACGGGGGCGGGCTTTACTCAATAAGTGTATGCCCAGCGGGATCAGCAAGGTCAACAAACCCAACATTGCTGAGGGTGTTTGTAATATCAGAGGCATAGTTAACATGGCTATTGATCGGCCAGAAAATAACAACTATTCATCGTAATTTTTGCCTTGCCGCTAAAAACTGATGTAATGTTTTGTCTAATGGCTGGTCGATATTGGCGATACAATGTTGAATATTGAGCTGGGTGAATGTATTTGTGATCTCCTCTTGCCAGGTTTGTCTTGCTGCAAAGTAGTCACTTTTTACAGCGTCTGCAGAAACTAAAACTTTCCGTTTACTCTCTCTGTCTTCAAAGCAAATTTGCCCTTTATAGGGGAAGGTTAGTTCAATATCACTTTCTAACTGTACTGCAATTACCTCAGTTCTCTTACTGACTAAGCTTTGCATAAAGTCGATAATTTCATTGTCTTTCTGATAAAAATCGCTAAGCACAAAAATAAGACTATTAGATTGCATTCGGCTTAAGTGGTGTTGCAACATCTGCGATGACGGGAATACCGAACCGGTAGCCATTTGACTGAGCTGTACCAGTAATTTTTGCCAGTGTTGTTTACCCGTTAAAGCAGGCAAAAAGTGCAGCGTCTCACTCGATAGTCCCAATAGACCTATGGCATCGCTTTGTTTATGTGCGATGTAAGCGATAGTGGCTAAAAGATGTTTAGCATAATCAAACTTATGCCAGCCTTTTGTTGATGTTGATGTTGATGTTGATGTAGATGTAGATGTAAGTTCAGTCTCAGAAGACTGCTGTAACATAGATGCGCTGGCATCTAATACTAGCCAAATATTGATGTTGCTTTCGCGCTCTGCTTCGCGCACAAAATATCGGTCTGAGCGAGCAAATAACTTCCAATCAATATTGCCCAGTGCATCGCCGGGTTCATAGGCTCGATACTGACTAAACTCAAGTCCCGTTCCTCGTTGCACACTGTCATGCAATCCATGTAACAGGCCTTGGGCATCTGTCTTCACTTATAACGTCATACATTTATTACTGTCTTGTACAAGTCATGTCTCTTTTATCCAATCTCCACCACAGTAGTCTTTTTATA
>OOFW01000126.1_pt1 | contig 11063 bp, 10 predicted proteins | sample 1670271 | NCBI WGS metagenome assembly OOFW01 (sample SAMEA98137918, study PRJEB22522) | marine metagenome | biome: marine biome; feature: marine water body; material: sea ice | place: Arctic Ocean | collected 07-Sep-2015 | depth 1.32 m
CCTTATTCTGAAAAAAGGCTTATTTCAAGATTAAAGGTTTAACATGCCTGTCCATTTGACTCGCATAATTTAGACACCCAAAGTACATAAAGCACCCAATAACAGCTTGTTTTGCTACTTGCTAAAAGGGTTGTCTTTTTAGCTTTGTCATATTCGAGGAATTGCTCAAGAGTATTGTGAAGCAAGCAACTTGCCCCTTTTCTTTTTCCTCTTAAGAGTACTTTCAATGACTCCAAATAAACTCAATCGGGGCACCTTGTGTGTATACGGCCTGACCTCTAACAAATATTTTGATATTAGGTGTTTTACATTCATAGTGTTTTTCCGTGATTATTTTTGTTTGGCGATAGATCTGATCTATCAAACACTATGAATGTTCACTTTACTTTCTAATTATTTCATTTTTTATGTCTATTTCGTGGAAGCTCTGCAGGTTATACCACCTTAATTTAGAAACCATCAGTTCATAAATTTGCTTTTCATCAAATGTTATTCACTCGTAAATTGCTGTAAATCGAGCACAAAATACATACTTGAATCCACTTCAAAAAATAATGACTCATTTGTTTTCATTACCTTATCGAAAACTTGAAGAGACAAATACGAGATATCCATTAGAAGGTCAAAATTGGTCGCATCATAAATGCCCTGTGTTGTTAATATCAGGTTTGAGTCATAGTCGACTAATAATATATTTTCCGTATTGGAGTCATCACCAAATTTATGAATAACCTGTGAAGGGTCATCTAGGCTTAATACATAATTACAAGCATACAAACGCATGCTTTCTGTTTCAGCATATAGGAATGTTCCATTTCCATCGTCAATATATCTGCACGTACTTAAATCTTCAAAGGCATAGGTTTTTGTTGAAATATCACTGTACAAATTACTAATAACTTCCACTTCTAAAACGTTGCGCGATTCGTAAGTATTGGCAGTTATAATCGCATTATCTAGTGTTGGATGAGCAATGATTAATAAATTTGAATGTTGTGTACTAATGGAAAGTTCTTTTGATGTTTTGTTGGTAAAATCATACTCAAATATTCCGTTCTCACCTGCTGCCCCATTGGCAATGTAGTATTTTTCCTCGCAATAATGTGAATTGTTAAAATTGAAAATACGGACTTGAGCATGGCTAGCAATAATACTTAGATTTTGAGGATTTATTTCTAATAATGCATCTGTTGCATCATCGTTAACAAAAAAATTCCCTGTGTCTCTTGAAGTACATGTGCCATCTATTATGGTTGTAATACTTCTTGAGTAGTTCTTTGTTCCGTCAACAGAGTAGGTATACATTACGAAATTTACAGCACCAAAAAAAACATTCGCGCTAGGGATGTAAGCCCTTATGTTCGGTAAGCTTACGAAATCACCTCTGTTTAGCCTATCAATGCCATATCTTTGGTATAGTGCAGAACCAGCATGCTTACTCGACACGCTTACATCTATTGAGAAAAAGTCAGATGTGGGTAAGCTTGACGAAGGAAAACTGATTAGGTTACCAGCAACATCATGCTCAAGATCAAGGTAACTTGAACTTCTAAAGTTAGAAACTGATACGTATGAACTTGCCAATTCCACACTGAACTCTAACGATATTTCCGCTAGATCATTGTTAATAATATCGGCAGTTATATTGTCACTTACAACAACAATAGGAACTTGTTCTCGTAAATAAGTCATTAATGCCCATGTTGTCGGCGTTGCTGTTAAATGTTTCTCAAAGAGCTCGTTATAAAGAGCCCCACCAAAAATTTCGCCATTATACCTAAGTTGGATATTACCAAAATCTACGGTACTGCCTATAGTGTCAGATTGGCCATTTAAATTTAAAAAGCCGCCAACGGTATCTGAAGCGCCGTCAACACGCAAAGTGCTATTCATAGTCCAAATGCTGTTGTCTAATCTGGATACAAAATCTTCATTAATCGATACTGTAAACGTTTCTCCCTCAGTAACATTTTCATCGGGTTTTTGAGTGTGAGATATAACGGTATTTTTAATCTGATCAAAGGAGTCAGAAAAAAGAGGTGCAAGAAAGTTAGTTACTTCGATTTTTTTGTCTATTTCACCTGGTAAAACATCTGAGTATAAATCAAAATTCCATGTCTGATTTATGCTGGTTTTGAAGTCAAAAGAAATCGTTACGACACCCTCCTCTGTATTAATAAGAAAGCCATTACTCGCCATATTTAGTGTGTAGTTGACTATTCCTGCCAGCTCATATTTACTTATTAAAGCTTCTGTGCGCTCAAGTATTTCATAGTTTACGGTTACTTCCCCATCATAAAAAAAACTATCTGGTGTGCCAAAGTCGTAATGATAAGGTGTGATTAAACAGTTTTCAAAAACGAACGTTATTTGTCCACTATCTGTAAAAACGTCAGAAAAGCTCCGATGTACTTTGCCACTATTGCTACATGGTCTAAAACTTGTTTTAGTCTTTTCATAGGCAAAATAAATGAATTCTGATTCAATGAGCTGGCTGACTTCAATAGCACCCTCTGCCAACGTAAAGGCACTTGCGAATAATAATATGACTTCTTCGTCATTATATTTAGGGAGCACAGTTTCAGGTGCTACTGTCTTGGGAGGAGCTTCAATGGTGCTATTAGTAACATCACCGCCGCCGCCGCAAGAAAATAACAGTATTGGAAGTAAAAATAATGTCAGGGTTTTCATAATTGTGTCCTTACTGAAAATTACAGATATGTTGGCAACTTACAAACTTCAGGCAGTAAATAATATAACAATAATCATCAACTTTTATAAGTTTTAACACAATGCATTTAACTACTAGAAAAGGGGTCAAGTTGCTTGCTTCACAATACTCTTGATCAATCCTTCAACTCGCGTCCTAAACTGGCTATTTTCTCTTTCGCGCTTGCAGATTTGGAAACTATCAGAAGAAAGAAAAGGGGTCAAATAAAGAAAATTAACAGGACAGCCATCATAGTGTTATTTGTTGTCGCCAAAGCAGATGCGCTTGTAATAAAGGGGTCGTAATAAAGGGGTCGTAGTCAAATTAAATATTTAATGGGCGAATAATGACCAAACGCATCACCTCATATACTCGTAGTACTGCTACTTCTATGCCCAAAGTAGATACGAAGCGCGTCAAAGTTGTCAATTTCATATCATAAGCTGCACTTTGAAATTTTGAAATTTTGAATCGTTATAACTTTGCTTCAACATTAACTTGTGAAGGCTTAATTAGACACTCCGCTGGAATACCTAAACCATCATGCAATTTCCAGATCATTTTTAATGTCAGCGAGCGTTTATGGTTGAGAATTTCATAAACACGATTACTTTTACCAATCATTGGTTCGAGGTCTTTTACTGTTAGACCTTTTCTTTCCATTTCAAACTTAATGGCTTCGACTGGGTCGGGCAACTCCATCGGAAAATGTTTCGCTTCGTAGGCTTCGACGAGTGTGACCAACACATCCAGTTTTTCGCCTTCTGGCGTATCAGAGCCCGCCATCATTAGGCTTTCAATTTCTTTTAATGCCGCACGGTAGTCGCCATCAGTTTTAATTGGTTTGATGTCCATAGTGTTTACTCCGGCAATTAAATAGTTTGTACATCAATCTTGTCATAATGCGCATGGGTTCCGATGAATCGGATGTAGGCTACTCGATAGACATAGTTGATCCATACGATCAGTCGAAACTTATTCCCTGCAATATTGAATACTACGCGTCCGTCTTTAAGAATGCTGGCATTCCTGTAATCCAGCTTAACAGCTGCAGGTGCACTCCAGTCGGCAGCTAATGATTTACGATACCAAGCCAACGTTGGCTCTTTAGCGTCTAGGTATTCTGGGTGTTCTTCCCAGAAATATTTCAGTGTCGATAAGGCGATGATTCTCATAAGTTTTACAATAGTCCCAAAATGGGACTAGAGCAACTAAAAAAGTAATTAGAAGTAAATAAATGGGGGCGTAGCCAAATTAAGGACCTGCGGGGTCAGGTTCGTTGAAAATTATTTTGTAAGACTGCCATGATAATTTTTCATTAAAAAAAAGAATGGTTATAACCCTTGGACCTGCGGGGACAGGTACGTTGAAAATTACTTTGTAAAAACAGCTTTAATAAAACTTTAATAGGCCAACGTTAAGAGGCCACCCATAATAATTTGACTGTTTTTTGTACTGCACTAAGCTTTAATAACACCCATTGAAATAGCATAAATTGAAAGGAGTCACTTATGCCCAAGCCTCGTTCATCTCAGGTCAGCCTTATTGACATCCCCTATTACCATCCCCTATTACCATTGCGTATCACGCGGTGTAAGTCGCGCCTTTTTATGTGGTACGGTAGCCGCGCTATTGACGAATATCTGCTACGAGTTACTAGCACAGACGAGCCTGGGTAGAAGATAAGGCATATTCTGGTCACAGCATAGTTATGTGGTTGTTGCTATGGATTAGAGCTAATCTTTTGTCTCAACCCAACGACGTTCAAAGTCCCAGACATCTTCAAAACCTATCAGGCTGCAAAATTCATTGAAGTCATAAATAGGCACATCAGTTTGCGCGCTAGAGCCGGTTTTTTTAATGTGGGTCAACATCTGTCTAGCCGCTTCAGCCGCTGCCAAAGAAGTCGCCGCAGGAAATATTGCAAAGGCAAAACCAATATCTTCTAACAAGGCCGCTGAAAGTATGGGTGTATTACCGCCGTCAGCCATATTAGCCATCATTGGAGTGCTGATAGTGCTGCACATTTGGCGCATTTCGGTTTCATTTTTTAATGCCTCAGGGAAAAGTATATCTGCGCCGGCTTCGGCATAGGCTTGCATTCTTTTCATGGCGCTTTCAAACCCTTCACCTTGGCGAGCGTCAGTGCGGGCGGCAATCAAGGTGTTGGGATTTGTTTTGGCCTCTAGGGCAACTTTTATTTTTTTGACCATCACGTCAATGGGCACCACTCTTTTGTTACGAGTGTGGCCACATTTTTTTGGAAATTCCTGATCTTCAATCTGGATCACCTGTACGCCAGCTGCTTCATAACCACGAACAGTTTCACGCATGTTGAGCAGTCCACCGTAACCAGTGTCAGCATCTGCAATAACACCTGCAGTACCTTGCATGGTTTTGACTAAAGTCGACACCCGATCCAACATCTGGGTATAGGTAGTAATGCCTACATCAGGCAATCCATAAGCCGAAGCTCCCAGCCAGTAACCAGACGCATAAACTGCTTCAAATCCAATCGATTTTGCCATCACAGCAGTAATCATGTCTTGAATACCTGGCACACTGAAAAACACGCCCGATTCGATTTTTTGTTTAATGCTGATGTTATTGGTCATTAATATTTGCTCAATTGGTTGACTGGTTATTGCCTACAACAACGCTGCAAAAATGATTAGCAGGTGTTAAGGGCTATACTTTAACTATTATAAAAGTATAATGTTATGTCATTATACACGCGATTTGTTACTGCGCTACAAATATCTGGATTATGGCCGCTTTCAAGATATTCAAAGGGCCAACATATTTAAAATCAAAGCCTGCTTAAAAGCATATTAAATACTCCGTATTAACGGGATAAAGGAAGCTTAAGTGAAACCCTATACGCTTTACGAAAAACTCTGGAATAGCCACATTGTTAAACAATATGACCAAGACACTTGTCTGCTCTACATTGACCGACATTTAGTGCAAGAGGTCAGTAGTCCGGTGGCGTTCAGTTCTCTAAAAAAACGCGGTATTGGTTTAAGGCAACCACAAAAAGCCTTGGCCATGGTTGATCATGTATTACCGACTAAAAATAAGCATTTTGTGGCAGATCCTGAAGCGCGAATTCAAATCCAAGCCTTGGTTGATAATACCGCCGATGCAGGGATCACCTATTTACCAGTAGATGATATACGCCAAGGCATTGTGCATGTTGTTGGTCCAGAGCTAGGCTTTACGTTGCCCGGCACTACTTTGGTATGTGGTGATTCTCACACCGCAACTCATGGCGCTTTTGGTTGTTTAGCTTTTGGCATAGGGGCCAGCGAATGCGAAAAAGTATTTGCTACCCAATGTTTAAGACAAACAAGGGCAAAAACCATGCGTGTCAAATTTACCGGCAGCTTACCTTTATTTTGTGGGGCCAAAGATTTAGCACTCGCCGTGATTGCAAAAATTGGTGCTTCTGGTGGTACAGGTTACGCCATCGAATACACGGGATATGAAATTAGGGCTTTATCGATGGAAGGGCGGATGACTCTGTGCAATATGACTATAGAAGCAGGCGCAAGAGTTGGATTAGTCAAGCCAGATGAGAAAACCTTTGAGTATCTTGCTAAGTCTAGCTTCGCACCTAAAGGTCAAGATTGGGTGAACGCAGTCGACTATTGGCGTCAGTTAGGTAGCGATACCCATGCGCAGTTTGACCGCGAAGTAGAAATTGATATTAGCCAACTCGAACCCATGGTGAGTTGGGGCACCAGCCCAGAACATGTAGTGCCTATTTCTGCCATTGTGCCTTTTCCAGAAGATGCAGATTCAGCAGCCAAACAAGCCAGTTGGATAAAAGCTCAGGATTATATGCAGATGCAACCCGGTCATCCTGTCGCGGGCACTAAGATTGATAAAGTGTTTATAGGCTCTTGCACTAATAGTCGCATTGAAGATTTACGTATTGCTGCTGGCATAGTTGCCGGAAGACAGGTAGCAAAAGATATTGTTGCCATAGTGGTGCCAGGTTCCGGGCAGGTTAAACAGCAAGCAGAACAAGAAGGCTTAGATAAAATTTTCATCCAAGCGGGGCTAGAATGGCGCACGCCCGGTTGTTCATTATGTGTGGCCATGAATAATGATCGCCTGTTGCCGGGTGAGCGCTGTGCCTCAACGTCTAATCGTAATTTTGAAGGTCGACAAGGTGTAGGTGGGCGAACACATCTAATGAGCCCGGCCATGGCAGCAGCTGCGGCAGTCACAGGACATATCACCGACGTACGGACATTATTATGAGTTTTATTACACTTACCAGCAAAGCGGTTCCACTGCCACAAGACAACATTGATACTGACGTCATCTACCCCGGACGTTTTTTATTGCGAATAGATAAAGTTGGCGCAGGGGAATGCTTATTTTACGATAAACGTTTTGGCAAAAATACGTCACCCTTTGTACTTGATCAGCCAAACTTTCAAGGGGCACAGTTATTACTCACGGGTGAAAATTTTGGTTGTGGCTCTAGCCGTGAACAAGCTGTTTGGGCGCTACATGATTTTGGTTTTCGCTGTGTTATCGCAAAAAGTTTTGGTGAAATATTTTATTCAAATTGCATTAACAACCAAATATTGCCAATTGTAGTAACAGACGCTGATTACCAATCACTATTAGGCTCTGCAAAAGCCTTGAAGAGTTTTCACGTTGACTTGCAAATCAAACAAATCAAGGTGCTAGGTGAGCCAAACATCGATTTTGATATTTCTCAGCAGCAGCAACAAATGTTACTTAAAGGGCTTGACGAAATTGGCCTACAGCTCAAAAACGATATAAAAGACATCGCTTTGTTCGAATCAAAACAAAAAAGAACCCAACCTTGGTTGTGGAAAGATCTTTCTGGATCAGTTTGAAAATCATCACCCATATTGGAGAACCATGTTAATGAACCTAAAAGTTGCAGACAATTACGCTAATGTGTACAACAACCGAATAGGCTTTGGTAACAAACCCGCACTGATTTTAGTCGACTTTGTTGAAGGCTATTTTGATAAATCTTGCGATTTGTATGCCGATGTAGAAGATGTCTTGGCCTGTGCCTTACGAGTCCGTGAAGCGGCTCGCGCTGCCGGTATTTTAGTGATTTATACCAACGTGGTTTATCATAAGTCTGCAATTAATGGTGGACGTTTTTATGAAAAAGCCAAACCTCTTCGATATTTTTTGGAAGGTTCACCAATGGGCGCATGGCCCAAAGGTATGCAACCTTCAGAAGATGAGTTAATTATCTCAAAACAATACCCTAGTGCATTTTTTGGTACGTCTCTGGCCTCAACGCTAACTGCTGCAGGTATTGATACAGCCATTATTACCGGCCTTACCACTAGCGGATGTATTCGAGCTACCTGTGTAGATGCTTGTTCAAACGGTTTTATACCTATAGTGGTTGAACAAGCCTGCGGAGACCGTCACGAAGATCCCCATAAAGCCAATCTGTTTGACATGAATGCTAAATATGCTGACGTGGTAAGTGAACAAGAAATTATAACGTTCTTAGCTGACTTATAAATTTTAGCCGGTTATATACACATCACGTTAGAGAACGACGGGCCCATAAACTTTTTATCATAGGTTCTAACTGTGGGGTGCCCCAGACTTCTTTAGCTTTCTTATAACGCGGTACAAGCAATAATGTAAAGGTCATCACAACCCAGTTTAAATGGGATATAAGGCAATAGAAATTTCAGATATATATGTGACAAGTTTGGTTTTTAGTGCGGTTTTTAGTTTGGTTGTATAACATCGAGTTCTTAAATTGTTGAAACAAGATCACTTTGAATATTATTCACTAAAGCCTTCCTTTCGCCTTTAATGACTTTTTAATGCGGCCAGCACAAGTCGTCCCATCTCGATATGTCCTTTGGCCGAAGGGTGGAATGGGATCCCAGTTTTAGCAACATTAGCACCATTAACCCAACGCTCAGTAGTAGCGCAAGGCCCATGATTATCTCCGCGGATATAGGCATCAGCAATAAGACTTTGCCGACTTGATGTTGCACTAACAAATGCGTCTTGAAGTTTTTGACCAAGGGCAGCAAGGTAAGTGGTGTCGTCGACACTTAAATCTAGCTCGGGGCAGTTTGTTGCATCTGATGGGAAAACGCGAGGATAGGTCACAACCACAATGATGGCCTGTGGCGCTTTTGTTTTGATTGCATCGAGCATAGCACCCAGTCTAGTAGGGAGTTGGTATACAGCCTTGTTGATCATTGCCTGATCAAGATTGTCAGTACAATGCTCGTTTAATGTTTTTCCGGCGCAAGTGAAGGTCGATGAAGTGTAGCGAATGTCATTGCCGCCGATAGTAACAGTAACCAATTCTGTATCACTGTTGACTGCATCTATTTGAGGGGCTGCATCACCTTGAAAAGTGTCAAGGATATTGGCAATAGTTGCGCCGTTGCAGGTCACATCAATCAGAGACAGACCCAGCTCGTCAGCGACGAGGTGTGAGTAGTTGTGATCTGATCGCCCACAGGACCCCAATTGGGTTGCAATGCCGGGGCCCGCTGCGAATGAGCTTCCGAGTGCGACATATCTGGCTCCCTGCGCCATCCCTAAAGAGGGTGTTACCTGTGAGAAAACCGAAGTAGCCATTAATATAGTGCTCATCAGTGCAATAAACAGCGCAGTAAATGGAGCAATAAACAGCGCAGTAAATGGCGCAATAAACAGGGCAATAAAAATAACTACCTTACCCAAAGAATTCCCCTAGGTTAATTAACTTGTCATCCATCAGAATAACATTTAATTAAGCGCCGGCTGCATGAAAGATTGGAGTTTGCGGAGGCGGTAAATGCGTTTCTTCCAAACACCTAGCTTTAATTTCTTCAATAGTGCCACCGCGGTCGAACAATTCTATTGCTGGTCTTTCGTTTGAAATTTTAGTCCGCAATGCAATTGTTTTGTTGATGTCTACAGCGTTATTGGTTATCACTACGCCATAGCTAAGTGCACCTTCAATAGTCGCAAGGCCTCGTTTAACATCAGTTAATACCAGTTCAGGATCCCGCTCAAGGGGGTCACCCCAACCACCGCCGCCCCAAGTGTTGAAGTGTAAAATGTCGCCTTTTTTAACCGCTACATCGTCACATTTCGCGGGTAAGTATTCTTTACTGCCATCTGCCCGCAATAATAACTTAGTTGATCTTAACCCAGGTTTACCGCCATTAACGCCCCAAGGATAGGTTAACCAGCGGTCGTCATGGATGGCAATTTTGCCATCATTGAGAAATTCGTAGGCTACACATAAACCGTTACCGCCACGATGCAATCCCGCGCCACCCGAATCGGCAATGGTCTCGTAAGTATTAATTCTTAGTGGGAAGTAGGCTTCAATAAACTCGTTCGGCACGTTTGTAAAACCTGGCCATAAAGAATGTCCATCAGGTCCATCACCAATGGGGCGGCCAGGGATCCCACCAAATCCTATCTGGAATAGTTGAAACCATTCATTTTTATCGTCGTAGCCTGAATAAAATAAATGAGGACTGTCAGAAAAGCCAGCTGCGTTCATTGCCTCGGGTGCACCTTGGCCTAATAGTCCGCCTAAAATATCGAATACTCGCCCCAACGCATGGGTACGTCCAGACAATGCAGCTGGGTATTTAGGTTTAAGGATAGATCCCTCTGGTACACGCACTTCCACCAGTTCATAAAAGCCATCGTTGAAGACAATTTGTGGATCGATCATGTTGATAGTAAAAGAGCCAAAAAACATTTTGAACAATTCTTCATTCAAGTAGAAGTTAATCGAGCTTTTAGCCTGTGGATCAGTGCCCTCAAAATCAAAAAATGCTTTATCGCCTTCTCGCCACATTGTGCATTTTAATTTATACGGACCCATGCCTACACCATCATCACAAATGTAGTCTTCAAACACTCGGGGAGATTCTGGCACTATCATTTTAATGATATGCCGCATAGCGATCAGATTACGTTCAAGCATAATATCCATGGTGCTATTAAATATGTCGTCACCAAAACGTTCTGCCAACTCGACGCAGCGTTTTGATGCGGTTTTACACGATGCTATTAAGGCGTTCAAATCAAAACGATTCCACTGTGGTGTGCGCACATTACGCAAAATCAATTCAAGAATATCCTGCTGTAACACGCCTTTTCTGTATAACTTGGTAGGCGGTATTTGTATGCCTTCCTGAAAAACGGTTTCGGCTTTAATTGGGATACTGCCCGGCACCATGCCACCATTATCTGACATATGCCCAAACATCGCAGACCATGCCAAGTGGCGACCATCTTTAAATATAGGCACCAGTACAATCCAGTCTGGCAGGTGGCTGACTGCGGCATTACACATATAGGG
>OOFW01000127.1_pt1 | contig 11014 bp, 8 predicted proteins | sample 1670271 | NCBI WGS metagenome assembly OOFW01 (sample SAMEA98137918, study PRJEB22522) | marine metagenome | biome: marine biome; feature: marine water body; material: sea ice | place: Arctic Ocean | collected 07-Sep-2015 | depth 1.32 m
CCACAGAAGACCCTAGGGCAAGGAAAAGGACGGGGACAAAAGGACCAGTCGATGAGCTGGGCAAAATGAATTAAACGGGTTTTTGGAATAGACATAGAAACCTGTGAGAAATGCGGTGGTGGGAGGTTATAACCAGCATCGAAAAATCGGCAGGAAAGCCGATTTGCACAGCGCATGCTGCCCGTAGGGTTAGACACAGGGATGTGTCTAATGAACATCCATTGGTGATCCAAAAGATACTCAGGCATCTGAATACAAAGCATGATGAAGTCGTCGAATTATTGTCCACAAAAAGTCGAGCACCGCCTCAGGTAGGTCTGTTTGAATAAAAGAAACAAAACAATATTCAAAACTGGTTTGCACAACAGCGGGAAGCCTTTGTTCTAAATTCTGAATTATGTGAAAACAGTTGATTAATAGACGAAAAATAGCCGACTTTCACTTCCTTAAGAATATGAAATAGATGTCAATATGGAAAGTATGAGGGATCCTGTATTTTGATTTTATGAAAAATGACGTTTTGTTTTATCTACACTCCGAACACACGGCAGAAGGATCTTAAAGCGGGCTCCATTATCGATGTTTTCAACGACAATGGTGCCGTTCATATCACGAATAATCCCATAACTTACAGACAGTCCTAAGCCCGTACCCTTGCCCATCTCTTTTGTTGTGAAGAACGGCTCGAAGATACGCGGCAGAATCTCTTCGGGAATACCCCCGCCGGTATCCTCAGCGCTAATCTGGACAACTTCATCGTCGAAAAATACCCGCAATGTAATCTTCGCCTCATCCTCTCTTTGAACAATGGCATCTCTGGCATTAGTGAGAAAGTTCAAGAGCACTTGTTCCAACTGAATAGTATGACCCAAAACAAAGGGGCAGTCCTCGGCAAGCTCGGTCACCAGCTCAATTCCAGCCAACCTCAATTGCTCTCCCATGAGGTCAAGCGCATTCGTTACCACCTTTCGAGGATCAACTGGCGCGGGGTCTTCCTCTGCCTTGCGCCCGAACATCCGCATGTGATCGATGATTGCAGCTGCTCGAACAGTCTGCTGCTCAATGCGGCTCAGTTTACCGTATAGGTATTCGGTGTCAGCGGTGCCGGTAGAAACTTTGCGGCGGCAATTATCAGCAGCCATGCGAATGACGTTCAGTGGTTGGTTTAGTTCATGCGCGACTGATGTCGCCATTTCACCGAGTGTAGCTAATTTTGATGCTTGAATGATTTGGGCAGAGGAGGCTTTGCGTTCGTTCTCATGGAGTTCCATGGTGTTTAGCATGGTATTAACCCATGCTATGAGGTCGCCGAATTCGTTGTTTTGATCTGTAGTAAGTCGCTTATGGTATCTTTTATGTTTTGTTACATAGTGGACCAAACTAATCAAGTCTCTGATCGGGGTGTTCAGTCTTTTTTGCAGTGTCCAGTTCAGTAAAGAGGCCAATATAAAACTACCTAAAAGAGTCAAAACTGAGATCAGGAGGAGATGGTCTTTTTGAGCAGCTAAACCCTCTGTGCTTGCGGACATCACAACAAGACCGAGATATTCTCCGTTCTTTATTATTTTATAGTTTATATAAATATTATTATTTTTGAACTCTACAGCCTTATCAAAATGCTCAATAACCGTGTCATTAATTATTTCAGGATGTCTATATTGAGCAAATAATTGATTGTCGGCATTATAAATTTGTGTGTACTGGATAGTTTCATTCAGCTCGAGTGTTGATAGCACACTTTCCGCAGCTTCAGCATCATCAAACAATAATGCGGACTCGCTAGTTGTTGCCAATAACATGATCTGGTTGTTCATCAACGCTATTAAATTACTTTTGTAATCACTAATAATATATGAGTATAACAGTCCAGAAAGGACGAGAAGCGGGAGAACATTAATTGCAACCACAGCGATAAGTCGTCTATAAAAAAATACACTCCTATTTTTTTTCGGAGGACTCATCACTTGATCCTTGCCAGCTTTAATAATTCCGAGCTGATATCAACATTCAAAGAGTCGATTTTCTTTAGATCAACTTCAAAGCGTAGTTTTTTATTTTCTATGTAAAAAACTATGGATGCATCAGAAAAATAAATACTGGATGTATCGGCTACGATGACAGTACTGCTAACCAGACTCTGGACATCAATAAGCTTCAATGCTGTTTTTTTGTTCGCATACCTAACGTAAATTAATTCACATTTTATTGCAGTATTTAGTTGCAATACTACGACTGACGGTTCCAAGTCTCCAGCTCGCCTGCTTTCAACTAATTGGCGAAAAAATGCCAAAAAATTATTCGGTCCGTCTATACAAACTCGTATTTCATAAGGCCGCTTGTCCGACCCCAAATCTCGCCAATTAATAAAACCGATGAAGTGCCATATATAGGCCATTTTTAATTTATCTTCCTTACTTAAGGAATCCTCGGCGTTAATTGAAAAACATAATAAAAGGCATAATATGCCTACGAAGAGCTGTCTGAATAGCGCTTTCAAAGGTTGGCTAAATAGGCTCAACACAGCTTAATTCACATCACAGTACGCTTGAAATATTGATAGTAGTTTGCCAATTCTCTTTTGGCTGTGGCCCATTGAGTTTTTCATAAAGAGGCGCGCCAATTTCTACTGTGAGTCGATGGTCCTTGGCCAGACGCCATAAAAGGCCAAACTTAAGACGAATTTTTTTGCCGCCAAAGAGTTCTGGGTTTGTGATTGAGGCAGGATATGGAGAAACAGGCAGTCCAAGAATTATTAGAGAATCATCCTGACCATGAATTTTTTCGCTGTACTCAAAGTCCACTCCGATAGAGGGTTGGAGTCTTGGAGATAGGTCAAATTGATAACGGCCATTCAGGCCATAATTGTTACCCAGACGGTAGTCCCTATCATTCGTGCCGGACCGTATTCTAGCCGACAGACCGACGCTGATGTCATGTGCACCACCATATTGATAATTTATTGCAAACGGGAAATCATAGGTGCCTGAGCCCAGTTGCATGGTATATGGAAGCTGCTCCTTATCATCCTCGGTCGGGCGTGGCGTATCCCCCTCCTCATCGATAGACCCGGTTGGCAGGGACACGCCGAACGAAACCCCCCAGACTCCTTCATTGGAACTGTACCAGCTGTAGAGCCCTACAACCGTAACATCCCCTATTCCGCGGGTTTCAATTTTGAAATTACTGTAGCCGGGAACACTGCTGATGTGGTCAGTTTCTTGATTAATATAGGGGACCGATATACTCCACTGCCATTGAGAACTTAACTTATAACCCAGTGAAAAAACAGTGGCCTTTTGAGTGATGACAGTGGGTACAACGGGGAAGTTTTGAGCCGTTCGCGGTTCAACACCCATCGGCCCATCCCATAGCACCTCGTCATTGCCTACCGGTTGGGTACCATCAAGATAGCCTTTAAATTCCACGACTTTGAATCGAGCGGCCAATGTCCATGGTGAAGTCGCACCGACCTCATAAATATCTTCAAAAAAAAGCTCTTGGAGGCTCATTTCAGCCATTTCAGATGGTGTACTTTGTGCAAAACAATTAGCACTAAAAATAATCAACATCAGCTGTATGTATTTCACTTTAAATACCTCATAGACTACTCTATATGCTAATGGATACATTAGCCCTCCAGAGTATTATTTGAAGATACGGAAGGAATATTAGCCAGTGTCAACTTCAAATTAAAGGAATTGAAGCCTATACCCTACGCGGCGCGTATAAAATATCTCCAAGTAATGCTCTTATTATCTCATGCCTCAATAAGCCACCTATCCCTAGTCCACACAACGAGTTAATTATAGGCAGCAATTTAAAAAATTGACATTCTGGTTCAGAAATACGGTGACAAAAAAAACGGCGAATCGATTCTTTAGAAAATTTCTCAAGGGCCAGCGGATCGCGCCAATCAAGATAGTCACTGGTAAATTGCGCAGTTATTCAGCGATGCCAGAAGAGAGGGGGACGGTAAAGTATGAATGTCATAAACCAGAGCAACCTGAATACAAAGCATGACGAAGTCGTCGAATTATTGCCCCACAAAGTCGAGCACCGCCTCAGATAAGTCTGTTTGAATAAAAGCCGTTCATCATCATAAGCAAAACTGGTTTGCACAACAGCGGGAGAGGCTTGTTTTTAATTCTTAATTGCGTATAAGCAATTTATTAATAAGGGAAAAGAATCAAACTTCCACTCCCTCGAAGATATAATAGACTGGTAAACGAGAGGAGAACTAGGCAAGATGTATTGTCATTTTACCTATTGAGCAAACCCGTAATTGCTGATCTATAATTAAAAGATACTAATGGGACTACTAGTGGGACTATAGTGTCAGGCCAAAATAAGCGAATATATTACTTTATAAGTCAAGCACGTGAGAATGGATTCTATAAATAGATATGATCGAGGACAGTTAATGATAAATAATGTTCAAAATGATGCTGATGTTATGAAAAAAGATAGCAATATAATTGTATTTATTACAATTATGGGTGTGTTTATTTCGTTTGCTTTGTTTTTATTTGTCAATAGCTTAGCTTTTGAAAAACAAAAAATTAATCTAACTCAAGTCACTGAACGTCAATTAAACTCAATACAAGAGAAGTTTGACAATGCAGTAAAATCAATTAATGCGGTTTCGGCGCTTTTTGCAGCATCTAATGAGGTCAGCAGAAAAGAATTCTCTACATTTGCATCCATTGAGTTAATCGATTCTCCTAATGTTTTAGCCCTTGAATGGATACCCAAAGTTAAGCATTCAGAGCGCGCTAGTTTTGAAAGTGCGGCTCAAAAAGAGCTAGTCACAAATTTCACTTTTACAGAAGAGAATCCCCAAGGTGAGATGGTTGCAGCGAGTGAGCGTGATGTATACTATCCCGTTTATTTTTCTGAACCGCTTAATGGTAATGAGACTGCTTTAGGTTTTGACCTGTCGACCCATCCGCAAAGACTTCGAGCAATAAACAAAGCGCGTGATACAGGTGTTTTTATCGCTAGTGGTATCGTCGAACTCGTTCAAACTCAGCAGCATGGTGCTGGTTTGTTGGTAGTAAAGGCAATCTATTCGAATGGTTTGGTGCCAGAGTCGTTAGGTGAAAAAAGGGAGTTACTAAAAGGCTACAGTCTCGGGGTCTTGAAACTACAAGACCTCTTTAAGACTCAAACCTTATTAGGCGATAATCATCCTCAATCAACAATATTTGTTTTTGACAATAATGCAGCAGTTGGTCAACAAATTCTTTATCCAGTCACGTCACCTTACCAAACCTTAGAGGAAGCAAAACAAGCACAGAATGGATTGTGTCTATCAAAGCCTTTGTTATTGGCCAATCAAGAGTGGACGCTTTATCAATGTATATCCAATAATAAGATGGATTACTTAGGTAATATTGAGGCCCTGATTGTTTTGTTATGTTCTTTGATATTGACGTTTGTTACGACGAGATACTTGATAGTGCTGCAAAAACAAAGAATGCACTCAAACAAGCTTTTACTCGAGCTGCGCAACAATGAATTTTACCTAAATGAGATTTTCAACAATGTTGATGATGCGATTGTCTCGACTGATATGTCAGGGCGAATTAGTTCGATAAACCATTCACTTATTAAGTTATTTGGATATACAGAGCAAGAATTGATTGGCCAATCGGTTGAACTTATTGTGCATAATTTCACTTCCAAAAATCAAGTTGCCGGTTTTTCTGTTTTTTCTAACATTGATCAATATCAAGCTTTAGGGAAAAAGCGGGTTGAGCTGCGAGCGAAACACAAAAATAGCAAAGAGTTTCCAATTGAAATTTCTATTAGGCAGATAAAATATCACGGAAGAGATATCGTTATTGGTATGTTAAAGGATTTGTCGATGGTCGCTGAGCGTGAACAGGCACAACTGGAGATCAGCAAAAATGCCACTGAATTGAGGCAGTTAATCGATACAGCCAATGCCCCCATTTTTGGTATTGATGCCGCAGGTCTAGTGAACGAATGGAACCAGCGCGCCGAGCAGCTAACCGGCTTTGCTAAGATTGATGTCATGGGTAAAGATCTGGTGGCCGGGTTTATCACCGATGATTACAAAGCCTCGGTTAAAGGGATATTGGATAAAGCCCTTCAAGGTGAAGAGTCGGCTAACTATGAATTCCCGCTGTATACCAAAACTGGCGATCGGGTGGATGTGCTGTTGAACTCCACTTCACGCCGGGATGCCTATGGCCAAGTCATCGGGGTTGTGGGTGTTGGACAAGATATTACAGAAGCTAAGAAATCTCAGGCTCAGGTAGTTCAGGCTTCAAAACTGGCCACGCTTGGCGAAATGGCAACCTCTGTTGCTCATGAGTTAAATCAACCTCTTAACGTGATACGTATGGCTGCAGGCAATAGTCGTCGAAGAATAAAAAGCCAGAAAAGTAACAAAGACACTGAGTATATACTTGAAAAATTAGTGCGAATTGAAGGGCAGACGTCTCGCGCAGCTGCAATTATTGATCATATGAGAATGTTCGGCCGTAAGGCCGAGGAAAAATCAGAAATGGTGGATCCTCGCGAGGTTGTTTCTAATGCCCTTGATTTACTGGGAGCACAACTCAAACTAGCGGGTATTCAGGTTGTCACTAATTTCCCTGAAAAATGCAGTAAAGTGATGGGGCATACTATACAAATGGAGCAAGTTATTCTGAACCTTTTGGCCAACGCAAGAGATGCGATGAAAGACAATATATCGGGTTCAAGGATCACACTTAGTATTACTGAAAAGGATGGGATGATTACCATTTCTTCTCAAGATACTGGTTCAGGAATTCCTGAACATATACTTTCTCGAATTTTTGAACCTTTTTTTACAACAAAGGAAATGGGTAAAGGAACCGGCTTAGGCTTATCTGTGAGCTATGGAATTATCTTGGAAATGGGCGGCACTATAATTGCTGAAAATATTAATGATGGCGCGAAATTTTCGATCTCACTTCCGGCAACGAATAACATAATTCAAAAAACAGATCTGATGGGGATTTAAATGAAAAGAATAAAAATCTTAATCGTGGATGATGAACCATTCATACTTGAAGAGGCCTCAGAAGCATTGGAATTTGAAGGGTATGATTCTCTAACTGCAAGCAATGTAACGGATGCACTAAAAATAGCGCGTGACAATCCTGATATCGCTCTAATATTAACAGACTTGAAAATGCCTGGACAGTCAGGGTTAGATTTAGTCGAAATCCTAAAGCAGGAGTTCAATAACAAGCTTTGTTTTATAGTCATGTCTGGGCATGGCAGCTCTGATGTTGAAGATAGTGTCATAAAGCAAGGTTTTGCTTTTATACGCAAACCATTAGATATTGATGAGCTGACAGAAATTATTAAATTAAGGCTTGAAAATTAAATCTAAGGAGGATTCACCTTGATAACAAAAATTTTAATAGTCGAAGACGAAGCATATATTCGTGAAGAACTGCTCGAAACGATGAATGCACAAGGATATAAGTGTTGTGAAGCAGCCAATGGAGAAGAAGCGCTCAATATGCTTCGAAGTGATAATGAGATTGCGGTTGTCCTTACAGATATTCAAATGCCGGGGAAGGACGGTATTGAAATGATCCGCGAGGCTAAACAAGAAAGCTGCAAAAATCGTAATATTGAGTTTATCATTATGACGGGACACGGTGGGTCAGCAGAAGCTATTTCTGCATTGAAATTGGGTGTTTTGGATTTTATTGAAAAGCCGATTGATATTGAACACCTTTGCCATGTCGTCCGTCGAGCAGAAGAACTGGTCATTGTGAGGCGCACCAAAGAGCATTACCAAGCTAGTCTTGAAGCTGATGTACATGCAAAAACGATTAAGGTTCGCAGCCTTCTGAAAAATGTTGAAGATGCGTATGACGAAGCGTTGACATGCCTTGCTGTGGCCGCCGAATTCAAAGATCCTGAAACGGGTCATCATATACAACGAATTGGTGAGTATTCCAAATTTATGGCTCAACAACTTGGCTGGTCAGAAGAGCGTCAACATATGATGTTGTTAGCGGCGCCACTGCATGACGTAGGTAAGATCGGCACGCCCGAAATTGTTTTATTGAAGCCCGGAAAACTCGACGCTGATGAAGTCGCAATTATGAAAGAGCATTCACAAAATGGTTATAATATTTTGTCTCATGCAAAACATTCAGTCATGAAAATGGCAGCCACGATTGCAAGAAATCATCATGAACGTTGGAATGGAGGAGGTTACCCTCGAGGTCTCAAAGGAACAGAAATCCCCATTGAAGCTCGCATTGTTGCTGTGGTTGACGTTTATGACGCGCTTAGGTCAAAACGTCCTTACAAAGCGGAGTTTGATCAAGAGAAAACTTTGTCAATCATGCTTGATGGTGACGGACGAACTGATCCGTCGCATTTCGACCCGCAAATGTTGGACATTTTACGTAACAATTCTGAACAGTTCGATGCAATCTATAAAGGTCTTGCTGATTGAAAACAGGGTAAAACATTTATCAGATCCTAAAAATAAGAGGATGTATTATGTACGGAATGGTTAATAAAGCAGTGGAAGATATGGTCTGCATGCAATTTGGCGAGTCGGTATGGGAAGATATTAAGTCCTGCGCTGGGGTCGACATAGACGTGTTTATGAGCAACGAAGCGTACCCAGACGAAACGACTTTCCAGTTGGTGGGCGCGGCAAGTGAGGTACTGAAAATTCCCGCAGAGGCGGTTCTTGAGGCATTCGGTGAGCACTGGGTACTGCATACAGCGCAGAAAGGTTATGGCGGTTTGATGCAAGCCAACGGTAGCTCATTGCCCGAGTTTCTGGCCAACCTGCCGGGCTTTCATTCAAGGGTGCAGATGCTGTTTCCGAAGTTGCAACCGCCCGGGTTCGAATGTACAAACGTAACGGAAAACTCTCTAAATTTGCACTATCGTTCGCATCGCTCAGGCTTGGTGCATTTTGTCATTGGTTTGATGCAAGGACTGGGCAAGTCGTTCAATACGCCGGTTACTGTCCACCTCGTCGAATCCAAGGAACAAGGTGCAGATCACGATGTTTTTGATGTTAAGTGGTCGAACGACGCTATCGAATGAAACAAGACAACCCGCGCTCAACATCTCAGTTTGGCCTACCGCCCCAGCAGTTCGCCACAGCGTTCCCTTTCCACTTAGTGTTGAACATGCAGATGGAAATACTGCAGGTTGGAAAAACACTACAACGTATTTGTGCTGATATCCTCCCCAGTGTGAGTATGGATAAGCTATTCGAATCGATCCGACCAGAGGGTGTCTTCTGTGTCGACTGGGTGCTCGAAAATGCCGGATCATTTTTCCTTCTTAAACACCGTGCCAGTGATCTCAAGTTGCGCGGCGAGTTCGTACTTTTGCCTAGCGAGAATGTGTTGCTGTTTCTCGGCTCTCCCTGGTTTATCGATGCTTCCGAGATCGCCATACATAAACTGAGTTTCGCGGATTTCGCCACCCACGATGTGGTCGTTGACATGCTCCAGCTATTTCAGGTAAACAAGATGGCCCTCGAGGACGCGAATAAGCTCTCCGGCAAACTGACGGCCCAGCGAGGTGTACTTCGGTTAGCCAACGAAAACCTGAAAAAGCAGGAAGTGAAGACGCACCAACTGACTTGCGAACTGCTCCGAAGCCGCGATGAAATGGCTGAGGTGGTCGATACCATTAACCAGCTTGATGAGGGAATTGCATTTCTAGACATTGATGACCGTTTTGTATTCACCAACCCAGAATACCGGCACATGCACGAGAAAGTCATCGATTCGGTACAAATCGGTGTACTGTTTGAGGATTATCTAAGGGTTTTGTTTGACGCTGGCGAGATTATCACGCACATCGTAGATTGCGAAGAATGGGTCGCCAAACGTATGTTAGCTCATCGCTCTTTGCCAAGCGAATTTGAGATAGTCATAGCTGGGGGTAAGACACTTAATATTCGTGAGCAGCTTACTCATAGCGGTGGCATCGCTATGGTGATCAGGGATATCAGCGAGCAGAAAAAATTGCAGGCGCAACTGGTACACTCGAGCAAGCTCGCCAGCCTGGGGGATATGGCCACCGGAGTGGCGCACGAACTCAACCAGCCACTTAACATAATATCAATGGCGGCAGGCAACGTTGAGAGAACCCTCAAGCGTGGCGAATTTGGCCCAGAATACCAGTTGGAGAAGATGCAGCGTATAAAGGAAAGTGTTGTTCGCGCGTCGAAAATCATAGGCCATCTGAGATCGTTCGGCCGCGATGCTAATGAGGCTGCTCAGCTATTCGACCCTCGTGATGCCGTGAGAGGCGCGATCGGCATGATCGGTGAGCAGTTAAAGTTGTCTAGCATTGAGTTATTGTTGGCTCTGCCCACCGAGGCCGGTGCGCAGGTGTTCGGATATGCGCTTCGGTTCGAACAGGTGCTGCTGAGCTTGATCCGCAACGCGAGCGACGAGCTGATTGCGCATCCTTTTGGATTGGCGCCGAAACGCATCCAGATTGTCGTGGTATTCGAGCCGCAGGGGCAGGTGAGTATCAGCGTTGAAGACAATGGCCCAGGGGTTCCTGTGGCAATACTTGAGAATATCTTCGATCCGTTTTTCACCACCAAGAAGGTGGGTAAAGGGACCGGACTGGGGTTGTCGGTGTCCTACGGTATAGTTAATGAGATGGGTGGCAAGATCGTTGTGGTGAATACCAGCGGTGGCGCCAGGTTCGAAATCATCCTACCCACGGTACATCACTAGAGCAATCAGGATTAGGCCAATCAGGGCGAGCCAAGCGGTAGAAAAATCAATCAAAATCCAGACAACCAATAATCGAACCAGAAAGTTGAGTATCCACCTGTTTTTTGCACGAGTTTCACTAATCAAAATTGTGGCTAACGTCCGCTTCATGCCCTAAGTCATTCAACTGACATTGATCAGACCCCCACGCTACTTTTTTGAATATTATACAAATGCAGCGAATGGCCTCCAATCAAATTAATGATTTTTGTCCTTAGTTTATCCAATCC
>OOFW01000128.1_pt1 | contig 10979 bp, 8 predicted proteins | sample 1670271 | NCBI WGS metagenome assembly OOFW01 (sample SAMEA98137918, study PRJEB22522) | marine metagenome | biome: marine biome; feature: marine water body; material: sea ice | place: Arctic Ocean | collected 07-Sep-2015 | depth 1.32 m
TTTTGACCGCACTCGGTGTGCGACAGGAATGAAGATAGACCAAATTAGTTTAAATAAGGCACATGGTTTAGTTTACGGATCGGGAGACTGGTTTTTAGCCAATGGTCAAAGTAGTACGCGTTTAAAGGGGGAGTTTAGCAGTTCCGATTTTGGAGCCTTCCTCAAAGAGTTTAAATTAGATTCGGGGATCAAAGATTCAAAAGCCAGTTCTACATTCGACTTAAGTTGGAAGCGCGCCCCGTACGAATTCAGCTTCGACACACTTAATGGTAAAATAGACTGGCGTTTAACAGATGGCTATTTAACTGAAGTAAGCGACCAAGGATCACGCATATTCAGCCTGCTTAGCCTTGACTCATTGGTCCGTAAGCTACAACTTGATTTTAGAGACATATTTGCCAAAGGCTTTTTTTACGACCAAATTAAAGGCACTTTTCAGCTAGACAATGGCATCGCTTTTACCCAGGATACTTTAGTTGATGGAGGGGCTGGCGATATCACTATGCAAGGTTACACCGACTTAAATGCCAAGGAACTCAATTATAAAATCGAATTTACCCCTAAAGTAACATCCAGTTTGCCAATAATAGTTGCATGGATGGTCAACCCAGCTACTGCATTGGCGGCTGTTGCTCTTGATCAAATGCTGACTTCTGCTAAGGTAATTTCAAGTATCAAATTTTCACTCACTGGCACATTAGACGAACCACAGGTAACAGAGTTAGGCCGCGATAGTAAGGAAATATTGTTGCCAGCACGGGTCAAGCCTGAACCTGAGATTGAAACAGAAGCACCAAACCAACCTATAAATCTACCACTAGAAAAGTCCATTAACATACAAGAATCTGACGAGGCACCAGTAAGTGAATAATGCCAGCCCAAATATAGTGGCAATTCAAATGAATTCTTCACCATTGGTTGAAGATAATCTATTATTTGTAGAGCAGCAGCTTAAATTATTACCCCCGCAAAGACCTTGTTTAGTGGTATTGCCCGAATGTTTTGCTTGTTTTGGTGGTGGTGACAAATTACTTCTGAATATTGCAGAGGGCTTACACCACGGACCCATTCAACATAAGCTTAAGCAATTTGCGAAACAATATGGCATATGGTTAGTCGCGGGCAGTTTGCCATTGCTATGCCCAACAGAAAATAAATTCACGGCTTCTTGTTTATTGATAAGTGATCACGGGGAGACGGTCGAAGAGTATCAAAAAATACACCTCTTCGATGCTCAAGTCGCAGACAAAACCGCTACATATCTTGAATCCAAGCACACCCAGGCTGGCAATAAATTAATCGTCATTAATACGCCTTTTGGTAATCTGGGTTTAGCAGTTTGTTACGACATACGTTTTGCTGGCATGTTTGTCGCCATGAATCAGATTGCGCAATTAGACGTATTAGCGTTGCCTGCTGCTTTTACGCAACAGACGGGGCAAGCTCACTGGCATTCATTGCTTAGAGCTAGAGCAATAGAAAATCAATGTTACATCGTCGCTGCTAATCAAACAGGCACACATAGGAATAAACGACAAACTTATGGTCACTCCTGTATCATCTCACCTTGGGGTGAAAAACTAGCTGAATTACCCTATGATACCGGTATAATACATGCCCAAATTGATCACCCATTACTTGCTGATATCCGCACTAACATGCCAGCTTATCAGCACAATAAATTCAGGAGTCACCTTGTCTAACTTGGTAGAAGAAAACTTACTAGATGCATCAAATATAACCCGCTCAACATTAGAGGCAGCACTAGATACCATATATCAACATGACAACGATTTTGCTGATTTGTATTTCCAGTCAAGCCAACATGAAACCTGGGTACTAGAAGACGGTATCATTAAAGAAGGCAGCTACAATATAGAACGAGGCGTAGGTGTTCGTGCCGTGAGCGGTGAAAAAACTGGTTTTGCATACTCTGATGAAATTTCGCCAGAAGCGTTAATGAAAGCGGCAAAAGCCTCACGCAGCATTTCAAGCTCAATTGGCAAACATGGTAAACATAAAGTAGCTTCACTCAAACAAACTCACCCTTACAGCCGATATCATGCTGAAAATCCACTTCTGGGTATGCAAGAACAAGAAAAAATTGCTTTATTGCGAGCTGCAAACGAATACATTCGTAAGCAAGAAAGCTCCCTTAGCCAAGTAGTTATTAGTATTAGTGGTGTATATGAAGAAATTTTAATTGCAGCGACAGACGGCACTTTTTGCACAGATATTCGCCCGCTTATCCGCTTCAACTGTTCAGTATTGATGGAAAAGGACGGACGCCGTGAAAGAGGTAGTTCAGGTGCAGGTGGACGTTTTGCCTATGATTACTTTATCGCACAAGACGATGGCCGCCCACGCTACCAACAAATAGCAGATGAAGCCATTCATATGGCCAGAGTGAATATGCAGGCGGTACCGGCACCCGCTGGAAAAATGCCCGTTGTGTTAGGCAGTGGTTGGCCAGGTGTATTGTTACATGAAGCGGTGGGTCATGGTTTAGAAGGCGACTTCAACCGTAAAGGTGCGTCTACGTTCAGTGGTCGTATCGGCGAACAAGTCGCTTCCAAAGGCTGTACCGTTGTGGATGACGGCACATTAGCCGACAGGCGTGGCTCCCTCAGTGTCGACGATGAAGGTACACCGACTCAACACAATGTGTTAATCGAAGACGGTATTCTTAAAGGTTATATGCAAGACAAACTCAATGCACGTTTGATGGGGGTTGCTCCAACTGGAAACGGTCGTCGTGAGTCTTATGCGCATTTGCCTATGCCACGTATGACCAATACTTATATGTTAGGTGGAAATCACTCTCCAGAAGAGATCATTGCCTCGATAGATAAAGGTATATATGCCCCCAACTTTGGTGGCGGTCAGGTCGATATAACCTCAGGCAAATTTGTTTTTTCTACATCCGAAGCTTACCTAATCGAAAAAGGTAAAATCACCACCCCAATTAAAGGTGCAACTTTAATTGGAAACGGCCCTGAAGCCATGCAAAAAATTTCTATGATCGGTAATGACTTAGCCTTAGATAAAGGTGTGGGCGTATGCGGGAAAGATGGACAAAGTTTGCCCGTTGGCGTGGGTCAACCCACCCTAAAGGTAGATGAGTTGACGGTTGGTGGTACTGCTTAATTCAGAGTGACTTGAAAAATCACCGTTGATTGGATGCCAGATGGAGAAGTGATCATGGCCGATACAGTAGAGACAACTGACTCTACTCTATCGTTGGTCAAGGTAAAGATAGCTTGTCTTGCACCCGCTCTATTGGTGCGCGGCATGACTAAATCTATTTGCCCCGCTAAGCTGCCCGCACTCGATGTAATATCAATTTGAGAGCCACTGGCTATTGGCTGAACAGCAGAGTCAGAAAACAGCAAACTGAAGCTCAAGCTTTCGCCATTGTTAATACTAAAACTAGGCTGACTGGCCATTTGATGGTTACTAAAGATAATGGTATTGCTGGCATTTAATATATCCATTAAAGCGCTAGAACTAGACATCACCAAAACCAAGGCCTTGCGAACATGCAAACTGGATGCAACGTCTTCCCCTACGCATAACAAATTCCCGGGCATACATTGAGGTCCATTAAAGGCACCATCTGGACCGATGAAGTCACCATTTGGGTCATTTGGGTCAATAGAATCGCCATCAAACATGCCATCATTGTTAAAATCCAAGAAGATTTCGGATGGGTCTCTGCTGTTATTTTCGTTATCATCACGCCATGCTTCTGTATGATCAACAAAGCCGGTCACATCATAAGCACTGACCCCGAAACCACTATCAGTATTATCGATAATAGCGCCACCATCGGAATCGTCGTAGCTGTTATTACCGTTTGCATCAAATAACGTTTCATGACCAATAGCGGTCGCTAAAATAGTCACTCTATGATCATCAACACGAGGATTGGCGCTGGTCCACAGTACACTGCAGTTACCGTTAGTGGTTAAACAGTTGGGTGTAATTGAGCCACCTTCAGTAGTAAAACTAACCGACGTGCCATCGGGCACTGGGTTATTAAAAGTATCGGCAAGGCGGGCAATCAGATCTACCGTTTGGCCACTGATACTATCTGCTTCAGGATTTAAATTATTGGCGGAGAGGGTAAAACTATTTTGATCAGGGAGTCCGGTACTCACAGATAACAAATCAGATTGAGTGCGAATTATTGGTGCCTCAGTAACTTCTGCAGCCACTCTGACTGAAGTGGAACCCGATGTTACACGGGTACTAACCTGCCCCTGAGAATTAGTAAGGCCTGATTCTGGAGACCACGTAAGACCACCAATTTCAGTATTTAAAGAAAAATCCACGTGTTGCTGGGACAAAGGGTTACCTAAGGCGCCCAAGACCTCGAATATCAATGTAGAAACAGTTTGATTGTTTTGACCACCTGTACCTCGCAATACAATTTGTGTCGGGTCTGCAGAAACAAAACCAATAGAACCGATAGATTCAGCTTGAATAGCGATACTAAGAGTCAATATAACTGTAGAATTGTCTACTATGAGTGATGCGACGACGGTGTCGACATTACCTTCACTGCCAGCACAACTTATATCTTCGTAGGTGGCTTGAGCAACACCATTTATAGTATTGACTTGCAAATCGATGCTTGACCTATCTGCTTGAACACATGTGGATGTAAAACTGATAGGTGTTTGGGTTAATAAACGCTGACCATCGTGATCAATTAGAGCGATAGACAAACCAAGCGTCGCACCTGCACTAATTTCTGCATCACCACTAGCATTAGTGACGCTCACACCGATGACATTTTCTACAAAAACATCATTGTCGCCGAAATGTCCTACACGGATGATTTGTTCACTGATTACATCCATAGACTGAATTTCAAAGTTAAGAGTGCTCAGCAAATCAACGTTATTAAACCTTGCTTGTGCAGTCGCAACAGCGGCACCTAATTCATTCGGCTCCGCAACTAGTGAAACTTGAGCAATGCCTCGGCTATCAGTTAGCGCATCACTAGTATTCAACACACCTTTTCCAGTTACAAAACTGACAATTACGTCTTCTAATGGCAAACCTTCTTCGTCAATGAGCGTAGATTGCAATTGTACCTGTTCATCTGCTTTAAACCGAACAGACTGCTACCCATCTTTTAGCATTATAACGTTATTTAAGGTGAGGCTATAGCTGCAATATCTGCAGCCAAAAACTCATAGTTTGCGCCTGTGGTCGTACTATTAAAAGTCGTAATGAGTGAGGAAGCACCCACATTACTCACATCGCTAAAAAGTGACACTTCAGCCACACCGCTTCTGTTTGTTAATTTACTAGTAGCAGAAAGTGAACCTAACCTGCATCAAAACCAATAATTTGTCCTGCAACACTTTCACCATTATTATTTAATGTTGCTTGCACACAAACTGTCTCACCTGCAGAAAAACTCGTTTCAGATAAAGCCCCACACTGTTGATCAAGAATGGCCAATACAATTGTAAATGTTTCTGTATCTGTATCTGAACCTGTTTCTGTTGTTAATTCCGAACCAAATGGGTCGCTACCATTTTCACCAGATACACCGCTTCCACAGCCACTGGATCCTAGAAGTGCAAAAAAAGAAACGACAACTAAAGCGCGAATACCCATAAATATTATCCGTTTATAACTTGTTTTAAATATTGAAAAAGCTCACGAGACGCTTTAGGTGGTTTATTTTCAGCTTGCTGTTTATTAGCCTGACGCAGATATTGTCGCATTTTTTGCCTATCAAGCAGAGGATAGTCAACAATAGTCGACTCAATTTTGCTATCACCTTCTTTCAAAATCTCATCTCTAAGCATTTCAGTTCCATGAAAAGCATCATTTAATTTTTTATGTGCAGATTTAATATTATTTAAGGCATGTTCTATCGCGGCAATATCTACATTGCGCATTATCTTACCAATCAATTGCAATTGACGGCGATAACCTTCTTTTTTACGTAAAATCCTGCGTGCAAGCATCACAGCATCCAATAACTCGGGATCCATCGGGATTTTTGCTAAAGAAGATTGACCAAGGTGAACCAAAGATTCTCCTAACTTTTGCATTTCAACCATCTGAGCTTTAATTTGGGTTTTACTGAGTTGTTCATTTTCTTCATTAACGTCGAACTCATCTTCAACATCTTTGTTTTTTTTCGGAGCGACCATGACTTTATCTTTAGTGATATACTAATGAAGATTGTAACCCCCAAAGCAATATTAAACTACAGTGTAGCCAAATAATGAAGGCCTTATGCAACAACAATTAGCTGAAATACAGAGCATAGTAAAAGACGTTTTAAAATTAGCCAAGGACAAGGGTGCGACTCAGGCCGAGGCTAGTATGTCAAAAGTCGAGGGCATTGCAGTGTCTTCTCGTCTAAAAGAAGTAGAAACCGTTGAGTTTACTAACGACGGTGGTTTGGGTATCACTGTATACCACGGCAAAAAAAAGGGCAGCGCCTCGACTGCTGATTTGTCACCTCAAGCGTTAACACTTACAGTAGAAAAAGCCATTGAGATAGCCAAACATACTGGTGACGATGATTGCTCTGGTTTAGCCGAAAAAGAGTTAATGGCATTTGATTTCCCTGATTTAGATTTATTTCACCCTGTAGAACTAGACACTGAACATGCAATACAACAAGTCATTGCTGCTGAAACTAGTGCATTAAACGTCGACCCACGTATTACTAATTCAGATGGTGCGTCTTATAATGCTAATTTGGGCACCAAAGTATACGGCAATAGTCATGGCTTTATCGCCGGCTATAACAGCAGTCGTTACAGCATGAGTTGCGTGGTGATTGGTGAACAAAATGGAGAGATGCAGCGGGATTATAGCTATTCTGTTGGTCGTGAAGTGGGTAATTTAATCAGCCCAGAGCAATTAGGTCGTGAAGCTGCAGAATTAACGTTAAGTAGACTGGGGGCTAGAAAAGTTAAAACTTGTGTGGTGCCCGTGTTATTTGATCGCGAAATTGCCTCAGGTTTATTTGGACATTTCATCAGCGCCATCAGTGGTGGCAGTGTGTATCGAAAATCATCATTTTTATTAGATAAATTAGGTCAGCAAGTGCTGCCTAGTTGGCTCAACATTACTGAACGCCCACATATATTGAGGGGATTAGCCAGCTCTCCTTTTGACCATGAGGGTGTTAGAACCCAAGATATGAATGTAGTCAGCAAAGGGTTACTTAATCATTATCTGTTGACCAGCTATTCAGCCAGAAAACTCAAGATGCAAACTACAGGACATGCCGGTGGTATACACAACTGGTTTATACAACATAGCGGTGAATCCGATAAAGAAATGTTGAAAAAACTAGGCACAGGCTTGTTAGTAACCGAGTTAATGGGCCAAGGCGTAAATATTGTCACTGGTGACTATTCTCGGGGAGCTGCAGGCTTCTGGGTAGAAAATGGCGTGATCCAATATCCCGTTCACGAAATTACCATCGCAGGTAACTTAGCAGATATGTTGATGAATATTGTGGCTATCGGTGCAGTACAGGAAACCCGTGGTAGTGTGCAGACAGGTTCAGTATTGGTTGAAAAAATGCAGATAGCCGGTGAATAAAACACACTTTTCTCCATAAGAAATCAAAAGATCAATTTAGTGACAAAAATATCATTAAATAATATTGTTCAGTATCAGCAGATTTAAAAACAAAAAAGCGACACGGTTTGTGCCACTTTTTTGTTTTTAAAACCTGATACTATAAAATACTACCTTCACCTTAATTTATTATGAGATGTTTTCTGGTGCCGATATATAGCCTTGATAACCATCCGCCCTTAAGGACGTAAAGCGTTCTAATTGTTCCTGATTTTCAATACCGGTTATGATCACGTCGATGTTTAAACCTTTAGCAACATTGATCAGTGCTCTACACATTTCATTGCCTTGATTTAACTTTTCATAGAATGCGAATGATTGATCAAGTTTAATATAGTGAGGTTGTAATTTTTGTAAGTAGTCAAGTGAGCCCATTTGACGGCCACACTGATCAACACCAATTTTTGCCCCAGCCGAGTAGATTATTTTCGCAAGTTTGTGGCACTGTTCAAAAGAGCTAATTAATGCCGATTCTGGCATTTCAAACAGCATCTGATCTGTGTGTTCTGACTGTTGAAGAAACGTAGTTAACCATAGGGCAAACTCGGGATCCCGTAAACTGTCATGTGTTAAGTTTATCGCAACGGGTTGTTTCGTGAGGGCAAGAATATTCTGCTGCTCAATAGTTGCCAGCAAACACCTGTCAAGTTGCCACCCAAGAGATAATAACTCAATAAAGGGCATAAATTCCGATGCACTGACAATCTTATCGTCAATGCTCAAGCGACAATATAGTTCACGTTGAATAATAACATCTGAGTACATGGCGCTTACTGCTTGCCATTGAAACATAAAATGACTTTGGTTAATGGATCCTACCAACTTAGTTCGCCATTGCTCTCTGCTATATTTTTGTGGTTGCTGCGGATCTATCCAATGACTAATCTTGCCTTCTTTAAGTGCTTGTTGTAGTGCATTATCTGATTGAGATAACAAATCAGAAGGTTGCATGTTATCAATTCTCTGGCTTACACCCAAAGCAAATTGACTGTTGGCAGCACAACCTGCCTTAGAAATTTCTTGGTTGATGATCCTGATCAATGTTTGTATATAGGTTTCAATTTGGTGATGTTCTGCCTTAGTGAGCAAAAATGCGAACTCGGTGTTAGTAATTCTAGCTATAACACCCTCGGCAATATCAGGTAACTCAGCCTGCATCCTTGCAGACAATACCTTGATGATTTGATCACGACCTTGGTAGCCATATTTACTATGTATCTCTTCCAACCAATCGAACTTAGTCAATATAAGCCCACCAAATCCAGGCTCATCTAACCAGTTATTAATTTGTGCAAACAAATACTGGCGATTCGGTAAGTGTGAAACCTGATCCACTAGTTTGTCATCTTTTAAATCACTGACTTCCTGATCCAAAGAGGAAAAAACTTGTTTTAACTGACCAGACATAGAATTAATTGCACCCACAACATCCTTTAGTTCAGTCGTTTTAGGTATATCTATGCTCTGACCAAATTTTCGCTGACCAATTTCTTTGGCCTGTAAAGCAATGTCATGCAGTGGTTTTAAAATAAGGTTAAGTCTGTACCTAATCACAAAAATACTGATGACAAACAACAATGATAAGATCATGATTGTTTCGTTCATTACTCGCCACAATTGCTGATAGCCCAGAGCTGGATGAGCCTCGACCTCTAGCGTAGCCAATTGCATCCATCCAGAGGTGATTAAACGTTCCTTTTTTTGTACGCCAAATACGTCTAAATCAATTAGCCACTGAGGAACACCTTCAATAACAACCGGATTTTCCCATACCTGTTCTTTTCCATCGGCTAACCATTTTAAGGTGACTTTACGGTAAAACCCACCTTCAAAAATAACATTAACTAAAGTTTCAGCCGTTACCATATCTCCTGTTTCTATATGGGGTTGTAACATTAAGCCTAAGGATGTCATGGTATTGTTGAGATCAGACTGCATTTGTTGACTCATAAAATCACGGGCCTGCGTAAACTGAAAATAAACTAAACTGGTCATCACCAGTAAAAATAATCCAAATAGTAATGAGTTTATTTGTCGAAAAAGGGTCATTGCTTTAAAACTCCAGTTTTAACGTGGGTTGTTTGAGTTTTGCCGTATTTATTCGTTGACGTAAATCACGCCACCGCTTCAGACGTGAAGAGTTTCCGCTAGAAACACTGCGTCCTCTGTCTTTGTTTAGCCATAATTGACTACCGTTAAAGCTATATATGGGTATGAGATCAATGCGTTTGTTAGCCGGTTTTATGACACCGTCAATGTTGTCTAGAATCAAAGGAACTGAGCCAGGAGTATCATAGTATGCAAGGACCATATGGTACTGATTCAAGTTTAGTGCTTTGACCATAGTAATCCTCATTTTCTCATCGGCTATGCCTAATTCCAACAAGGTAAAATATTTGGCGATGGAGTAGTCTTCACAGTCGCCTCCATTTGCGCCTATAAACTCAATCGGGGTAGCCCAATAGTTATTCACACCCCATAGCTTAATGTCGTCGATAAAATGGAACATATTGAAAAAGCGATTCACTTTTTGCAATGACTCATTTTCTGACACTCTGACTTCAGAGTGCATCAGGTTAAGCCAAGCTTTACCCCGTTTAGCTGCCCGTTCACCATAATTCTCTTCTAATGACGCCACTATTTTTGGGCCGTCTAATATCGTTCTAGTATCCGCATAAAGGGCAGACAAAAAGGTCATACTTAACAATAATATGTGGACTGGCTTTTTTGATAACATCTCTGTTATAAAATGGCTGGCCCTCATATTAGTCCCTAATTATCATTGGGCTTGATCAACAGTATAAATTGTCCACATCATGTCATCCAAGCTCACTGTTTTACTTAACTCGGCCATTATGCGGCGGTTATTAGCATGGGCTTTTTCTGTATCCGCAAGATCAGCCAGTCGCTCAAAACCATAACCAATAGACAAAACACGTTCAGTTGCAATGTTAAAATCATTAACCAAAACCGATACCACGGCCCGTGCTCGATTATCAGATAATATTTGATTGAGTTCTATACTGCCCACCTTGCTAGTATGTCCCTCAATAAGTATTTGTATTTCAGTGTTTTTTATTAAAAATGTCGCTAACTGCTGAATTTCAGGAAGTGCTGAGGGTGGTATGGCGTAAGAATTATGAGCAAACTTAATATTCACTTTAAGCGGTTCAACATAGATGGTTTGTGTCCCGCAACCGTAGTTATCAATTGTTGCGCCAAGTAAAGTGTCTGCACATTTTTCACGTGCTTCAATCACACCATCACGGTCATGGTCATTTAAATCATTTAACTGCTCTACAATTGATTCAAGCTTGACTACCCTATTTCCAGCACAAGCACTTACTATA
>OOFW01000129.1_pt1 | contig 10932 bp, 1 predicted proteins | sample 1670271 | NCBI WGS metagenome assembly OOFW01 (sample SAMEA98137918, study PRJEB22522) | marine metagenome | biome: marine biome; feature: marine water body; material: sea ice | place: Arctic Ocean | collected 07-Sep-2015 | depth 1.32 m
TGGAAGACTACTTCTTCTACGTGGGATCGAGTAAGCAAGCTTCAGATTATGAGATAACGGCCGAGTTCGTTGTTAATCATATCAAGAAGACGTTCGATCGTGGAAACGACATTGCGGAAGCACTGAGAACTCTAAACAAGGCCAATACAGACGTATGGAAGCCTACACTCAAGGCGAGTACTGAGACTGATGCAGATCTCAAAGAAACCGAAGACAAGCAGTACTTAATGGAGTACAAGGCTGAGCTAGATCAGGCCATGAAACGTACACGAACGTACGAAGACAACACATTTAAGGCATTCGCCCTACTATGGGAGAGATGTGCCAAAGCGATGCAGAATAAACTGGTATCGCGATCAGATTACGACAGTGTGGTGTACAATGACCCTATTGCTCTTCTACGAGCAATCAAGGAGCACTCACTTAACTATCAAGAAACAAGATACGAAATGTCAATCATATCCGACGCATTCCGTGCAGTACTAAGCACGAGACAAAGAGAAGGTGAAAGTCTACAAGACTACACTAGAAGATTCAAGACATCTACGGAGATATTGGAATCCCATCTGGGAGGACCACTAATACTGGCCAAATACGTACAAACCATGGACAAATACGATGCAAATGACCCCGACAGAACGGAGACATTAATCAAGCAAGCATCAGAAGGCCTATTTGCCTTTCTCTACTTAGAGAACTCCGATCAAGGAAAGTACGGAACGATTATAGAGAACCTGAATTCTCAGAAATCACTAGGAAACGACCAATATCCTAGAACAATCGTCGAAACCAATAACGTTTTGAGCAATCATAAGTTCGACGTCACAAGAATCAAGAAACAGGACAAAAATAATCCTAAACACAAACAAAACAAGGACGACAAGGACGACGAAGAATCTACTCCACTGTCGTTCGCACAGCTGGAAGGTAAATGCTACTGTTGCGGAAAGCCAGGGCATAAATCTCCCGAGTGCAGGAATAAAGAGAAAATTCCGAGGGATGAATGGGCAATAAATAAATCCCAACAACAACAACACGTACAGTCAAGTACCGATGACACTAAGAGCACGAGTGCTAGTACGATAGCAACCAAGAAAGAAGAAGAACCCGTGATCGGGTGGGCAGGAATGCACTGTTCATTCGCCCAGTCTATAAATATGAGAGAGCTAATCCTACTGGATAGCGACTCGACGGACACGGTGTTCTGTAACCCCAAATACGTATCAAACATACGAGAGTCGAAAGAACCGTTAAGTATCTCCACAAACGGAGGGCTAATGAATTCGCACAAGAAATGCGACATCCCGTACATGAAAGATGTATGGTACAACGAGGATTCGATAACCAACATTATCGCCATGAAAGACATGACGAGCAAATTCCGAGTCACGATGGATTCGAAGGAAGAGTTGGCTTTATTGGTACACATGCCAAACAAGATAGTGAAGTTCAAGCAATTTTCGAACGGATTATATGCTATGGACCCCAACGATGAAAACAGCTTCGAAATGAAGAACAAAAAGCCGTATCAATTCATGAATACGCAAGAAGAAAATATGAAATTTCTAAGTGCGAGGCAACAAAAGAGAGCAAAACTAGCCCGGGAGCTATACGAATCCATGGGCACTCCCACTGTGGATGACCTCAAGGCAATGATTCGAATGAATCTAATCAAGAACAACGTCGTCACCACGGACGACGTGAACTTAGCAACAAAAGCGTACGGACCCGACGTCGGCGGAATCAAGGGCAAGACTACAAGAAGTCGGCCAACGCCAGTCGCAAGCAACATGGTAGAAATACCAGAAGAGCTGCTGGATGTACAACAAGACCTTATCGTGTCGATGGATGGTCTGACAGTGAACTCTCTGAAGTTTCTGTCGACAATCTCGCACGATTTATATTATCGCACTGCGCAATACGTTGCAAGCCCAGTAGCGTCCGTATACGAAAAATGTATGGACGAGCTACTGGCAGTATATAAGAGAGGTGGATTCACCATCTCAGAGATCCACTGCGACAATGAGTTTCGCAAAGTAATGGACCCATTCTCGGCGCGACAAGATCCGCCGATTAAAATGAATTACGCGTCGGCGCAAGAACATGTGCCACGCGCTGAACGCAACAATCGCGTCATACAAGAACGCGTAAGATCCGCGTATCACAGATTTCCTTACACGCACCTACCGCGTATATTGGTGAAATACCTCGTTATGGAATCAACCAAGAAGTTGAATTTTTTCCCTAACAAAAATGGTGTCTCTAAGTATTTTAGTCCGCGCATGATTATGCACCACGAAAACTTGGACTACGAACGACACTGCAAATATCAAATTGGAGAATACGTGCAGGCTCACGACGAGCCACCGCAAACAAATACAAATGCGGCGCGATCGCTGGATTGCATTTATCTTCGCCCGATGGACAACGCCCAAGGTGGCCATGAGTTGTTGCATCTACAAACCAACAAAGTGGTTAAGCGAAGACAGTTAACAAAGATACCGATCACTCCAAGCATCATCAACCAAGTGCATGCACTTGCCATCCTTGATGGAATGCCCGAAGGCCTAAAAATAAAAAATAGAGCTGATAATATTATTTTCGATTCTGCTTGGATTGCAGGAGTGGATTATGATGAAGAAGAATTTAACGATGATGATTATGAAGATGAAGAAGAAGATAATGAAGAAGAAGAAGAAAATTATGATGAAATGGATGAGAATGAGCTCGCTGATATTCTTCAAGAAACAAATGAATATCAAATCCCTCACGAAACTGGAACGCAAGCAAACGCGTCCGAAGATCATCAAGAAGATGAGCAAGAAATTGTTTTCGAATCGGCTGCAAACGCAGACGAAGACATTCAAGTAGACGAATTATTTGAGGACGACGAAGACGAAGAATACGAACCAGACGACGAAGAAGACATCGCGCTCGAAGCGGATGACGATGATGGTGAAGAAGAAGACCAACAAGGCAAGCGACGCTCCGAAAGAGTGAGAGTGCCGCCACAAAGCTGGCAGCATTTACACGCAAGAAAAGAACAAACTGAACAATACAGTTCAGAGTCAGCACAGATAATTGCAATGACAATGTTGCATTACAACACAGCGTTGGCTGGAATGGACGATCTGCAAGCATGCAGTTTTCTACAAACTTACAGTTTGAAACAAGGAATCAAGAAATTTGGAAAAAGAGGAGTTGCAGCTGCACATAAAGAAATAAAGCAGTTGCATGATCGAGTCGTTTTTGAACCGATCAGTGTCGACGAAATGACATCTGTCGAGAGAAAAAGAGCGATGGAAAGTCTAATATTTTTGAACGAGAAAAGAGACGAAACTGTCAAGGCACGAATGTGCGCGAACGGAAGTTCGCAAAGAGCATACATTGCTCGAGAAGATGTGTCGAGCCCGACCGCAACTACGGAGGCTATAATTACTACAGGAGTGATTGACGCAAAACAAAGACGTGACGTCATGACGTTGGATATACCAAACGCGTTCGTTCAGACGCAAATTCCCTTAAATGGAGACAAGATCATAATGAAGATCCGTGGACAGCTAGTCGATATACTGTTGGAATTGTGTCCAGGAGTGTACGATGACTATGTCCGAGACGAAGGAAGAAACAAGGTAGTGTACGTACGAATGCTTCGAGCATTGTACGGGATGCTAATTTCTTCGATACTGTACTACAAGAAGTTCAGGAAAGACATTGAGTCTGTTGGATTTGAAGTCAATCCATACGACATCTGCGTTGCCAACCGAACAGTTAACGGAAAGCAACAGACGGTTACCTGGCACGTCGACGATTTAAAGTCGAGCCATGTAGACCCCAAGGTAAACGATCACTTCGCTATATGGTGCGAAAACACTTATGGAAGTGACGATCTAGGCCATGTGAAAGTCGTGAGAGGAAAAGTCCATGACTACTTGGCGATGATACTAGATTATACACAAGATGGAGCATTGGGCCTCGACATGATATACTACATAGAAGGCATGATCGAAGAGTTCCCTTACGACATCAAGTCGATAACGACGACACCGTGGACAGAGAAATTACTTAAAGTCCAGAAAGACGCCCCGAAGCTTGAAGAAGCGCGGCGCAGCATTCTTCATACTTATGTTATGAAGTCGATGTTTCTGTGCAAGAGAGCACGACCGGACATTGAACCGGCAATCGCATTCCTATCCTCGAGGGTGAAAGAACCAAACGAAGGGGACTGGACCAAACTATTGCGAGTACTGGGATTCCTAAAAGGAACAAAAAACGATGTGTTGAGGCTAGAAGCCGACGATACAAACACGTTGACTTGGTACATCGATGCAGCATTCGCTGTACACGCAGATATGAAGAGTCACACAGGAGCGGTATTTACTATGGGAAAAGGAGCTATAATCAGTGGCTCTAACAAGCAAAAGGCTAACTCGCGAAGTTCTACGGAATCGGAGATAATTGCCGTTGACGATAAAATCGCGAAGGTCCTATGGATGAAAAGATTTCTCGGGTGGCAAGGCTTCACTGTGAAATTGAACATTATCTATCAAGATAATACCAGTAGTATGAAACTGGAAGAAAATGGAAAAGAAAGTTCGGGGAAAAGAACACGACACTTCGACATTAAGTATTTTTACGTGACTGACTTGGTCGGTCGAAAGGAAGTAACAATCGAGTACTGTCCTACAGATGAAATGATTGCAGACTACATGACCAAGCCGTTGGTTGGTTCAAAGTTCAAATTATTCCGAGATCTCATTATGAATCTCAGTGGCAAACATCATCGTATAGCACAGCAGGAGTGTGTTGGAAGAAATATTTATGGAACGAGAGAGAAAGGAGTCGAATCAAATAAAGGAGTCAAACTAATCAAACGGCAGAATTACGCCAGCGCACCGACCAATCGGAAGGATCCGAAGCAACGTCGGGTGACGTCAGAATGAAGCAAATGAGAGAGAGAATTGAACGAAAGAAACACTTTTTCAATTCTATCTAAGACTACGACAGAAAGTAAGAACTACTAAGCAGACCCTATTACATTGACCTGCGATACAGTAAAGCTATATCAGGAGCGCTCAGAAGAGGCTAGGTATTGTAAATCAACATAGAATTGAAAAAGGGCGTATTGTCAACGAAATACGACTAAAAGACTGTTAAGGAACAGCAATGCCAGGACGGTACGGAAACCGGAACGGCGGCCGTGGAGGCCGAGGTAGAGGCAGAGGACGCTCTACTCCAAGCAAAGCAAGCTATACTAAGAAGACAGTGGAAGACTACTTCTTCTACGTGGGATCGAGTAAGCAAGCTTCAGATTATGAGATAACGGCCGAGTTCGTTGTTAATCATATCAAGAAGACGTTCGATCGTGGAAACGACATTGCGGAAGCACTGAGGACTCTAAGCAAGGCTAATACAGACGTATGGAAGCCTACACTCAAGGCGAGTACTGAGACTGATGCAGGTCTCAAAGAAACCGAAGACAAACAGTACTTAATGGAGTACAAGGCTGAGCTAGATCAGGCCATGAAACGTACACGAACGTACGAAGACAACACATTTAAGGCATTCGCCCTATTATGGGAGAGATGTGCCAAAGCGATGCAGAATAAACTGGTATCGCGATCAGATTACGACAGTGTGGTGTACAATGACCCTATTGCTCTTCTACGAGCAATCAAGGAGCACTCACTTAACTATCAAGAAACAAGATACGAAATGTCAATCATATCCGACGCATTCCGTGCAGTACTAAGCACGAGACAAAGAGAAGGTGAAAGTCTACAAGACTACACTAGAAGATTCAAGACATCTACGGAGATATTGGAATCCCATCTGGGAGGACCACTAATACTGGCCAAATACGTACAAACCATGGACAAATACGATGCAAATGACCCCGACAGAACGGAGACATTAATCAAGCAAGCATCAGAAGGCCTATTTGCCTTTCTCTACTTAGAGAACTCCGATCAAGGAAAGTACGGAACGATTATAGAGAACCTGAATTCTCAGAAATCACTAGGAAACGACCAATATCCTAGAACAATCGTCGAAACCAATAACGTTTTGAGCAATCATAAGTTCGACGTCACAAGAATCAAGAAACAGGACAAAAATAATCCTAAACACAAACAAAACAAGGACGACAAGGACGACGAAGAATCTACTCCACTGTCGTTCGCACAGCTGGAAGGTAAATGCTACTGTTGCGGAAAGCCAGGGCATAAATCTCCCGAGTGCAGGAATAAAGAGAAAATTCCGAGGGATGAATGGGCAATAAATAAATCCCAACAACAACAACACGTACAGTCAAGTACCGATGACACTAAGAGCACGAGTGCTAGTACGATAGCAACCAAGAAAGAAGAAGAACCCGTGATCGGGTGGGCAGGAATGCACTGTTCATTCGCCCAGTCTATAAATATGAGAGAGCTAATCCTACTGGATAGCGACTCGACGGACACGGTGTTCTGTAACCCCAAATACGTATCAAACATACGAGAGTCGAAAGAACCGTTAAGTATCTCCACAAACGGAGGGCTAATGAATTCGCACAAGAAATGCGACATCCCGTACATGAAAGATGTATGGTACAACGAGGATTCGATAACCAACATTATCGCCATGAAAGACATGACGAGCAAATTCCGAGTCACGATGGATTCGAAGGAAGAGTTGGCTTTATTGGTACACATGCCAAACAAGATAGTGAAGTTCAAGCAATTTTCGAACGGATTATATGCTATGGACCCCAACGATGAAAACAGCTTCGAAATGAAGAACAAAAAGCCGTATCAATTCATGAATACGCAAGAAGAAAATATGAAATTTCTAAGTGCGAGGCAACAAAAGAGAGCAAAACTAGCCCGGGAGCTATACGAATCCATGGGCACTCCCACTGTGGATGACCTCAAGGCAATGATTCGAATGAATCTAATCAAGAACAACGTCGTCACCACGGACGACGTGAACTTAGCAACAAAAGCGTACGGACCCGACGTCGGCGGAATCAAGGGCAAGACTACAAGAAGTCGGCCAACGCCAGTCGCAAGCAACATGGTAGAAATACCAGAAGAGCTGCTGGATGTACAACAAGACCTTATCGTGTCGATGGATGGTCTGACAGTGAACTCTCTGAAGTTTCTGTCGACAATCTCGCACGATTTATATTATCGCACTGCGCAATACGTTGCAAGCCCAGTAGCGTCCGTATACGAAAAATGTATGGACGAGCTACTGGCAGTATATAAGAGAGGTGGATTCACCATCTCAGAGATCCACTGCGACAATGAGTTTCGCAAAGTAATGGACCCATTCTCGGCGCGACAAGATCCGCCGATTAAAATGAATTACGCGTCGGCGCAAGAACATGTGCCACGCGCTGAACGCAACAATCGCGTCATACAAGAACGCGTAAGATCCGCGTATCACAGATTTCCTTACACGCACCTACCGCGTATATTGGTGAAATACCTCGTTATGGAATCAACCAAGAAGTTGAATTTTTTCCCTAACAAAAATGGTGTCTCTAAGTATTTTAGTCCGCGCATGATTATGCACCACGAAAACTTGGACTACGAACGACACTGCAAATATCAAATTGGAGAATACGTGCAGGCTCACGACGAGCCACCGCAAACAAATACAAATGCGGCGCGATCGCTGGATTGCATTTATCTTCGCCCGATGGACAACGCCCAAGGTGGCCATGAGTTGTTGCATCTACAAACCAACAAAGTGGTTAAGCGAAGACAGTTAACAAAGATACCGATCACTCCAAGCATCATCAACCAAGTGCATGCACTTGCCATCCTTGATGGAATGCCCGAAGGCCTAAAAATAAAAAATAGAGCTGATAATATTATTTTCGATTCTGCTTGGATTGCAGGAGTGGATTATGATGAAGAAGAATTTAACGATGATGATTATGAAGATGAAGAAGAAGATAATGAAGAAGAAGAAGAAAATTATGATGAAATGGATGAGAATGAGCTCGCTGATATTCTTCAAGAAACAAATGAATATCAAATCCCTCACGAAACTGGAACGCAAGCAAACGCGTCCGAAGATCATCAAGAAGATGAGCAAGAAATTGTTTTCGAATCGGCTGCAAACGCAGACGAAGACATTCAAGTAGACGAATTATTTGAGGACGACGAAGACGAAGAATACGAACCAGACGACGAAGAAGACATCGCGCTCGAAGCGGATGACGATGATGGTGAAGAAGAAGACCAACAAGGCAAGCGACGCTCCGAAAGAGTGAGAGTGCCGCCACAAAGCTGGCAGCATTTACACGCAAGAAAAGAACAAACTGAACAATACAGTTCAGAGTCAGCACAGATAATTGCAATGACAATGTTGCATTACAACACAGCGTTGGCTGGAATGGACGATCTGCAAGCATGCAGTTTTCTACAAACTTACAGTTTGAAACAAGGAATCAAGAAATTTGGAAAAAGAGGAGTTGCAGCTGCACATAAAGAAATAAAGCAGTTGCATGATCGAGTCGTTTTTGAACCGATCAGTGTCGACGAAATGACATCTGTCGAGAGAAAAAGAGCGATGGAAAGTCTAATATTTTTGAACGAGAAAAGAGACGAAACTGTCAAGGCACGAATGTGCGCGAACGGAAGTTCGCAAAGAGCATACATTGCTCGAGAAGATGTGTCGAGCCCGACCGCAACTACGGAGGCTATAATTACTACAGGAGTGATTGACGCAAAACAAAGACGTGACGTCATGACGTTGGATATACCAAACGCGTTCGTTCAGACGCAAATTCCCTTAAATGGAGACAAGATCATAATGAAGATCCGTGGACAGCTAGTCGATATACTGTTGGAATTGTGTCCAGGAGTGTACGATGACTATGTCCGAGACGAAGGAAGAAACAAGGTAGTGTACGTACGAATGCTTCGAGCATTGTACGGGATGCTAATTTCTTCGATACTGTACTACAAGAAGTTCAGGAAAGACATTGAGTCTGTTGGATTTGAAGTCAATCCATACGACATCTGCGTTGCCAACCGAACAGTTAACGGAAAGCAACAGACGGTTACCTGGCACGTCGACGATTTAAAGTCGAGCCATGTAGACCCCAAGGTAAACGATCACTTCGCTATATGGTGCGAAAACACTTATGGAAGTGACGATCTAGGCCATGTGAAAGTCGTGAGAGGAAAAGTCCATGACTACTTGGCGATGATACTAGATTATACACAAGATGGAGCATTGGGCCTCGACATGATATACTACATAGAAGGCATGATCGAAGAGTTCCCTTACGACATCAAGTCGATAACGACGACACCGTGGACAGAGAAATTACTTAAAGTCCAGAAAGACGCCCCGAAGCTTGAAGAAGCGCGGCGCAGCATTCTTCATACTTATGTTATGAAGTCGATGTTTCTGTGCAAGAGAGCACGACCGGACATTGAACCGGCAATCGCATTCCTATCCTCGAGGGTGAAAGAACCAAACGAAGGGGACTGGACCAAACTATTGCGAGTACTGGGATTCCTAAAAGGAACAAAAAACGATGTGTTGAGGCTAGAAGCCGACGATACAAACACGTTGACTTGGTACATCGATGCAGCATTCGCTGTACACGCAGATATGAAGAGTCACACAGGAGCGGTATTTACTATGGGAAAAGGAGCTATAATCAGTGGCTCTAACAAGCAAAAGGCTAACTCGCGAAGTTCTACGGAATCGGAGATAATTGCCGTTGACGATAAAATCGCGAAGGTCCTATGGATGAAAAGATTTCTCGGGTGGCAAGGCTTCACTGTGAAATTGAACATTATCTATCAAGATAATACCAGTAGTATGAAACTGGAAGAAAATGGAAAAGAAAGTTCGGGGAAAAGAACACGACACTTCGACATTAAGTATTTTTACGTGACTGACTTGGTCGGTCGAAAGGAAGTAACAATCGAGTACTGTCCTACAGATGAAATGATTGCAGACTACATGACCAAGCCGTTGGTTGGTTCAAAGTTCAAATTATTCCGAGATCTCATTATGAATCTCAGTGGCAAACATCATCGTATAGCACAGCAGGAGTGTGTTGGAAGAAATATTTATGGAACGAGAGAGAAAGGAGTCGAATCAAATAAAGGAGTCAAACTAATCAAACGGCAGAATTACGCCAGCGCACCGACCAATCGGAAGGATCCGAAGCAACGTCGGGTGACGTCAGAATGAAGCAAATGAGAGAGAGAATTGAACGAAAGAAACACTTTTTCAATTCTATCTAAGACTACGACAGAAAGTAAGAACTACTAAGCAGACCCTATTACATTGACCTGCGATACAGTAAAGCTATATCAGGAGCGCTCAGAAGAGGCTAGGTATTGTAAATCAACATAGAATTGAAAAAGGGCGTATTGTCAACGAAATACGACTAAAAGACTGTTAAGGAACAGCAATGCCAGGACGGTACGGAAACCGGAACGGCGGCCGTGGAGGCCGAGGTAGAGGCAGAGGACGCTCTACTCCAAGCAAAGCAAGCTATACTAAGAAGACAGTGGAAGACTACTTCTTCTACGTGGGATCGAGTAAGCAAGCTTCAGATTATGAGATAACGGCCGAGTTCGTTGTTAATCATATCAAGAAGACGTTCGATCGTGGAAACGACATTGCGGAAGCACTGAGAACTCTAAACAAGGCCAATACAGACGTATGGAAGCCTACACTCAAGGCGAGTACTGAGACTGATGCAGATCTCAAAGAAACCGAAGACAAGCAGTACTTAATGGAGTACAAGGCTGAGCTAGATCAGGCCATGAAACGTACACGAACGTACGAAGACAACACATTTAAGGCATTCGCCCTACTATGGGAGAGATGTGCCAAAGCGATGCAGAATAAACTGGTATCGCGATCAGATTACGACAGTGTGGTGTACAATGACCCTATTGCTCTTCT
>OOFW01000130.1_pt1 | contig 10897 bp, 7 predicted proteins | sample 1670271 | NCBI WGS metagenome assembly OOFW01 (sample SAMEA98137918, study PRJEB22522) | marine metagenome | biome: marine biome; feature: marine water body; material: sea ice | place: Arctic Ocean | collected 07-Sep-2015 | depth 1.32 m
CTCTTCATATTCCGTCCTTGTTCCTTGGAATTGGCTTGGCAGCATCTCTACGTGTGCTCCTGCCTTGATGTCCTCACGCAAAAGTAGCTTTGCTGCGTGAAGATCAAAAACCAGCTCTCCTCGATGATTCTTCAGCTGCCGCGGGTGAAGTTGCCTGTCGTGCAACATCCACGCATACTCTTTCTTCGATCGATCGCTTCTTTCGTTGCTCTTCTTAATGTAGTCCTCCATCCTTTCTTTGAATTGAGAGTAGTCAATCTCATTAAAGATCTCAGGTTGATGGTAGTTGTACAGCGCGAAGACGGCTGCGAGATTGAGGTCTTCATCTTTCATCTCATCGTAGAGCCAGCCTCCATAGTTGAGGTCCTGGAGGATGACCTCCCTGGCTGGGTGGTTTCTCCACTTCACCCAATTCTTGTTCTTCGGCATGAAAGCAAATGACTGATGACGATGGGAATTATAGCGAGTCAGTCTTGTGGTAAAAACGGTTGGCTAGCACATGATAACTACTTTTTAATAGTTAACGATGTTCTTTTCGAAGCTGCTATGTATGTGTCTTGTTCCTCAGCAGAGCACGGCTCCGCCAGGAAACTTTCAATCGTAGGCTCAGGTGCTTCGAAGTACTTTCCCGCACTTTCACACATGGATGGGACAAACACAAACTCGCGTTTGAGGCTGTTGTCGTTACAGTACAGTACCAAATGGACAACGGCTCGCCAATCTTCTGTGTATGATTTTTGTATTAAGTAGTAAGTAAGCACATATAAAAATATATTAATAGCAGCTAAATAAAACCACGATAGACTCGAGATACCAGAAACTCGAGAGAAACTCGAGATAATCTCGAGAGGGACTCGAGATAATCTCAGGGCGACATTATGACGTTGGACCATCTTATTAGTAAAATAAGTCTAATTAGAAATCAGTATAATAAATGCGTTCACGTATATTATATGTTCATCCTATGTATTCTAAATTAACAACCTACTCGACTGTACCTCGCCTTCTAAGTAAAATATTTTCAAAAAAAGTCAACGGATATTCAAAAAGTGTTGGACCTGAAACTTAGTTAATTTTCACTAACGTAAAACAGTTTACCCTGATAATGGAGAAGTGAGCTCAGATTTGAAGATAGTGCTGTAACGGTAGACGCTATTAACAGCCAAGAACCGGCGGAGCCGGTGGACCCGAACCGGCGGAGCCGGTGGAGGGGATTAACAACTAAGAAAGATCACTACCGGAGTAACGGAGTTATTGACACTTATTGCCCGGAGTATTAATAATAACACCCAATCTTGTCATTGACACTACGGTTTTTGTCATCAGACATTGTCATTTGGAAATAAAACTGTTACTAAATAGTGATTAATTTATTTATTTTCTGACGTGATGCCGACACTGGCGGAGCGTACGGCCCAGAGTAGGGCGACGAGGAAAGGCGTTCCGGCCTTTGCAGAAATGTCGGATGTGTTTGCATCGGAGGAAGCGTCGTTCGAGTATCTTGTTGCGAAAGGAGTGTTGGAGATCCCTTTCTGTCCACACTGCGGGAGGGGGTGCACGAGGAGGTCCAACCGGTCGTTTGTGTTCCGCTGTGTCCCCTGCAAATTTTCCGTCTCCGTTCTGGCTAACACTATATTTGCTCGAAAGAACGTTCCCCTCCATCAGCTCCTCATGCTGTTGTGGGCCTTTTCAATGGAGCTCGGTTGGTTGGCGACTCTTCAACTGTCGGGAGTGTCGGTTCAGACTGCATCCAGGTGGTTGTCGCATCTGCGCCAAATGGTGACGCAGATGTTAGTTGACGTATCCGATTGTCGTATCGGCGGTCCGGGAATTGTCGTACAGATCGACGAGAGCAAGTTTGGTAAACGGAAGGTTGCCGCCAACCGGCGCGGACATAGGGTGGATGGTGCGTGGGTGTTCGGCGGGGTAGAGAAGGGCGGGAATGCCTCTGGGAACAACAAGTTCTTCTGTACTGTCGTGGAAAACCGTACTGCAGAGACTCTACTGCCCCTCATCCATAAGTAAGTTGCTGTGTGTTGAAAATGTCTCTTATTTGTTTATTAACTAACGTCTGCCCTACAGATTTATTAAACCCGGGAGTAAAGTAATTTCTGATTGCTTCACCGCATACTATAACGTAGTAGATCTACCAGATCGTGACTACGATCATGTCGCAGTGAACCACGAGCGCTGGTTTGTGGATGCAGAAGGCAACCACACAAACAATATAGAAGCCACATGGGGGGCTCTTAAGCGTAAAATACCACCCAACGTGCGTAACATGAAGCTTCTCCAAGACCATCTGTTCGAGCAGATGTGGCGTTCGCAGAATTTGGCTTGCACTTGGGATTCCCTCCTCCTTGCAATTAAGACTGTGCAGTATTTAAGAAATTAGGTATTCAATTAACTACTGTACTGTACTGTCCCATACCGCGTACGTATTCAGGAGCGGCACCCAAGTACCAAACGTGTTTTCTCCTCCTTCTGGTGGGTTAAAAGGACTGTACGGTCACTTAAGTGGGTTCAGTAGTGGCACTAAAATTAATATAAGACAATACACTATTCCCTAAATGGTGGGATAAAAGGGACTGTACAGTAGTGGCACGCACGTAGAAAAGTATTTGTACCATATCGCGTACGGTCATACGGCTATTAATAACAAAACTTATGGTGTACGGATTCTCCCCGGCACGCACGTAGAAAAGTGTTTTCTCTCCCTAAAATGGTGGGATAAAAGGGACTGTACAGTAGCGGCACGCACGATGGTGTACGGTGCGTACGGTCAACTTATGGTGTACATTTTCCCTAAATGGTGGGATAAAAATCCCTAAATGGTGGGATAAAAGGGACTGTACAGGCACGCACGTAGAAAAGTGTTTGTACCATATCACGTACGGTCGTACGGATATTACTAGAAAACAGTAGATAACAACTTATTAGTGTTGTGTGTATTAACCACCATGGCACGAACTAAAACCACGCCCAAGGCTGCCTCGCCCGCCAAGAAGGCTGCCTCGCCCGCCAAGAAGGCTGCCCAGCCCACCCGGGTGTCCAACCGAGCAAAGAAACAACGTACGGTCTTCTCCCCTGTAAGCAAACCTCCGCCTCCGGGGAGGCCAAAATGCATCATGGAGAAGCTGCACGAGACGGTCGTTCCCCCCGCCAAGAAGGCTCAAAACAAGCAGAAGGCAACGAACACACTCGCGCGTGGCGCGCAAAAAGCCGATGAGCGTGCGTTGGCGGCAGATTTGAAGAAGAAAGAGAAGCAGAAGGCTGTGAAGGCTGCCAGGGTGGCTGCTGCAGAGAAACAAAAAGAACGAAAGGCCAAGAGCACTTTCAACGCGTTCATTGCTCGGTTGCAAACAAAAAGCGGCGGAAGGCAGGGTTTGCAACAAAAGCTCCAGCGGTTGGTGGCCGACGACGAAGCGAAACAGTTGGCGAAGTTGGCGGAGATTGAGCGAGAAGACCTGTCCAATCTTACTGGGGTTCATTGGGCCCCACGAGAGGCGGCCCCACCAGAAGAAGTCGAGGCAGTCGAGGCAGTGGAAGCAGTGGAAGCAGTGGAAGCAGTGGAGGAGGACGAGGAGGACGAGGCAACAATTGACGAGCCCGAAGGAGAAGAAGAAGAAGAACAGGAAGAAGGCGAAGAAGACGAAGAATCACAGGGCGAAGAAGAGGAGGAAGACCCGAACAATGACCCTGTGCATGTCGCCGGTCGGAGCTTCGCTCCACCGGTTCACATGCTAGGGACCTTGAACTGTGTCTCTGGAGTGGAGAACGGCAAGGTGATGGTTAGGGGCGACAAGTTTTTCAAGACGAACACGTCACTTCCTGAGTTCGTCATCGGGCTAGATAACGCCGGCAGCGCCGCGTGGCTCACCACTCCGCCGCCCCTCCCTGCGGATCCTCCAGCACCCGATGACGAAAGTGCCCTTCTGGGAATCTTCGCGAACTTCGCGCTCGTCTGGAAGCGAACTCACCACTGTTTTGTGACGAAAGGCGGGCTACAGACTAAAAAATCCGTGCGATCCCGGTTCGAAACACTTCGTTTGTATGCGGGGTGTGTGTTGTACTACTCTCGCATGGGGGCCTTGCATGAAAAAAGTAGGCATCGGTTCCAAGATATCGCGCATTTCGCGGACGAGGCAAGGGCCGGTGACGGGAGTCTGTCGCGGAAAGAGAAATCGTGTGAGTTTCTCGCAAAGCTCTATTTTTTTGCTCCTTTCCTGAACCACCACGAGTCCGCGTGTTCCTATTTTGAAACTTTTAACTTTGGTCAGAACCTCGTGAACTTTCGGCAGAAACTCAAAAACTACGGATGGTGGAAAGAGAATGCCATTTTTGACTCAACCTCCGTGCCGGGGGTCCAAGATGATTTTAGGGTTTTCTTTGATTTGCTGCGTTTTGATTACCACTCTAACCCTTGAGTTGTTGCATACTTGCATATTTAATTTATAGTTAGTTAGTTGTTTTTAAACTTATTATGTAGACACATATACGTATGCACGCCGCCGCCCAACCACCTTGGCGACTGGTCACTAATTAGTCACTGGTCACTAATTATCCTCCGCCCAACCACCTTGGCGACTGGTCACTAATTAGTCACTGGTCACTAATTATCCTCCTGGTCTAGAGTGCTCATCATTTTGCGTAGAAAGATTTCCTCAACGCGAGCAGCGATTGTCGCTAGGGCAAACGGACCAAGGGTAATGTCGCAGGTCAGCTTCAGCTCTACTGGTGTCCGTGGTGTGGTCGTCGCGGCTGGTGTTCGTGTCGCGGCTGGTGTTCGTTTCACCGGTGTTGGCTTCAGGGCTGGAACCTCCACCACGTCGTCGTCTGTGTCAGAATCTTCTTGTGTAGTGTCCGCGGGCGCCTGGGTCTGGGCGGGGTAGGTATATTTGATGGGTGTCTCCGCGTCAAATTGGACGGACCGTTTCGGTGTCGTAGACCGTTTCTTCGGTGTCGCAGACCGTTTCATCGGTGTCGTAGACCGTTTCACCGGTGTCGTAGAAACCCTTCTTTTCTTTGTTTTGGTACTAGAACTGCTTCTGGTACTCCGCTTCTTCTTCACGGTCTTAACGACTTCAACTTCGTCGTCGCTGTCGTCGCTGTCCGTGTCCGAGCTAGAGTAGGCCACTGGTAGTTGGAAAACCGGGTGTGTCACAGAAGGAAACTGTTTTGATACCACGGCACTGTTAGTCCGGTAAGTATTTGACAAATCCCGCATGGCTCTAGCAGCTTGACGAGTCTGCTTCGTGAGTTCCATCCTCATCGCGTACCCCATAAATCCCGGTCGATCAGGTACTTTTGCCGGGCGTGTCTCCTCCCCTCGTGTTATGGGCGTGGGACGGGCTTTTGCATAGGGGTTAACTTGGGGTTTGTCGTCGGTGTTCATCTTTTCACGATGTTAGGATTGTGGGCTGTTGTAATGTTCTTGTGTTTGAAGAAGAAGTTTGAATTAGAAAACGGTTAGATGTAGACTACTAATAAAACGGTTAGATAGTTATTACTAATAGCCATGATTTGAATGACAGACGGTTTTGAAAAAGTCCGGCAAAAAAACGGTCGGTTAGTGGTGCATTACTAATTAGATTTGTATTTTTGAAAAATATAGCCCGGATGGCGAATACCATCGTAGAAACTATGTACTGGGCCGATTGGTTTGAAAAGCAGTACCTGATACTACTGGGCTACCATCGTAGACTTATCTATGTGGCCGATATGTACTGGGCCATCCCCCCATCAAATCCGACTGTCACAACAACGCAAAGATCATGTTTGTTGCGTCTCCCAAGTTGGCCGAGGGTGATCGTGTGGTCATCACCGGCGGAAATCACATCCGTCGTGTCGGAACTGTTGCAAAAGTATCGCCCCGTTCGTACCACATCATATTTGACGTGCGTGAAAAGCCCGGAGAAAAGTCTCCCTCGTGCATCCGTTCTTGGAATGTAAAGAAGGAACCGACAACGAAGAAGGAACCGAAGAATTTCAAGAAGCCGACGACGTCACCCCAAAACGCGACCAGTGTAGATCTCCCGAAGCGGAAGAAGAAACGGGTCGAAACAGTATCTTCAGATGCAATCGCCCAGGTGATGCTGCCCGTGCTCAAGGGCATGTCGTCATTGACAAAAGAGGAGTGGGCTGTTATTGCGCAAGCGGTAGACAATTTGTTTGACTAGTGTGTAGTAACTTTTATATAGCACATGTATTTGGGCTTATGTATTTTTTATATGTTTATTTATACATATATACCATATAGAATATTCAACACATGTAGTTGTATCTGCATTCACGGGAAAACGTTTTTGATTAGATAAAAACAACTAAAAAACCAATAGAAACGGTTCTATTAGACATATATCTCTAATTAGTAAATAGAAACGGTTCTATTAGACATATATCTCTAATTAGTAAAAAAGACGCGAATTAGACTTATTTTACTAATAAGATGGTCCAACGTCATAAGTGAGCCGCAAACTCTTTGGCCACTGCATTGAAACACAGGTTTGCAGATTTAGTGCACAATTGATGTACGCCAAACAATACATCGAGGCACACGCCGACCGCGCCAAGACCAATGCTGAAGCATATAATGCTGCAAATAACAAGAACAAGGTCAACAAGATTTACAAGCAGTTCCCGGAAAAATTCGACGAGTACATGACCGACGAGGAACGCGAGAACACACGATACGAACTAACATCGACGTTCTATTGTAAGAGCATCGACAAAGAGGACGCGTGAGATGAACGCCAAGAGAGGTTGCGACCACCTTGGCCTGAATTACCACCAAAACCACCACCACCCGACCCCCACATCCATAATATGGAATCAACGCACTTACTCGATGAGGAACGTATCGACCTCGAAACACTTGCCACACCGTCAACGATACCTATCGCCGAACTACTAGACCTTATCGATGAACCAGGACGACCGCCACTACCATTTAACTATGAACCCGCAATCATCGATATCGAGACCGACGATGAACCGCAACCCCACATCTCGAAATTCAATCCTAGCAACGTCACACGAAAAATGCGTGACATTCGAATCAATATCAAATGCCAAGGGGACACAGGAGCAAACGTCGGAGCAACCCATGACCGACGAATATTATGGAACTACCGAACTCTGGCAACACCGATACAAATCATCACATATAGCAAAGACGAGGACGACGAAAACTCATGCGAAGCCATAGGAGTAGGACAATGCAAAACTATATCCAACGACAATACAATTATGTACTGGACAATGCTACACACACCACAGTCTACCGGCACCATATTATCACCCGACAAGTACATGATGGACAACAAGAGAGTACAAACCTTTAACCACATTGGAAACAAGAACGGCACCGGCTCCATTAACTTTGAGAATACGGAAGGAACCACTATCGCAGCAATCGACATGGCACGCCATCAAGATGGTCTTTGGTACACAACAAATCCCGTACTTATGCCACCCCATGATGACATACCAACGACACCCACTGCAACACCCGTACGACCGACTCTTAAGAAGACTGCCACTCCCTCAACAGCACCTCTCGAAACTATCGATGAAATAACACCAATCGATGTTATCGACGACACAATCCATACCGCAGACACCAAGCCAACAGTCAAAATATCGAAATCATTAGAACAACTCGAATTATGGCACCAACGGATGGGCCACCCAGCACTACATCAGACACAGAAGGTACTAGAGGGAATACCAGCATTACTGCCAACCAACTCGCTTTTTAGCTGCCCATTCTGTGATATGACAAAACTACGCAAAGCGAATCGACACAAAGAGTCACTACGGGAAGTATTCGTCCCAGGAACCTCTTTTCATATGGACCTTGGATTTATACGAGGACCTTCCAACTTAGAAGACGTTGTCAAGAATGGAGCAACACCAAACAAAACAATTATCAAAAGCCGCGACGGCTATGAAGCATACCTCCTAATTGTTGACGCCGCCACACGATATATCTGGGTCTTCCTCCTAAAAGAAAAACACCCTCCAATTGCTACCATAGCACAGTTCCTCCATAAACATGGAACTGCACACAAAGGTACCATTACCACGACACCCGGTGGACTCCTCGATAAATCCCGATCATTCGACACAATCTGTAAAGAACGAGGCTACGACTGCGGAACACTTGACTTCGACCTAAACTTAGAAGATTCCGGCCTCGAAACCCCACGACACACAATCCGAACAGACAACGGCGGAGAACTCGCAGGATCCACAGACTTTTGCCAAGAAATTGCAAACCACGGCTATCTGGTAGAACCAACAGCTCCAGACGCCTCCAACCAGAATGGCCTAGCTGAACGTCCCCACAAAACATTGAAGGAACGAGTCAGATGCCTCCTTTATACAGCAGGCCTCGGCATAATGTTCTGGGCAGACGCACTCCTCCATTCGGTCTGGTTATACAATCGAACATACCACAGCCGAATCGAGAAGACTCCATATCAAGCCTATACAAAGCGAATCCCGACTCTCGACGGCCTTATCACCTTCGGCTGCCGAGTAACATCCAAGAAAGCAGGACGCCGCAACACAGCAACGGATCCTAACAGCTATGATGGCATCTTTTTAGGATACCGAGCAACACAGGATAACATAAGATACTGGGACACAAACGCCCAACGGGAACGATCTGCAACCCATATGGCAAAAGACGAAGTACGGTATGGAGACCCCCCGGAACGACGCAGCCCTGCTTCCAAGCACCTAATCGAAGTAATTACCGGCACCCCCCACGAACAACGTCGAACCGACGTCCTCCTGGACAACCACACGCCATCGACGCATTATCAGACCATAAACTCTGAACCAGGCACGGAACCCAACCATAATCTCATGACTATTGATGATTCTCCACTACCATTCACCGCAGCAGCAGCAAAAGTCACAGCCAAGCACGGACGTAAACACGAAGACATCCTAACCCATGAGCTACTACTCATGGATATCACAACCAACATCCATGAACCAGCAGTCTCTGAAATGCTACCACTCCAAGGAGGCCACCCAACTCTTGGACTAATCACCGAGCAGCACCCCGAGTACCTCGACACCATCACACTTACTCGATGCGACCCAGGTACTGTATCGCACAAGCAAATAAGACGATGGAAGAGCAGACTCCGCGGCTCTACAATACGAATGGTTGACGATATCACCATCACTGATATCGAGCAATTCACGGAAACAATCCGACTCAAACGACTGACAGGACAACTCCACGTTAAGATCCAATTTGCTAACCCTCGATGGAGCGCAATGTCTGGCGATGGACTCCCAACACTTCAGTTTGATCAACTGAATGTCATCACACACCACCTGAACGCTATCAATAACGACGGTAGTACATGGAATGACCCGATCAAATGGCCCCCATTGGACAATGATAATATCATTGCCGCCATCCACAAAGGCCTCGCATTACCTAAACTGTCTCGACGACGACTCATCGATACACCCGAATGGCCGAAATTCAAGGACTCGGAATGGGTACAACTCAATAAGTACAACAAACAAGGTATGTTTGGTGAACCCTGTCCCCGACCCCTCGACGACGACGCAGTCGTCCTTCCATGGGTTTGGTCCTACCTATACAAGATCGACCCAATCTCCATCGAAGATGTAGCAAAATCAAGAGGAACATGCAACGGAGGCCCCCGCCATGGTAAAGTCATTACCATCGCAGAAACCTACGCCGCATGCGTCGAGCAACCAGCACATCGACTCATGTGGGCTCTTATCGCCGCCCTCAACTTCGTTGGCCTCGGCATCGACGTTGGCAATGCTTTCGCCGAAGCACCGCCACCTAAAGACCCGTTCTTTATGCAGGCAGACAAGCAATTCCGCGAATGGTGGACACAATGCCTAGGCAACCCACCAATCCCTGAAGGCTGGGTTATACCCATCCTTAAGAACTTACAGGGACATCCCGAAGGACCACGCCTTTGGGACAACCATATCAGAGGCATCATGGTCAAGAATCTCGGATTCAAGACCACCACACACGAACAATGCTTCTACTACAAGCGCACTCAAACTGACGGACTCATCCTCATCCTACGCCAAGTAGACGACTTCATTATCGCAGCAAAGTCAATGACAACATGCCAGGCCATCCGCAAAGAAATCCAAGGATATATGGCTAACCCCCTCAACGACTTAGGCATTATCAAACGCTTTAACAGCGTCGACATCGTACAGACACGACATTACGTTAAAGTCCACTGCGAAACCTATCTCGCACACATCTGCGAACATCACGGCTGGACCAACGAAAAATGTGCCAACAAACCCGTGCCGATGAAATCAGACTCCACGTACCAGGCAATTCTACAGCTCGCAGAAGGTCCTGAAAGTATGAAAGAACGACAACAACTCGAAGAAACCATGGGCTTCAGCTACCGACAAGCCATCGGTGAACTCATCTTCGCTTTAACCATCTGCAGAATCGATATCTCTGTCGCAGTTATCACGCTCTCGCAGTACTCTGAAAATCCTGCAAAAGAGCACTACCAAGCCACCAAAGCAGTCTTTGTCTACCTCTGGCATACAAAAGACGATGGCATCTACTACTGGCGCCCGGAACCTCGCGAAGACTTACCCGACATAGCACTACCGGAAACCACTACCGATCCAGAGAGACTCAAAATGTTCCTTGACTTTGAGAACCCCCTCATTACGAAAGGCGCAGGCGACTCTACCTGGGCCTCCGACCGCAAGCACCGACGCAGCATGGGCGGCATCGTATTCATGATCGCAGGCGGAGCTATTTACTACCGCACCCGCCTCCAACCTACTGTAGCGCAATCCTCTACAGAAGCTGAATTCTGCAACATGGTAGACGCAGGAAAAGCAGCAC
>OOFW01000131.1_pt1 | contig 10859 bp, 8 predicted proteins | sample 1670271 | NCBI WGS metagenome assembly OOFW01 (sample SAMEA98137918, study PRJEB22522) | marine metagenome | biome: marine biome; feature: marine water body; material: sea ice | place: Arctic Ocean | collected 07-Sep-2015 | depth 1.32 m
GGGGTGGTGCGTCGGCGGCTTAGGAGGTGTAGAAGAGACAGGGTAATAAGTGGACAGGTCAGCTTTGATGAATTCTCTGGTGGCAATACAATGTCTGCCCGCGACGCAATGGATTTAGTCCAAGCCCGTGAAAAAAATGCCAAGGGTTTGAAAGTACAATTAGTATCGAGCTGGTGTAATCCCTCAACTGTGACTAAACTGCAATCAATTTTGCAGCCTTATCAAGGAGGAAGTTGTCCGGTTCAGATACATTATGTGCACCCAGATGTAAAAGTAGATTTAACCGTGGGCGCGCAATGGTATGTTACCCCCCAAGATGAGCTATTATATGACTTGCAACAGCTACTGGGGAAACCTCAGGTTGACTTGGAATTTCACTAACTCGTTTACAAAAGCAAACTTATGAAAGCTGTAAACAATTATTATTAGGTGTTCAATGAGTGTAAATTTTTTAGAATTCGAAAAACCTATCGCGGAGTTAGAAGCGAAAATTGAAGAGTTAAGGCTAGTCAATCAAGGCGGAGAATTCGATGTCAATATCGAAGAAGCCATCACTAAGCTTCGAGAAAAAAGTGCGGAATTAAGCCACAAAATTTTTGCCGATTTAGGTGCATGGCAAGTTTCTCAAGTAGCCCGTCATCCGATGCGCCCTTATACCTATGACTATGTTCAACGTATCTGCACTGAGTTTGATGAACTTGCTGGTGATCGTGCCTTTGCAGATGACAAAGCAATAGTTGGCGGTTTAGCTAAAATTGAAGGTCAGCCAGTGATGATTATTGGCCATCAAAAAGGCCGCGATACTAAAGAAAAAATAAAGCGTAATTTTGGAATGCCTAAACCAGAGGGGTATCGCAAAGCGTTACGTCTGATGGAAATGGCCGAACGTTTTAATTTACCTATTATTACTCTTATTGACACCCCCGGTGCCTATCCGGGGGTTGGCGCAGAAGAGCGCGGTCAAAGTGAAGCCATCGCCCGCAACCTTAAAGTGATGTCGGGCTTAAAAGTACCTATCATATGTACTGTAATTGGCGAAGGTGGCTCTGGTGGTGCATTGGCTATCGGTGTAGGAGACAGAGTGAACATGCTGCAATACAGCACTTACTCGGTTATTTCACCAGAGGGCTGTGCCTCTATTTTGTGGAAAAGTGCTGAAAAAGCCCCACAAGCTGCCGAAGCTATGGGTGTAAGTGCTGGGAAAATTAAAGAGCTAGGGTTAATTAATCAAATTGTGAATGAACCCTTAGGCGGTGCGCATAGAGACTATGACGGTATGGCAGCTAATTTAAAGGCTACCCTTAAACAGCAATTGGCTCAGCTCTGTAGTTTGTCTACCGAAGAATTATTAGCCCAACGTTATGAACGATTGATGTCTTTTGGTTATTGTTAAATAATCAGTGCTGTTCATAAAGTCATATATAAATGCATACTATAGAGCCATCTGAAGAGATGGTTTTTTTGTTATTGGAGGTTGTAAGTTATCATGTCGGTCTTGAATGTACTAAGAGAGCAACTAAGCGGTGAACCGCTTTTGTCGGCGACTCATATCGCTGTTGCCTATAGCGGTGGCGTAGACTCCCATGTTTTGTTGCACGCTCTTCACAGTGTAAGAAAGGAAGCTAAACTTGAATTTCAACTCAGTGCTATTCATATTCACCATGGTTTAAGCCAACATGCAGACCAGTGGCAAACACATTGCAAACAAGTGTGTACTCAATTAGACATAACATTTCAAACTACAAATGTATCCGTTGAACCGCTTCCAAGACAAAGCCTTGAAGCACAGGCAAGGGAAGCGCGTTACAGCAAATTAGTCGAATTAGCGCCAGTTAATAGTCAAGTGGTACTTGGACAACATCAAGACGACCAACTCGAAACATTTTTATTACAGCTAAAGCGTGGTGCTGGGCCTAAGGGCCTATCGGCAATGAATCGTGCTTGGGTTTCGCATTGCCCATTACAACCTGGTAAAAAAGTAGGGTTTTATCGACCGCTAATAGATACCAAACAACAAGCTATTTTGGACTATGCCCAGCAACATGATTTGAAATGGTGTGAAGACGAGTCTAATCAAAACACTGATTTTGAGCGTAATTTCTTACGTCATGATGTACTACCTATTTTACAAAGTAGATGGCCTGAAATTTCTGGTTCAGTGGCTCGAAGTGCAGCATTATGTGCCGAGCAACAAGGCCTGTTAGATGAAATTTGTCATGCAAAGCTCAAACACATAAAAGCGTCTGCTACCAGTTTACATCTTCCCGCGCTTAAGTCGTTAAGTAAGTCATGGTTGCATCAGTTGGTACGTTTTTGGTTGTCTGAGTTAAACATGCAAAGCCCACCTTTAGCAGTGTTAAATCAACTCAGACCAGAGGTGCTTGATGCTGCAGAAGACGCTACGCCTATTTTGCAATGGAATGGTTGGCAGTTTAGGCGGTTTAACCAACAGTTATTTGTAATCAGAGCCAGTCCAGAAAAAGTCACCATAAATAAAACGTGGCAGGGTGAAAAGAATATTAAGTTGCCCAACAACATGGGCAACTTAACTTTTACTCAAGTGTATAATGTGCAAACTAGCAGCGCGCAAACTAGCAGCGCGCAAACTAGCAGCGTGCAAATAAAAAGCACGCAAACTAATAATATGTCACAGCTATTAGTTAATCCGAATTTAGGGCCCATTATAATCCGTACAGGTGGCTATTCTACGAAGTTTAAGCCAGCGGGCTGCCATCACTCAAAACCTATTAAACAATGGTTTAAACAATGGAAGGTAGCACCATGGTTGCGGGATGCTGTGTTGTTGGTTATTCAGAATGAGCAAGTGTTAGGCTTATTCATGGAAGGTTTTTGGCAGATTGCCCAAACAAGCGACATCAAGAGCACTAACAACTCAGTGTGGATTATAAAACTCAATCATAAAGCTCAGATATCACAACCTAGCTAGAATATTCTTTATGGTTAATGTTTAAAGCCAATGTTATACATGAAGTGTGCCTGCCTTGAGGATACGTTCGTTGTAGTCGTCGAGCTTAGCCTGTTGACCTTCAGACAACGTGACCTGTTCTAAAGCTTTTAAGCAGTTTGTCACACTCTGAGTTTCTTCAGTGTTTAACCCCTCTATCTCAGCCAATATCCCTTGCGGATTAATTGCCGCAGTCTGTTACTTTGCGGTTATTTATTCCGTCTATGGGTATATCTCCAGCAAAATAGCGAGTAAATCTGCAAGCAATAATAATAGTCAATAACTGGATCCATCATTTTGAGATGGTAGGGGTATACAACATAGCCACATTGCACCGTGCATAGTTTTGTCCATAATCTCGCATAATAGTTTTGTCATGTACAAAGCCGTTTTTTTCATATAGATGGATTGCGGATCCACATTTTGCGTTAGTGAGTAAAAATAGCTTTTTAATGCCTATTGACGGAATTTCATTGAGAACATATTTTAGCAAAATTTCGCCTACTTTACGTCCTCTTGCCGATTTTAATACCCCCATTTTTGTCAGCTCAAAATTGTTATCGCCCTTATTCCAGAATGCACATGTGCCGACAATGCCTAGTCTAGGGTGTTCGGCAAACCAAATTTTTCCGCCTTTATTGATAATGTGAGTTTGTGGATCTTCAAGCACTTGTTTATCGATAGTTTCTAACACAAACATATCGTCAATCCATTCTTTGTTAATGGTTTCAAAATGGTGGGCTAGGGCAGGTTCAAACGGTTTAATCACTACTTGGGTTTGCATAGCGGTCTGGTTGATATAACGGCGGGTACGGGTAAGCAATGATTCACTAGAAAATGATTTTTCGAGTAATAACAAAGACCGATAAAAATCATTGTTATGTTCAGTACACAAATCCACCGCGGCCTGCTGCACAGCGTCCCAGATTGGCTTCAACTGTTTCACTTGTTCCCGGCCTTTTGCCGTTAAACTCAGTATCCGTTTTCGTGAATCAGATTGATCTTTAAAAATTTTAATCAGTTTTTCGTTTTGTAACTCCTTACAAAATTGACTAAGGGCTGGCTGTGATAAACCCAGTAAATTCGATGCTTCCACTATGCTCAGTACTTGTTTGTTACTGTCTTTTGAGTCTAGCAATGCCATCAAAGTAAACCATTTAGGATTAATGTCCATACCAAATTCTTGGTACACATCCGACGCGCTGGCTAACATGCGTTCACTCATACGTTTTAGCCGACTGCCAAGGGCTAACTCTGCCAGTTCATTTAAGAAGTCTTTTTGCATGTTAATATCTATTGAATAATTATAATGGTAAGTATATAAGTGCTTATGTTAAATGTGAAGAGTTCTAATATCTACGATAAAGATTATCTGCTATTGGTTTGAAAAAACGCCATTGAGCAAAATATTGGATGGCGTTAATTAATTTAGCTTTCTGATAAGTGTGCGGGTAAAAATTTTAAAAGTGTTAGGTATTTCTAATTAAACTTTAAAGAATCGAATGCTCAGAGGATACACCCATAACTCGCCATTATTGGCTTTGATTGCCGCGACAATTGCAAACACCAAATTTAATATAACTAAAATGCCGAAGCCAAGCATACCGATGATTACAATCCATAACACTGCACAAACAATTGAATAGATAAACAGACTAATCATCCAATTTAGCGTGACTTTTCCGTGTTGGTCTATTTCTTCATTTTTATCTTTATTTGTTGCCCACATAATAATGGGTAAAACAAAACCTAGACCGGGGACAATAACACTACTGAGTTGGCTTAAATGAAGCAGCATACAATAGGTATTTAACGGCATACCCCAAAATTTATCTTCCTGTTGTTCGATCATTATATTCTCCTTGTTTCTAGTTGTATTGCAGCGCAAATATTATGCTAGACGAAGACAACAGTGTCATTCATTTTTTAGCAAAAATGGTGACAACCTTAATTCTTCAGGTGCTTTACTTTGTTAGTTATCTTGGTTGGTAACATTACCCTAGTTTCATTATTTGAATTTAGCTAAAACAATCGGCTATCAATATTCGCGTTAGTTTTTATGTCTGGTGGGGGTAAACATATAGGTTGGCATTCTTTATAACTGACTTGTTTTTTGAGCTTCAACTTTGTGTTTTCGGTAACCTCTGTGGTTCAAATTCTTTTGATTTTAGTCTTTAGCTATTCACTGCTCTTATACAGTCACTCGTTACTGAATCGATGCTAATCGATGTAGCCAGAGTATTTTGATTTGAATTCCGGCGAAAAATAATACCGGAATAACCTGTTTGATATTATTGGTATAGCTAATGTCGTTTATTTTTTTATATTCAAGCTACGGATTTCTTGTTCCGTTTGCGTTACAAGTTGCTCCATTGTTTTACCGTGGGGCACGGGTCTTTTGCTATCCGGATCCACTTGTACAAACACAATGTCATCAGCGAAGCAGATGGTTTTTTTAGTGGCTTTATTGCGCACCAAGCATGACACCGTAATAGAAGTGCGGCCGACTTTTTTGGTTTCCACACCAAATTCCACCACGTCGCCTTGCAGAGCAGGTGATTCGAAGCTAATTTCACCAATATGTGTGGTCACCAGATAATTGGTTTCTAACTGACATATCGCAAAAATCGCAGCTTCTTCATCAATCCATTCTAAAGCGCGACCACCAAACAACGCATTGGCATAATTTAAATCATTTGGCATCACTAGTCGGCGGGATAAAAAGCGCATACATATTCCTTGGTAAGTTTAAATAAAGCATTATATAACGTAAATCAGTCGCCTGATAATTAATGCTTCAATCTAAGATAGGTCAATGACTAAACAATGACTAAACAATGACTAAAAGAGTGCATTTACCTTAACAAGGGCTGAGTCAATTTAAATGCCGCAAAATTTACATAGCATCATGTTAAATAATGCCGGGGTTAAAAGCACATTAAGCAAACGACAGATTAATCTGTAACCTCTTCAATATTCGCACAGTCGTATCCGACTTCGGCTGTGTCTTAACGTTAAGCGTCTTATAGATACTTTCTCGATTCAACCATACTCACTGTTAAAAACACAATGTCATCAGCAACGCAGATGGTTTTTTAGTCACGAATTTGGCCCCCAAGTATTTTAGCTCCCTGTAAGTGGAAGGTAGAAAATAGAAAAGAGGGCCAATGTTAGGTTGTTAAGCCACAATTGACTGATTAAAACGTGCGCGGGCTATTTTGGTGGCTTCTAACATGTTTTGTAGCGCTGGAGTCACTTCATCCCAGTTTCGCGTTTTTAATCCACAATCAGGATTCACCCATAAATTGGCTACAGGAACTTTAGTACTAGCTTGTTCAAGTAGCGCCAAAATGGCTTCTACACTGGGAATGTTAGGTGAATGAATATCATAAACACCCGGACCAATTTCATTTGGGTATTGGTAACTATCAAATACTTCTAATAACGCCATATCCGATCGCGATGTTTCTATGGTGATCACATCTGCATCCATCTGCGCAATTTGTTTGATGATGGCGTTAAAGTCTGAGTAGCACATATGGGTGTGGATTTGTGTGGTGTCTTTAACCACGTTTGAGCATACTTTAAATGCGTTGACGGCGTTATCTAAATAGTCGTGCCACTGGGTTGTATGCAATGGTAACCCTTCGCGAAATGCAGCTTCGTCAATTTGTATAATGCTAACACCCGATTGCTCTAGGTCTTTCACTTCTTCGCGTATGGCTAGGGCGATTTGCATACAGGTCTGCGAACGAGGTTGGTCGTCACGTACAAAAGACCAGTTTAGTATGGTGACAGGCCCAGTCAGCATGCCTTTCACCGGTTTATTGGTGAGAGACTGGGCGTAAGCTATCCACTCCACTGTCATCGCCGAGTGGCGAGACACATCACCAAAAATAATGGGTGGTTTCACGCATCGCGAGCCGTAACTTTGTACCCAACCAAATTGACTAAAAGTAAAACCATTTAGCTGCTGACCAAAGTATTCCACCATGTCGTTGCGTTCAGCTTCGCCATGCACCAATACATCCAAGCCCAGCGTTTCTTGTTTACGGATACAAGCATGTATCTCGGCTTTTATTTTGTCATTATATTGTGCTTGATTAATTTGACCGCTTTTATAGTGTTGACGCGCGGCTCGAATATCAGCCGTCTGAGGAAACGAACCAATAGTGGTAGTGGGTAAAAAAGGTAAATTAAGGGATGCTCTTTGCAGCGCCTGTCTTTGAATAAAGGGGCTACGACTAACTTGGCTAATGTTGTCTATTTGCTGCATATTTTGGGCAACATTGGCGTCGTTAACCAAAGGGGATTGTTGCCGTGATTGAAAACTTAGAGCGTTTTTTTGTAAGGCGTTGGCAACGCTTTCGCGGCCATTCAGCAACGCTTGGTTTAGTATTCGTAATTCATCCAGTTTGTCTACAGCAAAACATAGCCAGTTTTTCACTTCTGCTGGTAATTTGCTTTCATGTTGCAGTGAAATTGGCACATGTATTAAAGAGCAAGACGGTGCGAGCCACAATTTCTGACCACGGCTTTGGTGTAATGGCTCCAAAATATCCAGTTTAGCGTTGAGATCTGATTTCCAGATATTTCGACCGTCTACAATGCCTACCGATAACACTTTGTTTTTGGGCAATAACGCGGCTATGGCTGAGACTTCTTTGGCCCCACGGATCGCATCGATATGTAATCCATCCACAGGCAGCTGGCACGCTAGCCTGAGGTTATCTTTAAGTTCGCCAAAGTATGTGGTGAGCAATAATTTGGTCTTTCTATTAATAAGAGACTCATAAGCAAATTTAAATGCCCATTGCCAGTCATCGGCTAATTCTGTGGCGAGGATCGGTTCATCAATCTGCACCCATTCCACCCCATACTTAGAAAATTCAGCCAGTAACTCAATATACAGGGGCAGTAACTTCTCTAGATAAGCCAATTGGCTACTGCCATCTTTGGTTTTACTTAACCACAAATACGTCAGAGGACCAATGATCACTGGTTTTGGATTATATCCTTGCTGTGTGCTGGCTTTAATTTGCCGTATAAGCGACTCAGGATTGAGGGCAAAGCTGACCTCATTATTCAGTTCAGGCACTATATAGTGATAATTGGTATCAAACCATTTTGTCATCTCGCCAGCATAAATTGCACAGCAACTATCGTCTTTTGACGAGGCGCCACGGGCCACCGCAAAATAACTATCAAGTTGACTGTTGTTAGCACCCGTGGCTTCTAAGTGTTTTACTTTTGAGGGAACATGCCCAAATAGAAAACTGCTGTCTAATACATGGTCATACAGTGAAAAATCACCGACTTGTGCGTAATCAAGGTACGGTTGTTGAGCCAATCGTTGTTGTTTAACTAGCTCGGCCTCGGCTAATAATTCAGACTCGTCAATGTCTTTGCGCCAGTATTTCTCTAAAGCAAATTTAAGTTCGCGCTTTTCACCTATGCGTGGAAAGCCTAAGTTGTGTAATGTTGCCATTTTGTTCTCGGTTGTCATTATGAATGACAAGGATAATAACGAGTTTGATTAATCAAAAATAATGGTATATTTTCAACAAATCATGAATTTTATTCATGTAATAATATTTATCTTATTTTAATTAAGGAGCTATTTATCCGATGTTAGAGCGTTCCCATTTAATGATTATTCGTACTGTGCATCAGCTAGGTACATTAACCGAAGCTGCTGAACAATTATGTTTGTCACAATCGGCGCTGAGTCATGCTATTAAAAAGCTCGAAAACTATTTCGGAACACCCTTGTGGATAAAAGAAGGGCGGCGTCTGCGTCTTACTCAAGCGGGTCAGACCTTACTTAATTTGGCACAACGGTTGTTGCCTCAGTTTGAACACAGTGAACAAATTATTAGTAATATTGCTAGTGGAGGACAAGGCAGTTTGAGAATTGGCATGGAATGTCATCCTTGTTATCAATGGCTACTGAATATTGTCGGTCCATTTTTACAGCAATGCCCAGATGTGGACTTAGATGTCAGGCAACGTTTTCAATTTGGCGGGATGGGCGCTCTGCTAGGATACGATATCGATATGTTAGTCACACCAGACCCGTTATACAGCCTTGCCTTGGAATATGTCCCCGTATTCGACTATGAACATGTATTGGTGGTGCCAAAGTCTCACCCTTTGGCCAATAAATCTTGGGTAGAGCCGTTTGACTTGAGCAACGAAGTGATTATTACCTATCCTGTTGAGCCCTCTCGATTGGATATCTTTAGTCAGTTTTGTCACCCCGCCGGCATAGCCATTAAAAAACATGTGCAAATAGAAACCACAGAAATTCTGTTACAAATGGTAGCAGCGGGCAGAGGTTTTTCAGCTTTACCCAAATGGTTAGTTGAAAGCTACCAAGGCGCGTTAGACATTTGCCCAGTTAGTTTGGGTAAAAAAGGAATTTACAAAACCATTCATCTTGGCTTTAGAAAAAACGAACAACGCCCCGCATACCTCAATCAGTTTATCCAAATGGCGCGAGACAATAATACAGACTTTCTAGTTAGCACCACTTGATTGGAATACAGTGGATCTTAGATGACACTGTTATTCCTAAAGTGTGGCTACTTTTTTGACACGTTCGTTATATTTATTGAAAATAGTTTGTTGATCTTAGTAACCCATTCAACAAATTTGCCATCAAGATCCACAACAATTGTTACAAACCTAGGCGTGCTTGGCGCTTTTAGGCGTGAACAATAACCCACATAGGCAGTAAATTATTTGCTGTTGCAGGTGTTAAATAACCTTTGAGTGTCGCAGTCTGCCGATTGCTTTGCCGTCATAACCTAACAACTCAGTTAACACATCTTCAGTATGTTCTCCTAAATTCGGTGGTGCCTGTTTGTAAGTGATAGGTGTGCGCGAAAAGTTGATGGGATTGGCTACTGTGGGCACTTTGCCATTTTCGGGGTGAGTAAGTTCATTTAACATTTTGCGATGTTTGATTTGTGGGTTATCGAAGACTTGGGCAATGTCGTTAATTGGGCCACATGGCACACCTTTTATTTCTAGCTGTTGTAACCAAAATTCACTGTTCTTGGCTTTGATGATTGCTGCTAATTGTTCAATCACAAATTCCCTGTTTTGAACTCTTACTTGATTAGTGGCAAAACGAGGGTCACCTATAAGTGTTTGACAGTTTGCCACCTCACAAAAATCTGCAAATTGTGAGTCGTTGCCTATGGTTAAAATGATGAAGCCGTCGGCGGTTTGAAATGTTTGGTATGGCACAATATTGGGGTGGGCATTACCCATACGTTTTGGGGTTTCTTGGCTCACTAAATAGTTCATGCTTTGATTGGCTAAACAGGCCACTTGTACATCGAGTAAGGCAAGGTCGATATGTTGGCCTAAGCCAGATTTTTCACGCTCTATAATTGCAGCTTGTATCGCTGTGGTGGCATACATGCCAGTGAGTATGTCGGTTAGTGCTACGCCGACTTTTTGTGGGCCACCGCCAGGTAAGTGGTCAGGCTCGCCTGTTACACTCATTAGTCCGCCCATGCCTTGTAACAAAAAGTCGTACCCGGCTCTTTGGGCATAAGGACCGTCTTGGCCAAACCCTGTTATGGAGCAGTAGATTAACTGTGGGTTTATCGCTGATAAACTTGCAAAATCAAGGTGATACTTTTGCAAGTTGCCCACCTTAAAGTTTTCTATCAATACATCGCAACTTTCTAGATTTTGCTGAATAATCGCTTGCCCATGTGGGTGCCTGCTATCTATTGAAATGGTGCGTTTACCCCGATTAGCGGCTCACGAATCGGCCGATGCTGTGTGAGTTTGGTCTTTTGGTCTGGGCTGAGTGCGTGGGCCCCTCGCACGTGTGGACACCACTTGACCCTGTGTCTGCACCAGCATCAGAGCATGT
>OOFW01000132.1_pt1 | contig 10851 bp, 9 predicted proteins | sample 1670271 | NCBI WGS metagenome assembly OOFW01 (sample SAMEA98137918, study PRJEB22522) | marine metagenome | biome: marine biome; feature: marine water body; material: sea ice | place: Arctic Ocean | collected 07-Sep-2015 | depth 1.32 m
TCTAAGTGCTTATGAACTAATGAAAGTTTCAGGATTTCATCCTGTTTTAGCTGCTGCAATCATTGCCTTTTCGTTTGTGATTATTCATCCGTTAGAAGATGGTAATGGACGAATTCATCGCTACTTAATTCATCATGTATTAGCTGAAAGTGGCTTCACGCCTAAAGGCGTAATTTTCCCGGTTTCTGCGGTAATTCTAGAAAAGATAGAAGAGTACAAAACCGTGTTAGAGCAGTTTACACAGCCTCGTTTAAAGTATGTTGAATGGCAGCCAACTGAAGACAACAATGTTCATGTAACAAATGAAACGGCTGACTTGTATCGATATGGTGATATGACGTGCCAAGTAGAGTTTTTGTTTGAGTGTGTAAAAGAGACAGTAGACACCGTTCTTCCTGAGGAAGTTCTTTATCTCGAAAGATACGATGAGATTTGGAACTATGTAAATAATCGATTCGACATGCCTCAGAAGAATTTAAGTTTACTACTTAATTTTTTGCGTCAGAGTAATGGTCAGTTATCGAAGAGGGCCAAAACTAAGGAGTTCTCTGCACTAACTGATGTCGAAGTAAAAGAAATAGAAAGTAAATATCAAGAAGTGTTTGAGGTTGATTAAACTTAACCATTAATAGAATGAAATCAATCGGGGTCAGAACAAAATCAAATCAATTCCAACCCCGAATCATGTTGTGACCGTTCTAAACCCTGGTCCCGCCATCCAACTCTAATGTTCTGCCGGTAAAATAATCATTCTCAAAGATAAACTTAGCTGCGTGTGCCAGTTCTTCAACTTCAGCGAGACGTTGGGCGGGGATGCTTTTGATAAACATTTCGCGCATTTCAGGACGCATTTGTGCGGCCATTGCGGTCTCAACAAGACCTGGGGCAATACAACCGGTGCGAATGCCAAAACGCGCCAGTTCTTTAGCCCAAGAGACGGTCATAGTCGCCACTGCCGCCTTGGAGGCAGAGTAGTTAGTTTGACCCGCATTCCCAGCACGAGAGACTGAGGATAAGTTCACTATCACGCCTTTGCTTTTAGTCTCAACCATTTGTGCAGCCGCTTCGCGGCTACACAAAAATGTGCCAGTGACATTCACATCTAATACCGATTGGAATTGTTCTAGTGGCATTTTATTAACCACTTTGCCTTCTTTAACTTTAAGCAACATGCCATCGCGCATAATGCCTGCGCTATTGATTAAGCCATTAATTTGGCCAAAATCTGCAGCAACCTTGGCAAAGGTTTCTTCGACTTGTTTCTCGTCGGTCACATTGACTGCATAACCAAAAGCTTTGACGCCAAGCTTTTCGATTTCGCTAGCAGCGGCTTCAACGGCCTCTGCCTGCATATCTAATAAAGCGATATGTGCGCCTTGTTTAGCAAATTCTTCTGCCATGGCTTTGCCCAAACCTTGGGCCGCGCCTGTGATAACAATCACTTGATTTTGTAAATTCATTACGACTTCTCTTGCTTGGAAAATAAATTAAAAATACTGGAAAAGTCCAGTTGTCCGTTACCTTGCATACTATGAATACTATACAAACTTTGCGCCAGCGCCCCCATAGGGGTAGAAGATTGACTTTTAATACCGGTATCCATAGCAAGGCCTAAATCTTTCTTCATCAAATCCACCATAAAACCGCCTTGGTAGTTATTGGATGAAGGCACGTTCGGCATCACATCAGGGCATGGATTATACAATTCTAAGGTCCAGTTTCGGCCAGAGCTTTGCAACATAATATCTGACATCACCTTAGGGTCTAGGCCGTTATCAATCGCCATTTGTAGTGCTTCAGAGGTGCCTAACATCAATACTGACAACAACATATTGTTACATATTTTGGCTACTTGCCCTGCGCCGTGATCACCCGCATGGAATATGTTTTTACCCATTGCCTGCAATATAGGTAATGCCAAGGCGTAATCCTGTTTTTTACCACCGACAATAAATGTCAGAGTGCCCGCCGTTGCACCACCTACCCCACCCGATACGGGAGCATCAATAAAATGGATACTTTTTTCTGCCAATTGACTGGCAACGGCTTTCGAAGTCGAAGCATCAATGGTACTCGAGTCAATCACCAAAGTACCTGCTTTCAAATGGTTAATAAGTCCATTTTCACCAATATACAGCGACTCAACATGTTTACCTGCTGGCAACATAGATATCACTAGATCTGCATCCTGAACAACTTCTGATGCAGAGTTAGCTTGTTTGGCACCAGCCTGTTCAAGAGTATCCATAGTGGCTTGCACTAGGTCAAACACAGATACGCCATAACCCGCTTTTAACAGATTGAGCGCCATAGGAGATCCCATATTGCCCAAACCAATAAACGCTATCTTAGGGTGTTGTTTGTGCATTTTAGTTACCTATTTTGTTGTCTATTTTTTATTACTTATAAATCTGCATCTAGATGTGCCAATGGATGGGTGTCTTGTGACCAAATATTTTCAAAGAAATAATCAATAGTGGCTTTGGGAACTTGGTCAACAGACTTAAAATGCCAGTTGGGTTGATTATCTTTATCAATCATCAACGCTCTAACGCCTTCTTGAAATTCACCAAACTCACCACATTTACAAGACAGACCTAATTCCATTTGAAAGCATTCTGCCAAGGTCATGTTATTGCCTCTTCGCAGCTGTTCAAAAACCAGATTTGCAGTGATAGGTGACCCTGCACTTAAGGTTTTCTGTGCTTTGCTTAGCCATTTATTGTCTTCAGCATTGGCTGACATTATGTACTCAGCGGCTTGAGCTGCGTCAGCTTTAGTCGCCAAATTTGTTAACCAATCCTGATGCTCGATAAGGTTACCTTGGGGTAATTGCTCACTATACAAAGTGTGAAAATCATCGCAAATACTCGATAAAGTTTGGTGTAAACAATCTTTTTGCCAATTTGCAGCTAACAATCTAATGAAAATAGTCTCTTTGGCATCGTGTGGCATATAATAGTCGGCCAAATTGCTATATATCGCATCGGATGCATTAATGAATGCCCCTGTCAGTCCTAAAAACAAACCACAACCTGCTGGCATTTTATTTAAAAAGTAGCTACCGCCTACGTCTGGATATAAACCGATACTGATTTCAGGCATAGCAATACGTGAGGTTTCTGTGACAACTCTGTGACTACCGCCACTCATTAAGCCCAATCCGCCCCCCATGATAATACCGTTACCCCACACTAAAATTGGCTTAGAGAACGTGTGAATAAGATGATCGAGTTGGTATTCCTGGGTGAAAAAATTCTGTAACGCGAAGCTATTTCAACATCAAGGGGTTCTTTAACAGCACCCCAATCCTGTATCGATTTGTACATCGACACAATATCACCCCCCGCACAAAAAGCCCGTTCGCCGCTCCCGTCTAAAAATACCATGGCAACGTTGGGATCTTGTTGCCATTTTTCTAGTTGAGGCCTGAGCAAGTTGATCATTTGCAAATCTAAGGCATTCAGGGAAGCGGGTTTAGTTAACGTGGCATAGCCAATCTTAAAACCACATTCAGTGGTTAGTTCATCAAAAATAACCGGGGCATATTCATTAGACATACTATTCCTTATTTAACCGTAGAACTGATAAAAAACTAAAGAATGTCGCCAGCGTGTTCTGCCAACAAACGTCTACCAATTATCATACGCATAATTTCATTGGTACCTTCTAAAATTTGGTGTACTCGTACATCTCGCACATATCTTTCTAACGGATATTCTTTGATATATCCATATCCACCGTGAATTTGTAGTGCTTCATTACACACAGTAAAACCAACGTCGGTAGCAAAACGTTTTGCCATGGCGCAATAGGCGCTGCATTCTGGATCTTCATTATCCAGCTTGAATGCAGCCAATCTAACCATTTGCCTAGCGGCCACAAGTTCAGTCGCCATATCAGCTAGTTTGAATTGTAAAGCTTGAAACGCCGCCAGTGGTTTACCAAATTGAGTACGCTCTTGCATGTAAGATTTGGCAGTATTTAGTGCCATTTGTGCGGTACCAATTGAGCAGGTAGCAATATTGATACGCCCGCCATCCAAGCCTTTCATGGCAAAAGTAAACCCCTGCCCTTCTTCACCTAACAAGCAATCAGCCGATACGCGAACATTATCAAAAGTAATTAAACGCGTTGGCTGAGCATTCCAGCCCATCTTTTCTTCGGCCTTACCGTAAATCACACCCTCAGCATCAGCAGCTATAACAAAAGCAGAAATGCCTTTAGGGCCTGCTTCACCTGTACGCGCCATAACCACCAGCACTTCAGTTTCTCCAGCACCTGAGATAAACATCTTTGAACCGTTTAACAAGTAACCCTTTGCATCTTTGCTGGCACCGTCTTTTTTAGCTGTGGAGCGCATAGCTGCAGCGTCTGAACCTGAACCGGGCTCAGTTAAACAATAAGACGCTAACTTTTCACCCGTAACTAAGCTAGGACACCACTTGTCTTTAGCCGCTCTTGTACCCCACGTCGCTACCATCCAAGTGGCCATATTATGAATGGTCATCATGGCGGTGGTAGTAGTGCATCCCATAGCAAGTTGTTCAAATATAATAGAGGAGTCCAAGCGACTTAAGCCCAAGCCACCTTCACTTTCTGGCGAATACAAACTACAAAAACCTAACTCACCTGCTTTTTGAATCACCCCTTTTGGAAAAATATGTTCTCTATCCCATTTAGCGGCATGTGGCGCTAATTCCTGCTCGGCAAATTGTTTGGCGGCATCGGCAAAAGCCAGTTGATCATCGGTTAAGTCAAAATTCATAATATCGTCCTATTTCAACGAGATGGTCATATTAGGGCCAGAAGGAATATCATCTTCAAACCAGCGCGCTGTAATCGTTTTTGTTTCAGTATAAAAACGCACAGCTTGTTTACCATAGGCATGTAAATCGCCATAAAAAGAATTTTTCCAACCTGTAAAAGAGAAAAATGGCAATGGCACAGGAATTGGCACGTTGATACCCACTTGACCCACTTCGATTTCATGTTGATACTTGCGAGCGGCAGCACCGCTGGCGGTAAATATAGACGTGCCGTTACCGTATGGGTTGCGATTCACTAGGGCAATGGCCTCTTCTAAGGTATCAACCGTCATGCAGCACAATACTGGACCAAAAATTTCTTCTTGGTATATCACCATATCTTCACTAACGTCTGCAAAAACAGTAGGGCCCACCCAATTACCCTGTTGGTAACCTTCTTGCTCTAAAACAAAACCTGAGCCGTCGAGTAAACAAGTCGCTCCTTCGTCTTTACCTTGTTGAATTAATGACAGGACTTTTTGTTTCGCTTGAGGGCTGATTAATGGACCATAGCCAGCTGATTCATCATCCCACAATCCAGGCTTAACAGCCCTGAGGAGTTCAGTTAATTCTCCTATCCACTCTTTAGACTCGCCTACAAATACAGCCACAGAAATCGCCATACAACGTTGTCCTGCTGCACCTACAGAAGCACCGACAAGGTTATTTATCACCTGCTGTTTATTTGAGTCGGGCATGATAACTGAGTGATTTTTAGCCCCCGCAAAACACTGAGCGCGTTTCATGTTGTCGGTGGCTGTTTTATAGATATGTTGCCCTACCGGCACCGAGCCAACAAAAGACACGGCGCGAATGTCTGGGTCTTGCAGCAACATATTGACCTGATCTTTTCCACCATGTACCACATTTAACACACCCTTAGGTGCGCCAGCTTGGACAAACAACTCAGCCAATTTCATTGGTGTGAGTGGGTCTTGCTCTGAAGGTTTGAGAATAAAAGTATTACCGCAAGCAATCGCCATAGGAAACATCCACAGCGGTATCATCGCTGGGAAGTTAAAAGGCGTAATACCTAAACACACTCCTAACGGTTGAACATAACTATAAGTATCGATACCTCTAGCTACGTTTTCTGCAGTTTCGCCCATCATCATTGAGGGGATGTTCATGGCTTGTTCTACTACCTCAATACCACGCCAAACATCGCCTTTTGCATCGGCGAGGGTTTTGCCAGTTTCGCTGCTCAAAATCGTAGCTATTTCTACATGATGTTCTTTGAGTAATTGCTGATAGCGCATCATCACTCGTGCTCTTTCTGAAGCAGGTACTTCTTTCCAATCTTCAAACGCTGCTTTTGCACTAGCCACGGCCAAAGCTAATTCTGCTTCAGTAGAGCAAGTCAACTCAGCAATAACTTCATTATTGGCGGGATTAGTCACTGGTATGTTTGGCAATAAAGACGATGTTATCAACTCGCCATTGATTAAGGACGGAACAAGCTGCATAAGTAATCCTAAATAATTTATTTTGTACGAGGTTAACAAACTTTTACCTTTACGTTAACGTAAAGCAAACAATTCTACTTATCAATAACTGTCCCGTTAGCTATACAATCTTTAAATCCTTCCTTTTTACAGTTTCATAGCAGAGACTTTGAAAAACTGGTTATTTTTATCTCCTGTGCCTGCTATGCTGCTGATTACTAGAAAAACAGTCCTATTATATGTCACTTGCTAATGTAAAAGTCGCAGTTGTGGAAGACAGTGGGATGGCACGCGCCAATATCCGTAATCATTTATTGGATATGGGCTTTAGCCAAATAAGCTGCTTCAGTAATGGTCGAGAACTGAAAGCTAACATGAAAGATCAAAAGTTAGATCTTCTGTTAATGGACTTTCACCTTGGTCAAAACAAAAATGGCGTAGAGGTTTTACAAGACTTACAAAAGCAAAAAAAAATCACTAATACTACCTGTGTGATGTTTATTACTTGCGACCGAGTACCGCTGATTATAGGTCAAATTGTTGATGTGCATCCAGAAGCATTAATCATCAAGCCTTATACAATACAAAGCTTGGTCAAGCATATTGCTAACTGTCTGAACCTTCATAAATATTTAATGCCTGTTTACGAGATGATGGATGATGATAACTATCCTCAAGCATTATTCCTGCTAGACCATTTATTAAACATAAATGCCCAACCTAAGAAAAAAAATGCTCTGATAAAGTTGCGCGCCAAGCTATTAACCAAATTAGGCCGTTATTCAGAAGCGGCGGATATTTGCCGTGGAATTTTGCAACAATCCGAAAAAGTCATATGGGCCAGATGGGGATTAATCCAAAATCTATTTTTAGATGAGCGCATAGAAGAGAGTGAAATCCTCTTGCAAGATCTCACTCAGTCAGGACTCACCAATGATAGAGCTTGTGAATGGCTGGCACGTATTAGCATAAATAACAATCTGTTCAGCAAAGCCGAAAATTACATGCATCAAATTCGCGAAGGTGAGCTATCTATTTCTGCTGCGCGATTAAAAGCCTATATTTATCAGGCACAAGAGCGAGGTAGAGAAGCTATTAGTTTGCTAGAAAAAAAGCGTGAATCCAATCGCTCTATACGCGAACGATATGATGAAATAACCCTTGATCTCGCTCGTTTTTATATAGCTGAAGCAGAACAAAGATCAAAAGCCGAAAGCTCTTCAGATTTAAAAGTTGCCAAGTTTTTGATTGGTGCTGCAGGCAGAAAACTATCCGACCCTAGTTTAACCATAAGAAAAGATTATATGTTTGCCATGATCGCTTTTATGGAGGGCAATATAGACACTGCTAATGAAATTTTATCCCGCCCAGGTATGAGTGAACTACAAGACGCTGAAATATCTACTATTACCGATGCAATTCAAGCATGGCGTAATGTTGACGATACCGAAAAAGCCAAAGAATTTTTGAAACTCAGTCAAGAAAAACTGAAAGATATTGATGAAGGTAATGAAAAAACTGTTTCAGCGATGCTCATAGCAACAAGTGAAGAGGCTATTGGCGAAAGAAGACCTCAAGCTCTTGAATTTAATAAAGTTGGTTTACAAAAGTATACCAGCAAAAACTATGTCGCAGCCACAGATGACTTCTATCAGGCTTATTTACTATTTCCAAGAGAGCTGGCTTTCGGCCTCAACTTATTACAGGGCTTGGTAGACGCAGAGTTACTTTCTTACAAAAAAGTGAATACCCTTGAATTTTTAACCGAATTGCAAAATCGTGAACTCAACGAAGGCAATAAAAAACGTTTAGAGGAGATCGTTAGTCGTATCACCAAGAAAAAAAGTGTATTTAATTGCTAGCGGCGATCAATAAAAGATAATATCGATCATAGTGAAATCAATAAAACCTTCAATGCACAGTTAATCAACAGCATTTAAAAACAGAAGACAAACAGTGTTAAAAAATAGTATTAAAATATTGTGGCTTATTGTTTATTTCTATTCATTATCAAATCACTCCTTTGCTTCAGACAAAGAAGCTCCAACCTTATCTTTTGATCTGGGGGAAAAAGGCGGCTGGGTGCCTTTTCGAAATGCAGCAAAAACGGGTGGGACGAATGTTTTCACTGACTTGACTAAAGCATTGCAAGCTTATTCAGGCATCCAATTTAGAACTGTGAACTTTCCACAAAAACGCGCAGCCAGGGCACTTAGAGAGGGCATAGTAGATTTTGATTTTGTATGTCTTGAATGGTTTAAAGACAATGATCCTGGACCAGAATTTGACACAACCGAACCTATCTTTGAAATTACTCAATACTTAATCACATTAAATAAAAACACGCATCTTTTTCCCACCCGAGAGTCAATGTTTGGTGAGCGTGTTGGTACTATTGCAGGGTACTTCTATTTTGATGACGACAAGTTTATTCGCACAGATTTTCTCAATGAAAGTCAGCTTATGATGGGGTTAAAAAACGATCGGTTCAATGTCATCATTTTGGAACGAGAAACATCAAAACATTGGGCAAAACTTAATAATACAAATATAGGCTTTGCCGCCCTGCACACTTCTGGATACCTATTGATGAGAGTAAGGAAGGAGAATAACGCACTGCTTCCTAATTTAAATCAAGCTATAAAGGCGATAAAGACCTCAGGAAAATTAAAAGAGATCTTAGATAATCACGGAATTGAATCCAAGATTTACTAAGCCTCGATAACTTATTTTATAAACTAAAAATTAAGAATTATATTGAATTTTTGTACTTAGCAGTAATTGTCTGGATGAAGGGAATGGCTACTCCCAAATAAGCAGTCATTCACTTATGCTTTATAAACTAAGTGACTTTTTTCGGCATAAATACCTGAAAACCACATAACGCTGAAATAACAATCACCCCCACAAGCACACCCAACCATGGCTCAAATACACTAAATGCCATTGCTGTAATCACCATCGCACCGCGCTCCGTAGCATCTTGCACAAGTGACAAAGCTAACGTAGCACAAGCAAATGCAGTCAATACGAGGGTTACGGCTAACGCCAAAGGTAATAAAGGTTCTAACAAGGTTACTAGGGGCAGTAATATAAACAAAAAAGGTAGTCCAAATGCATAAAAACTACCGATGCTATCAAAAATCGAATCTATCTTGTCCCGTCCTTGTGTCCAACGTTTAAGAAGAACTACCTGAATACCGGTCCACAACACGCCTTGAGTTGCGAAAAAAGGCGCAATGATACCCATAATAATGTTTCTAATGCCAGTTGCCATATGTGCTCGGCTGCTGTTTAATTCGAGTTTTTCATCTGCCCGTAAGGTTTGCGCTTGTTCTATCATTTCATTGCCGGTAACCACATCACCAAAGAACAAAATATAGGTGATTAGAGCCAATGGAAATGAAGCTAAAAAGGTCTCAACAGTTGGCCAACCAATCACAAATGGCGAGGCTTTTTGCCATAAAGAAGTGGCCGAAGCTCCCACATCAAGAATTTCCCAGCGAATATTGTACTGAAGCTCACCAGTGAAATATCCGACAATGCCCGCTATAACAAATCCGGGTAGTAAACCAAACCCAAGAATTTTCGCTAGCCATTTTTTATCTATCGCAAGCGCTTGTATGGGCTTAGAAAAAGCAAACACTAAACATACCATTACGCCGATTGTTCCTGCTATAGGTGCTGATTGAAATACATTAGCTGCATCACCGTCTTGAGTAACGCGTAAAAAAGCGGCAATTGCAGCACCCAATATAATGCCACCTTTAAACACATTGGGCACAACTTTAATTAATTTTTCACCAAGACCAGTCACCCCCAGCACAATCAAAATAAACGCGAAGTTCAATGAAAGTGCAGTCATTGCCTGAAATTGGGAGATATGATTTCCTAAATAAGCGGGTGCTGTTATAAACGCGACGACGAAAGGTATTGCCGGTGTCAACCAACCTGGCGCATAAGGGTCACCAAAGAACATCCAAGAAAAAGAAATCAGCACACTATGAAACATCGCCATAGTCACCGCTTCTTCAAAGTTCAGCCCCAGTAAAGCCATAAAATAGGGTACCAAAGCCAATCCTGTTGCACCAGCTACTGCAAAACCCTGCAGCATGTCGGACAATGAAAAACGCATATGAATAAACGGGATCCGCATGGTAAATGGCCCCCATTTAATACCAGGTTGCACATCTCCGTTAGGTCTTGTTTTTAGCATATGCTTACTCTCAGATTAGACTAAAATTTAAACGACACACTCGTTAGTATGTCGTTACTTGGTTAAGTTGGATCATCAAATCACGCAAAACATAATTACATCATTATTAACATAAAAAGAACAATCGTTTTACATGCTCAAGGTGCTTCTATCAGAAATAATGATAAACAGATTTACACATTTGAGGCGGTGACACTCGAAGAATAAGGATAAATCAGGCTGATATGGACGATTGAAGTAACAGTTTATGAACTTCAATTAAGGTGTAATAGAGTTATGTTTTTAATTCTGGTTTCTCGATTAACAGGTCCAACGTATTAGTAGCCTGCAAAATCACATACTTTTATGTCTTAATTTATGTATATTTTGACCTGTATCTGCC
>OOFW01000133.1_pt1 | contig 10847 bp, 7 predicted proteins | sample 1670271 | NCBI WGS metagenome assembly OOFW01 (sample SAMEA98137918, study PRJEB22522) | marine metagenome | biome: marine biome; feature: marine water body; material: sea ice | place: Arctic Ocean | collected 07-Sep-2015 | depth 1.32 m
GTTGAGGCTTTGAGTTCGAAAGAATTAACTTTTCAAGTGTCAGGGCAAATTGAAAAACTTAATGTGCGAGAAGGCTCAGAGGTTAAACAAGGTGACGTTTTAGGGACCTTAGTGCAGCGAGATTTCAAAAACAGATTACAAACTGCTCAGACACAATTTAATGTTGCAAAGTTAGATTTTGAGCGTGCAGAACGGCTAATTGTAGAAAATGCTATAGCTCAGAACGTGTATGACCAACGCCTAACTCAGCTAAACGTCACCACTGCTCAGTTGGACACAGCTAATAAAGCAATGGAAGACACTGTTTTATTGTCGCCGTTTGACGGCGTGGTAGCAGTCAAACATTCAGAAGAGCTGGATACTGTGAGTCCATCTCAGGCGGTGTTCACTATTCAGACTGAAGGTGCTGCCGAGGCACTGGTCAAGGTTCCTGCTAGTTTAGTTACTCACTCAAAACAAATCGTACCTATTGAGTCTCACGTTGTGCTTGATTCTGCGACTCAATATGAGATGAAGGCACGATTTGTGGCCATATCCACGCTGGCAGATGAGCGTTCACAAACTTTTGATGTGCGTTTTGGTTTCACTCCCCCTGAGAAGCTCACTATTTTACCGGGTATGACAGGTGTTGTTCACTCAACTTTTAGACTGTCTACAGATGCCAAAAGTGTAGGTCAAATTGCCATTCCTTTAAGCGCAGTATTATCTGACAGTGATGGCCAATTTGTATGGAAAGTCGATACTCAAACCATGACAGTTGCCAGGCAAAATATTCAAGTTGGGGCAGGAGTAGGTGAAACGCTAACGATTGACTCAGGTTTGGTTGCAGGAGATACCATTGTTGGGGCGGGAGCTTCGTATTTGAACGAAGGCATGAAAATCCGTCGTTTAGAAAACTAATCAAGCTTCTAGTCTAAACCAATAGGAATTATCTTTATGAATCCAGGAATTTTTGCGATGAAGAATCGTCTGATAACAATGATTGTTATTCTTGCATCGCTGGTGGGTGGGTGGAATGCCTACAAAAACATGTCACGTTTTGAAGACCCAGAGTTCACTATTAGGACGGCGGTTATTATCACTCAATATCCAGGTGCTACACCTACAGAAGTGGCAAATGAGATCACCGAACCACTAGAGTCTGCGATACAACAAATGCAAGAAGTGGAAAGTTTGAAGTCCACGTCATCTGCGGGTTTATCTAGAATTAATGTTGAAATAAAATACGAATTTTCACCCTCCAAGGCGGCATTGCAGGCTATCTGGTCAAAACTTCGCAATAAAGTGAATGATGCGCAATCTTCATTGCCACCAGGTGCTATTGCATCGATCGTAAACGACGATTTTGGTGATGTTTATGGTGTGTATTTTCTTTTAACAGGTGATGGTTATACCTACAAAGAACTTGAAGATTATGCCAAAAAATTACGCACAGATGTATTAAGCGTCGAGGGTGTGGCAAAAGTATCGTTATCAGGCCTGCAAAAAGAGGCAATATACGTTGAAGTGTCTCGCGAACGAGCAGCCGCTTTAGGTCAATCAATTAATAATATCTACCAGCAGCTTGAAAAACAAAATGCGGTCAGTCCAGCGGGTAATGTTCTGGCTGGAAATCGTCGTTTGATCATTCAGCCTTCAGGCTCAATTGATTCAGTGGAAGAAATTAAAAGCATGGTGGTGGCTACAGATAATGAGGGCACACTTGTTTATTTAAGAGATATCGCCACTGTTGAAAGAGCTTATAAAACACCACTTACTGACGAGATTCGCTACAACGGTGAGCCTGCTATAGGGTTTGGTATTTCTAATGTCACAGGCGCTAATGTGGTGAAAATGGGCAATGCAATTGATACAAAAATTACCAGCGTTGAAAATCAACGGCCCATTGGAATAGAAATCCATGAGTACTATCACCAAGGTAAAATTACTGATGACGCAGTACAAAGCTTTGTATTAAACGTTGTTGCTGCACTTGCCATAGTACTTGTTACCTTGTTTTTCTTCATGGGAATAAAATCGTCCATTATTATTGGAGCGACTTTGATCATTACTATCGCCGCAACACTTGCCACTATGTATCTATTAAACATTCCCATGCATCGCATTTCATTAGGCGCATTGATCATCGCACTAGGTATGTTAGTGGATAACGCCATTGTGGTAACAGATGGCATACTCGTTGGTACACAACGCGGTGAGAGAAAGCTCGATATCGTTAAGAAAATTATTAGTCGATCAATTTGGCCTTTATTGGGCGGTACACTAGTAGGAATACTCGCTTTTGCACCTATTGGTTTAGCCCCTGGTTCTACTGCGGAATATACGGGGCATCTATTTTGGGTGGTGATGATTTCACTTATGTACAGTTGGATATTCGCCATTACAGTTGTGCCTTTTCTCGCTGATCTTATGTTCAAAGAAGTCCCTGCAACCACACAGGAACCGAAAGACGGCAAATTCATGGCCACTTACAAAGACTTCATGCGTAGAGTCTTAAAAATACGTTGGGTGCCTATTGGCTTAACTATGATTTTGTTTGTGGTTTCTGTGTGGGGTTTTCAATTTGTGAAGTCTGGCTTTTTTCCAACCTCTACCACGCCGCAAGTAGTAGTAGATTATTGGTTGCCTGAAGGCACTGACATAACTCAGACCAAAGCCGACATGTTAAAAATTGAAGCTGAGCTTCTCACTTATTCAGGTATTGAAAATGTTCAAACGCTGATAGGTAAGGGAACGTTGCGTTACATGTTGGTATACGCTGCAGAAAGTGGAAACTCTGCTTATGGACAATTTTTATTGAAAGTCAATAATTACGATGACATCCCAGATATTATTCCTAAAATTCAGGCGTATTTAGATTCAGGTTACCCAAATGCACAAGCTAAGGTGTGGCAATTTGAATTAGGGCCAGGTGGCGGTTCAAAAATCGAAGCTGAATTCAGTGGACCTGATCCAGCTGTATTGAGGCGCTTAGCTGATGAAGCAAAAGCTATTATGACTGCAGACGGAGGTGCAATATCGATTAAAGACGATTGGCGACAGCCTGTTAGCATTATTCAGCCTGTTTATTCTTCAAACAAAGGACGCCGTTTAGGCATATCACGTGAAGATCTTTCAAGATCATTGTTAACCAATTTTTCAGGTCGAACTGTGGGTGTTTATCGGGAAGGCGATACACTTATTCCAATCATTGCTCGTGCGCCAGAATCAGAACGTTTAGATGCAGAATCAATTGGTCAAATACAAATTATCAGTCCGGTGACAGGTGCTGCAGTGCCTTTAGAACAAGTGGTAGACAGTATTAATATGGCTTGGCGCAATTCTCTATTATTAAGAGAAGATAGAGTTTGGAAAATCAAAGCACAGTCTGACCCTGTTGCTGGAGATCTAGCATCTGATCTTCAGGGTCGTGTACGTCCACAAATTAATGCGATTGAATTACCACCTGGCGTAAAACTTGAGTGGGGTGGTGAGCTGGGTAACAGTACTGAAGCCAAAGGAGATTTAGCTAGTACTATCCCTATGGGTCTATTGGCGATGGTCTTAGTTGTGGTGATTTTATTTAACGGATTAAGACAACCACTAGTCATTTGGTTAGTTGTGCCACTTGCCTTGATCGGTGTTGTGTTGGGACTTGTAGTAACAGGCACACCGATGGAGTTTATGGCTATCCTTGGGCTTCTTTCCTTGTCTGGGTTATTAATAAAGAATGCTATCGTACTAGTTGATCAAATGGATATCGAAATAGCTGATGGCAAAGCACGATTTGATGCCGTTGTGGACTCAGCTGCAAGCAGAGTCCGCCCGGTTATGATGGGAGCGCTGACAACCGTACTGGGCGTTATTCCTCTATTTGGCGATGCATTCTTCAAGTCTATGGCGGTGGTATTGGTTTTTGGTTTGACCTTCGCCACAGTGCTGACTTTGATTGTTGTGCCTGCTCTTTATGTCGTGATCTTTAAAATTAAAAATTCTGAAAGTGAGGTGGCATGATGTCATTTACAACAACGCTATCAACAAAAAAGATGCTAGCTAATAAACTTTTTAAAAGAACTGTCATCGCAATGTGTATTGTCACTTTGGCAAGTGGCTGTGCAACGAGTAGTTTAAATCGAGTGGAAGATGCAAAAGCAGCCACTGCTGCAAATTTACCCGATTTACCCAGTCAGTGGGCTTCAATACAACAACGTATTGGTGATGTGAAAGTCAGCTGGTTAGAGAAGTTAAATGATCCAGCTTTGACTTTACTTGTTTTAGAAGCGCAAAAAAATAATCGTAATTTACAAGTCATGTCGGCTAGTGTTGACGGCGCTAGGGCCCTCGCCAACCAAGCCGCTTCTTCTTTATCTCCTCAATTGACAAGTGTTGGGAATACATCTGCTGGAGGAGTGGAAGGAAGTGGCAGCAATAACTTTAATTTAGGCCTGCAAGCAAGCTGGGAAGCGGATCTTTGGGGCCGCATTCGTTCTGGCAACCTTGCAGCTCAAGAAAATGTAGTCGCTGCGGAAGCCGAATATAAGTTTGCACAATATTCATTAGCAGCCAATGTTGCTAAGACCTACTTTGTTGCGATTGAAGCCAACAAGCAACTTGAAATAGCACAAAAAAGTGTTGATACGGTGGTGGAAACTAATCGAATTGTGCAGGTTCAATTCGATAATGGTTTAGCTAATCAACAAAACATATCCTTAGCCAAAGCAGATCTAGCTAGTGCACAAGATGGCCTTGTATCAAGTAAAGCAGGTCAGCGTGACGCAACTCGATCTCTTGAATTACTCTTGGGCAGATACCCAAGTGCAGAATTAGGTGTTGATCAATCGCTGCCAATTTTACCTAACTCGTTGTCTGCCGGTATACCATCACAACTCTTGGAGCGAAGACCTGACTTAGTTTCAGCTGAAAGAAAAGTTGCAGCAGCGTTTAATCGGTTAGATGCGGCTAAAGCTGCCAAGTTACCAAATTTATCTTTGAGCGGTTCACTCGGTGGTGCCTCCAGCTCGCTCAGTAATATTCTCAACCCTGCTAATTTAGCATGGCAGGCCATAGGCAGTTTAGTCACGCCCATTATTGACGGTGGACGATTGGATGCTCAAGTTGAAGCTGCAACAGCAGATCAGAAAGCCGCTGTGGCAAGTTATGCTCAGGTGGCATTGAATGCTTTCGCTGATGTTGAAAGGTCACTTGATCAAGGTTCTGTATTGAGAAAACGTGTAGCTGCGCTAACGACTGTATTGCTTGAATCAGAAAAGGCTTTAAAAATTGCCAATCTGCAATTCAATGAAGGAGAAATAAGCTTATTAGATGTGCTTATTCTACAACAGCGAGTATTTTCAGCTCGCAGTAATTTATTATCAATTAACCGCGCATCACTTACCCAGTTTGTGAACTTAAATCTTGCGCTAGGCGGAAGTTGGTAGAATGTGTAATTTAGTTTAAAGCGACATGACTAAGTGCTTTTTTAAATTTTATTTTCGATAACATTAATTAACTTTGATCGGATAGTAGTTTATGAAAACCATCGATTTACGCAGTGACACAGTGACTAAACCAGTGGCTGAGATGAAGCAGGCAATGTTTGCTGCTCAACTTGGTGACGATGTCTATGGTGAAGATCCTTCAGTCAATATGCTTGAAAAAAAAGCTGCCTTATTACTAGGCAAAGAGGACGCTATTTTTTGTTCAAGTGGCACTCAGAGTAATTTGATTGCCCTTATGGCACATTGCGATCGTGGTGATGAATACATTGTTGGTCAAGATGCCCATACTTACAAATATGAGGCTGGTGGTGCAGCAGTTCTTGGCAGCATACAACCACAACCCATTTCATTTGATGTTGATGGAACCCTCAATTTAGACACCGTCAAACGTGTTATTAAACCCGATGATAATCATTTTGCCAAGACCAAGTTACTTTGTCTTGAGAACACTATCGGCGGTAAAGTCCTACCTTTGAATTACCTTAATCAGGCAAAAGACTTAGTTGATGAATATCACCTCAGTTTTCATCTAGATGGGGCCCGGCTATTTAATGCAGTGATCTCACAGGGGGTTGATGTAAAGCAAATCACGACTGCCTTTGATTCTATTTCGATTTGTTTATCAAAAGGTCTAGGAGCCCCGATTGGTTCGGTTTTAGTAGCAAGTGCAGAGATTATTGCTAAGGCAAGACGCATTAGAAAGATGTTAGGTGGCGGAATGCGTCAAGCCGGTATGCTGGCGGCTGCAGGCATTTATGCCTTAGACAATCATCTTCATCGCCTTGACGATGATCACGATAATGCTCAGCTATTGGCACAAGGACTATCTGCCATCGAGGGCATCACTTTGCATGGTTGTGCACAAACTAATATGTTATTCCTCAGTGCACAAAAACAACCACAACTAATTGATTTTCTTGCCGCTAAAAACATCATTATCAGTAATGGTAAAGTGATACGTTTAGTGACGCACCTTGATATCAATTCAGAAGATATCGTTAAAGTAGTGACTGCCGTGGAGGAATTTTATAGCGATAATCATTAACCATTAACCATTAAGAAAAGTATCTCTTTGTTCTTTTTAGTAAGAGAATAAATTTTTGATCATTAATAATATTCACTGAACTCTTAATATATTAAAAGCAGTATATTGAATCGCTAGCTATCAACATGCTCGTAGATCTCTAGGGGCAAACCATCAGGATCGTTAAAAAACGTAAATTTTTTATGAGTATATTCATCAACTCTAATAGGCTCCACATTGATGTTTTCAGCATTCAAATAAGCAGACATCGATTCAACCGAGTCGACAGAAAAAGCTAAGTGTCTCAAACCTAACGCTTCAGGAAAACTTGGCCTTGGAGGTCGATCAGGGAATGAAAAAAGCTCGATCTGATTTCCGTTGGGAAGCCTAAGATCAAGTTTGTAAGATTTTCTGAGCTCTCTGTAATTTTCAGCTACTATTTCTAGTCCTAAAATCTGTGTATAAAAATGTTTTGAATGTTCGTAGTCAGAGCAAATTATTGCTACATGGTGAATGGATTTAAGCATTTTTGATTGGCTCCAATAAAAGCACTAGTTTGTAAACATTATGGGTAAACACGGAGTGTATCGATAAATAGATATAATATACATTGGGCTTTCATACATTACTAATGGCTCTAGGTAGAAAAGATGTTCAGACATATTATATTAATTGAGCTTATTGCTGCAGCAACCATCAACGAGACCGATAGACTTAAGCAAAGTTTTGTTCAGAATAGTTCCATAGGTCATTAATTTATTGATTTGTGTCAGTCTATTAGCGAACAGCTATGATAAATACCTTGCAGTTTTCTAGATCTGAAATAGGACCTGAATAATAATTTCATTAGGATTAAGCAGATTGTTAATTAGTCCGACAGTTTCCCTTGGTCATATTGAGATATTGTAAACGAGGTTAGAGCACGTTGTTCAGCGCAATACCTAAACCAAACCTGGTTTGTCTGTGGTCATAATCAATTAAGCTCTCGCCATAACCTGAAAAAGCGGTGGCATAACCTCTAAGTTTTCCCCATAGAGGAAAGGTAAAACCAAATTCTGCCGAACCTTTGTTAGTCGAAAGGTTTCTACGGCCACTCACACTGAATTCCAAATTATCCCATTGATAAACCAACATTAATTCAGAAGAGCCAAGGAAATCTTCGATATCTGGATTGTCATCACCTTTTGGATCAAGATCAAATTCTTTAGCGTTCTCAGATAACCTCACCCAAGGCCGAAATGACAATGCAAAGTTGTCTTTTTCATATAAAAAGTTGGCGTAAACGCGATTCCAACTCCTTGATAAGTTTTGCGCTCGGCCATTAGATTGGTGTTCAATACCCACGACAAAGCCAGTGTTTCCACCAAAAGGGTGCCATTTTAGAGGGGCTAAATAAAAAAACTCAGGTTGGTAATTGGTTTCTCTGAAAGGTTTTGATATATTTTCAGCATAGAGTTGCCACCAGGCTTGTATGGTGAATCCAACATACAAACCATCTCCTTCAATCATCATACTGTTGTAATTGAGTGGTACTTTAAAGCTCAATTGAAATTTGGCTTCAACATCTTCCAAGTTATCTTCATACCCATCGTAGGATGAATAAGCCTCCTTATTTATTGTATTTGTAGTCGTCAGTGGTAGGACATAATTAATTTTGTAAGGCGTAATAACATAAGGGTCAAATTCAGTTTGCCGTTCTTTAATGATCCGCTTAGATATTACGCCAAGTGCAGTGACACTTTCGGGGGTAATGCTAAGTTTGGCTATCTCAATCTCTTTTTCAGAGACGTTATCAAGATTACAACGTTCCCTTATACCAGCTAAAGTCAAATTAGCATCAGCGTTAATATAAAGCTGCATGACACACTCCACAACTTTATCTTTTGCAATCACTGATGAAGGAAAGAATATTAGTGCTAAGGCAAAAGTTAAAATGGAATGGCGCTTAAACATGCTTTTAGTCCAAAATGTAAGTTTTCAACAAACAAGAAATTTTATACTAAAAATCAAAGGACTGCTTGGGCATGTTTGGCTGGAAGATTTATATCTATGTTGTAGTCAATTTTACAGACTTCCATAAGGATAGTATTCAATCATTCAGATTCTGAAAACCTGCAATAGTTAGGGTGTAATACGTGGTCAAGACTACAGAGCTGAAAGGTGTATTAACTAAATATTTGAGCAAATTTGTACTTTCTCGATGGTTTTAATATCTGACAACAAAAATTAATCGTTACGCATTTTTATCAGTATCACTGCTGCGGTGGCCAGAAGTAAAATAGCTATTGCTTCATACAGAATATTTTCAGGTGCCATATCCTTACCCTGTAAAACAATCAATCGAGCGAGGGCAGTAATTGCAATAAAAATTGGGTAAACAAACGCTGAGCGTTGGTCAGAGTAAAATACTGCCACCATGCCGACCACTTCAAGATAAAGAAACATTAACAAGATGTCGGCTAAGCTGATTGTCTGTGCAATATAAATCGCGTGAATTTCAAAGGCTACAGCTCCTAACGTCATCACAACAACAATGATCAATATTATCCGTTGGATCAGATGAAAAATAACAAGCACCAAAGATCTTTCCGTTTTTCCTGCATCAAGACCATCGCTATGCTTCATCTCATTTGTGTTTTCTTTGGAATTTTTGTCTGAAGTCATAAATAAAGTGCACTCATATATTTAAGAATAATAATAAATTAATACAATAGAATAGGGGTAAATGTCTTCTGAAGTTCATTATTAATAAAAAATACTTAATACATAAGACAAACCTATGAATAATCAGTTAATCGACTCATTAACAAGATAGTAAGCATCTGTGGAGCATCGATAAAAGCAGTATTCTGAAAACCGTCAAACGTTTGATTAACTCACCCATTAAATAGGTATTAATGAAGATAAGTGAAGTATAAGGTCAATGTAACATGTTGAGATTAGGTTGTGGTAATAGCACAAAACTTGAGAGTCGAATGTTTCCTAAATGACGTAAAAGAGGGTGGTAAAACTAATTGAATGAATAGACAAACAAGCGTCATTATTCTTGATTAAATAGGTCTAAATTTTTAAGGCAATATCGAACATGGTGATGCGTGTTTGGCAGATTCAGTGTTGTATTTATGTAAGTATTGGGCTTATAGCCTCAAAACGTGCTTTAAGAGGCACAAAGGTAGGCTTCACCTTAAGAATTCCATTTAAAGAATTCCATTTAAAGAGTTTCATTTAAATCCCCTTTTTATTTTTGTACATCGCAGCATCTGCTGCTTGTATCATTTCCTCTGGCGTTTTTTCAGTATTATGTTGAAAATGAACTAAACCCACACTGTATTCGATTTTGTATGGCTTGTTCATCGTTGCATTCGCTTCTTCAATAGCCACCTCAAATCGTGCTAGGATTGTATTGGTATTTTCTTCATCGGAGCTGGTCATCATAGCAACAAATTCATCTCCACCGAGTCTACCAATTACATCACTATTCCTGAACGTTTCAATCATTAGTTGAGCAAACTTAACTAATACAAAATCACCCTCGTGGTGCCCATACTGATCATTAATTGCTTTAAATTTATTCAGGTCAAACAGCAAAAACGACATAGATATTTTATTTCGTTGACACACTTTAAAACCATAATCTACAAGGTTTAAAAAACCGCGTCTATTAGAAATTAACGTCAGCGCATCAAGTGTGGCTAATTGTATCGATCTGATTTCTTGTTCAATAATTGCCCCTAAGTCTTTGAAAAGTAGCTGATCTTCCTCATCCATTTCTCTTGGTGCTTCATCAAGAAGACACAAGGTACCTATGTTCAGCCCTCCTCGTATTTTCAAGGGGTACCCCGCGTAGAAGCGGATGTTTGGCGCAGAAGTTACTAGTGGATTATCAAAAAATCGTTCGTCTTTACTCGCGTTTGGTACAATAAATAAACCATCTTGGTTGATCGCATGACCGCAGAAAGAAATATCTCTTGGCATTTCAGTCGCTTCAAAACCCTGTTTAGATTTAAACCACTGACGTTCGGAATCAACCAAGCTGATTAAGCTAATTGGCATGTTGCAAATTTGTGCAACGAGTTGAGTTATATCGTCAAATGTTTTTTCTGCTTCAGTGTCTAAAATATCATAGTCGTATAATGATTTTAAACGAGCGGCTTCATCAATTGTTGGAGGAGCAATTTTCATTAGGTATTCAATTGGTCTCGCAAGGCCAGAACATAATTTTAGGCTTTCTAAACAAAATTAGCTATTGTATGTATCCAAATACAACTGAGTTAAGCGGGCTTTGTTGACTTTGGTTGCTACATTAATCGTCTGGGCATTGAGCCAATCAGGGCTGGTAGTAGAAC
>OOFW01000134.1_pt1 | contig 10811 bp, 3 predicted proteins | sample 1670271 | NCBI WGS metagenome assembly OOFW01 (sample SAMEA98137918, study PRJEB22522) | marine metagenome | biome: marine biome; feature: marine water body; material: sea ice | place: Arctic Ocean | collected 07-Sep-2015 | depth 1.32 m
GCATTAATAGTAGCCATTAGTCCCAAGTTGAGTAATTCTAAAATGTTATGATCTTGCATATGTTCAAACACTTTTAGCTTAGTATTAGACAGTGGGCAAACTGTTAATGGGTGTTGTGATTGGATTAAAAACTTAATCAAATCTGGATCATCAATACTTCTTATACCATGGTCGATACGATTTACGTCTAACGCTCTTAGTGCTCCCCAAACATAATCTGCCGGACCTTCTTCCCCAGCATGAGCCACTCGCTTCAAGCCCATTTTTTTTGCCATTTTAAATACATTAGTAAATTTTTCAGGGGGATTACCTAACTCACTACTGTCTAGTCCAACAGCAATTATATCGTCTAAATATGGCGCTGAGACTTGTAATGTTTCAATAGCACTCTGTTCGGGTAGATGCCTTAAAAAACACATAATTAATAAACAAGATTGCCCCCACTCTTGCTCTGCTTGTTGTATCGCCCTTTTAAAACCTTGCATAAATACATCAAATCCAACACCACGTTCTGTATGAGTCTGCGGGTCAAACATAATTTCCACATGTACAGCATTATCTTCTTTGCACTTGAGTAAATAATTCCACATCAACTGATAAAAATCATGCTCGTCCTTAAGAACCGATGCACCAAGATAATAAAGTTCTAGAAAACTTTGTAAGTCGTCAAAGTTGTAGGCGACTTTTACTTCTTCGATGTTTGAATACGGCAGTACAACCTGATTTTTCTCTGCTAAGGCCATCATTAAATTGGGTTCTAAAGAACCTTCAATGTGCAGATGCAGCTCTACTTTTGGCAATGAAGCTACCCATTGCTTCAACTCATTTTTAGTCATTTTTTCACCTGCATAATTTGATCTTTAACTCATCAATCATTGTTTGTACTTGCACCAAATTAAATAACTACGTTTAATGTTGGTGCAACACATTAGATCTTATCTAAGTTTAGGCGTTTTATTTAAATCAAATAGAACTGCTAGAGCACAATTAAATTATTGTTTCTTCACGTTAGATAACTTCTAAAGTATGTTACCAGTATAAATCAGACCAATGCCAGACTAGGTGGTCAGCTTTTTGCTAATAACTTTTTGCTAATAACTTTTTGAAGAAAACTTTTTATTAACAGCTTTTTATTAAGTACTCTTAAATAAAAAATAACATAAATGAAGTCACATCAAAACACGAGCTATAAATATGTCTAATTTTCTTGAACACTTTTTTAAACTTAAAGAAAAAGGTACCAACTTAAAAACTGAATTTATCGCAGGTTTAACCACCTTCGCTGCAATGTCTTATGTGTTGGTCGTTAACCCTAGTATATTAGGTGCAGGTGGTATGCCTATCGAAGGTTTAATCACAGTGACAGCCTTAGCCGCATGTTTAGGCACATTATTAATGGCATTGATGACTAATTACCCTATCGCTATGGCTCCGGGCATGGGACTCAATGCTTTTTTCGCATTTACTATTTGCTTAACCCGAGAAATACCATGGGATGCAGCTTTAGGCATTGTATTTTGGAATGGTATTTTATTTTTATTATTGTCCGTTACAGGTGTCAGAACCAAAATAGCCGAAGCTATCCCAGCAGCACTTAAAATTGGTGTACAGTGCGGCATCGGATTATTTATTGCTTTTATCGGTTTGAAAAATGCCGGTTTAGTGGTTGATAACCCAGCCACTTTTGTTTCTATTGGTGACTTATCTGAGCCGTCCACTTTATTAGCCTTAGCAGGTATTATCTTAACCATTGTTTTAGTCATTAGAAAAGTGACAGGTGCAATTCTCATTTCCGTAATTGTATTAAGTGTCATAGGTGCATTTATCCCTGTTGGTGACGGATATTTAACTCAACATACTAACCAGTTTATTGGTCTTCCTGATGATATAAGCAGCACATTCTTTGCTATGGACATTATGTACCCTATTGAATTTTTCGCTGAAACGTGGGACCTAATTTTTGCACTACTATTCGTAAATATGTTCGACACCATAGGCACACTTATTGGCGTATCCCGCAAAGCAAACTTATTGGATGAACAAGGTAAATTACCTAAAATGGGTAAGGCGATGACGGCCGACGCGGTCGCTAGTGTTATGGGGGCAGCCATAGGTACTTCACCCGTGACATCTTATGTTGAATCAGCAGCAGGCGTATCAGCAGGCGGAAGAACTGGGCTCACGTCAGTATTTGTAGCCTTGTGTTTTATATTGGCTTTGTTCCTTACTCCACTGATGAAAGTCATCCCACTTATGGCAACCACGCCAGCATTAATCATGGTGGGCATATTAATGATGGACTCTTTTAGAGAACTTGATTTTGACGACATAACATCCTTAGCCACCGCCACAGTTGCCCTAATCGCTATGCCGCTAACATTCAGTATTAGTGAAGGTATAGCACTAGGTTTTATTACTTACGTAGGCATAATGTTAGGTACAGGTAGATATAAAAAAGTGACCTTAATTACCTATATAATGGCAGCGGTGTTTGTATTGAGGTATGTATTGGATTTGAAATAGAGCATAGTAATACTCTATGCCTGAGGCGACATTATTATTGAAAATATCTGTAAAAAAGCCTCATACTCAAGATTACATTTTTTGGAGTAAAACCTGTCTTATCTTCCGATTCATTTATTACTCTGTGATCATTGTTCCTAAATCTGTCATTTTGTTATAATTTCCCTTTGCCTTTGTATAATAAGACACGAACCAAAGACAGTAAATGCTCTGTATCCACTGGTTTAACTATGTAATCGGTAGCGCCTGCATCTAAACATTTTTGACGGTTTTCCATCATCGCTTTTGCTGTAACTGCAATAATGGGAAGTGACTGAAATTTCTTTATTTTTCGAATAATTTGCATAGTTTGATAACCATTCATTATGGGCATCATAATATCCATCAAAACAATCTCAATTTCAGGGTGAATTTTTAACTTCTCTATTGCTTCTTTCCCGCTTTCTGCAAACAGCGTCACACAATCATGAGCTTCAAAAACAGACGTAAGCGTAAAAATATTTCTTACGTCGTCATCCACTATCAAGATGGTTTTACCCCATAATTGTGGATCATTCTCATGTACCTGTTGCATCATTAGTCTTTTCGACTCAGGTAACTTTGACTCTACTCTATGTAAAAACAATGCTGTTTCGTCAAGCAAGCGCTCTGGCGTCTTCACATTTTTAATAACAATAGTTTCTGCAAAAAAATTAAGTCTAGTTTCTTCCTCCTCTGTTAAATCTTTACCTTTGTAAATAATAATAGGTAAGTTTTTTAAGAAGTATTCTTTCTTAATGGTTTCAATTAAAGAAAGCCCACATTCATCAGGCAAGATAAGATCAATCACCATACAATGGAACACTTGGGATTTAAGTGCTTTTCTGGCTTCTTTTGCTGTTGCCACGGCTGTTACATGCACATCACCATTTCCAATAAGATCAATAATAGCAGCACGCCGTTTCTTATCATTTTCTACAACTAAAACCAGCTTCTGTTTTTGCTTTTTAAAAGCATCAATTTGATCAAATATGGCTTTCAGACTGTCATCGTCTATCGGTTTCTGTAGACAAGAAATTGCCCCCTGTTTCAGGCTACGATGGCTAACATCATCAACTGATAAAATATGAACCGGAATATGACGGATTCTCGGATCATGTTTAATACGATCGAGTACTGTCCAGCCATTCATAATGGGAAGTTTGATATCTAATATAATCGCATCGGGATGATATTCTTGAGCACATAATAAACCTACGTCACCCGTGGTTGCAACAATGCCTTTGAACCCGCTTTCGCGTGCATTGTCTAGTAGTATTTTCGCAAAGTTAAGATCATCTTCAACAATTAAGACAACGTTGTCGCCGGCTGTAACAGCGATTCGGTCATCCTCTACTTGGCGTGCTAATTTACCCAGATGGCTTACTTTCAATTGTTTAGTACCTCTAAGATTAGCAAGCGACACATCAATTTTAGGGCTAAGTTTTAAATGGGATACCGGACTAATCGGATCAATGTAAACAGGTACGCTGCTATTGCCATCATCATCAGCTTGCTGTGGATAAATATGCGGAATAAATAGGGTAAATGAACTACCTTTATTCACTTCACTTTCTAAAACAATTTCACCAGCAAGTAAGTGCGCAATTTCTCGACTAATTGATAGCCCTAAGCCTGTTCCCCCATATTTTCTACTGGTACTCCCATCGGCTTGTTGAAATGCTTCAAAAATAACCTGATGTTTGTCTGCAGGGATACCAATACCACTGTCAGTCACATTAAAGGCTACAACAGTATCCGCCTCATTTAAATGTATATTATTTTGTGTCCACCCAGTTTGTGCGTAATGAATGTTTAGGGTCACCTGACCATTATTAGTAAATTTAATCGCATTAGAAATGAAATTTTTAATCACTTGTTGCAAACGTTTTTCGTCTGTCAATATCGTTTTAGGTAACAATGGGTCAAGCTTAGTTTCAAATATAATACCTTTATTTTCAGCCATTAGTTGGAAACCACGAACAGCCCAGTTTTGAATACGTTGTAGGAAGATATTCTCTACTTGAACTGACATTTTGCCAGCCTCAATTTTCGCTAGATCAAGAATTTCATTTATTAATTCCAATAGTTCTATACCAGAATCATGAATAGTAGACATTTTCTCTACCTGTTTATCGGTAAAGTTTTTTTCTATATTTTTACGTAAGCCATCTGACAACACCATTAAACTATTCAGTGGTGTTCTTAACTCATGGGACATATTAGCGAGAAATTCAGACTTGTATTTAGACGATATAGCCAGCTGTTGCGCTTTTTCTTCAAGTTGTATCTTAGCACTTTCAACTTCATGTTTTTGGTCTGCCAATACACGAGATTTTTCTTCTAACTCTTCATTTGTTTGTTGTAATTCTTCTTGTTTATTCTTAAGTTTTGCTTCTGATTCTAGTAAATATTTCGCTTGTGTTTCGAGTTTAACATTACTGTTTTTCAACTCTTCCTGCTGCTTTTGTAACTCTTCAGACAATGATTGAGACTCGGTCAGCAGACTCTCCGTTTGAGCACTGGCGAGCACTGCATTAGCAACAATACCCAAACTCTCCACTAGCTGGTCAAGGAAATTAAGGCTAATTTCAGTGAAAGGAGTAAATGAGCCCAATTCCAGCACCCCTAATAGTTCATTTTCGAACACCACCGGTAAAACCACCACCGTTGATGCTACAGCATTACCTAGTCCAGAACTGACCTTAATATAATCGTCAGGAATATTGTGCACCAGTATACGCTTTTTCTCCAAAGCCGCTTGACCTACTAAGCCTTGACCAATTTCAAAGCGGTTGGCAACAGACTTACGTTCATGAAAGGCATAGCTCGCCAACATAAACAACATTGGCTCATCAATATTTTTATTAAAGTTATTCTCTAACGCATAGAACACTCCATGTTGCACATCTAACAAAGCACATACTTTGGTGATCACAACATCAGCCAGCGCCTGTAAGTTGCTATTTCCTTGCATTAAGCGAACAAAATTGGATAGGTTGCTTTTTAACCAATCTTGTTCGTTGTTGATATCTGACGTTTCTTTCAACGTCAGGATCATTTGGTTTAAGCCATTCTTTAATGTCTCTACCTCCCCTTTTGCCGCCACATCGATACTGCCGGTTAAGTTGCCCTGAGTAACATCGGTTACCACAGTTAAAATTGCACGTATTTGACGGGTCAGGTTGTCAGCCAACTCGTTTACGTTATCCGTCAGGTTACGCCATATGCCTTGAGCTTCTGGCACATCAGCTTGACCACCAAGTTTACCTTCGTCGCCCACTTCTTTTGCTACATAAGTCACCTGATTAGCAAACAAAGACAGGGTATCTGTCATTGAATTGATCGTATTTTTTAATTCCAGTACTTCACCTTGCGCCTCTACTGTAATTTTCTGTTCCAAATCACCTTTTGCCACAGCAGAAGTGACTCTGGATATATCTCTAACTTGATCCGTGAGATTGTTGGCCAAGCGGTTTACGTTAAGGGTTAAATCACCCCACGCACCGGTCACACCAGCCACTTCCGCCTGACCACCCAAAATACCGTCGGTGCCTACTTCCTGAGCAACCCGTGTTACTTCAGAAGAAAACTGGATCAATCTGTCGACCATGGTATTCAGGGTATCTTTTAATTCTAGAATTTCACCTTTCGCATCAACAGTAATTTTTTGTCCCAAATCACCAGTCGCAACTGCTGTAGCAACAGAAGCGATATTACGCACTTGGTTGGTCAAATTATCAGCCATGCCGTTTACGTTATTGGTTAAATCTTGCCAAGCACCCGACACATTTTTGACTTCAGCTTTACCGCCGAGTATCCCGTCTGTGCCTACTTCTTGAGCGACACGGGTTACTTCTGAGGCGAACTGAGTGAGCTTATCTACCATAATATTAATGGTATTCTTTAATTCAAGAATTTCACCTTTAGCATCAACAGTGATTTTCTGACCTAGATCCCCGTTAGCTACGGCTGTGGCAACTGTAGCAATGTTACGTACTTGGTTAGTCAAATTATCAGCCATACCATTTACATTATTGGTTAGGTCCTGCCATACACCGGCTACATCCCGTACTTCAGCTTTACCACCCAAAATGCCTTCAGTTCCTACTTGTTGCGCTACTCGGGTTACTTCTGATGAAAACTGTGTGAGCTTTTCTACCATAGTGTTAATGGTATCTTTTAGTTCAGCTACTTCTCCCTTGGCTTTTACTGTGATCCGTTGCGATAAATCACCTTCTGCTACTGCTTTAGCAACAGTGGCAATATTACGCACTTGGCTAGTCAAGTTATCAGCCATACCATTTACATTGTTGGTCAAGTCTTGCCATGTGCCGCCCACCCCAACAACATTTGCTTTACCACCTAAGACGCCTTCTGTGCCTACTTCTCTGGCTACACGTGTCACCTCAGAGGAAAACTGAGTCAGCTTTTGAACCATAGTATTAATCGTACTTTTAAGCTCTAACACCTCGCCTTTGGCTTCTACTGTAATACTTTGGGACAAATCACCGTTAGCTACGGCTGTTGCTACTGTGGCGATATTACGCACTTGGTTGGTCAAATTATCAGCCATGCCGTTTACGTTATTGGTTAAATCTTGCCAAACACCTGCTACATTTTCTACGTTGGCCTTCCCACCTAATACGCCATCAGTGCCTACCTCTTGTGCAACCCTTGTAACTTCACTGGAGAACTGTTTAAGTTTTTCAACCATGGCATTTACGGTGTTTTTTAGTTCTAGAACTTCACCTTTTACCTCAACCGTTATTTTTTGACTTAAATCACCATTTGCTACCGCTGTAGCCACTGTGGCAATGTTGCGAACTTGACCAGTGAGGTTATCAGCCATACCATTTACATTGTTGGTTAAATCTTGCCATACGCCTGCTACGTCGGGTACTTGAGCTTGCCCACCTAATTGCCCATCTGTACCTACCTCGCGAGCTACACGGGTTACCTCAGAAGAAAATTGGGTTAATCTGTCAACCATAGTATTAAGAGTATCTTTTAATTCAAGTACTTCACCTTGGGCATCAACAGTAATTTTCTGTGAAAGGTCACCGTTCGCCACAGCGGTCGCAACTGTTGCTATATTTCGTACTTGTCCGGTCAAGTTATCAGCCATGCCATTAACGTTGTTCGTTAAGTCTTGCCATACACCGGCGACACCTCTTACTTCGGCTTTACCTCCTAACTTTCCTTCGGTACCCACTTCTCGAGCAACCCGGGTTACTTCTGACGAAAATTGGGTCAGACTATCTACCATGGTATTGATGGTAGTCTTAAGCTCAGATACTTCTCCTTTAGCATCTACTGTGACTTTTTGACTCAAATCCCCATAAGCCACAGCGGTAGCCACCGTTGCAATATTTCTTACTTGACTAGTTAAATTATCAGCCATATTATTTACATTATTGGTAAGATCTTGCCATACGCCTGCTACATCTGGCACTTCAGCCTTACCCCCTAATTGCCCATCTGTGCCTACCTCACGAGCCACACGAGTCACTTCGCTCGAGAACTGGGTTAATCTGTCAACCATAGTATTGATGGTGTCTTTTAACTCCAACATTTCACCTTGCGCATTCACGGTAATTTTTCGACTTAGATCGCCATTCGCCACGGCAGTTGCCACAGTCGCTATGTTGCGTACTTGAGATGTGAGGTTATATGCCATGCCATTAACATTATTGGTCAGTTCTTGCCATACACCTGACACATCACGCACATCGGCGCTGCCGCCTAACTTACCCGCCGTACCTACATCACGAGCGACTCTGGTTACTTCTGACGAAAACTGAGTTAATCTTTCTACCATAGTGTTCAAGGTTTCTTTGAGTTGCAGTACTTCACCTTTTGCTTGCACTGTAATTCGTTGTGATAAGTCACCGTTGGCGACGGCTGTTGCAACAGTAGCAATATTACGAACCTGACCGGTCAAGTTATCGGCCATACCATTTACACTGTTAGTTAGCTCTAACCACACACCCGACACACCTTTAATTCTGGCTTGGCCACCCAAAATACCATCGGTGCCTACTTCAAGTGATACTCTTGTCACTTCTGAAGAAAATGAATTCAATAGGCTAATCATTTGATTGGTGATCTTAGCCACCCTTAAAAATTCACCTTTTAATGGACGGCCTTCAATTTCTAACGCCATAGGTTCGGTTAAATCACCTTTCGCTATAGCTGCTACCACTCGGCCAAATTCACCCACAGGTTCGGCCATACCGTCAATGGTGCTATTGTAGGCATTAACGGTTTCTGACCAGTGCCCTGTTGCGGCATTAATAGAAACCCTCTGACTTAATTTACCTTCTCTACCTACTGCTTTCCCTACTCGACTGAACTCTTTTAGTAACAGTTGATTTAATTCGATAGATTCGTTTAATGCTCTGGCAATTTCGCCAGCAATGCCAGTCTGATTATCAGGCAAGCGAACAGAAAAATTACCATTGCGGTATGCCCTTAACACTTTTAGTAACCCTTTGTGATCAATCACCTCAGATTCGTCTTTCCATACTTGCAAAGCTTTAAGGATGTCTTGTGAGTTCAGCTCTTTTATATTCATATGAGGTTTCTCAGTGAGCTATTTTTAAATAGTGGACGTTAAAACAATTAAACATGCTGATAACTAAAAGAATTTTTGTGCGCTTAGATACACAAAACCTTCAATATAACTTTTGAGAATAAGCTCTAAGCTTTTTGAGTCTGAATTTTTTTGAATGTAAGCATTGGCACCAAGAGAGATACATTCGTGATAATCACGTTTCGAATTAGAACCGGTCATCATAATAATCGGCACACCCATGGTTCTATCTTCTTGGCGTAATGAGGCTAATATTTCCTTACCGTTGGTGCCTGGTAGTCCAATATCTAAAATCAATAGATCAGGCAATTTAGGCTTAGTAATGTCGTCCATCCAAGCCAGTAAATCGCTTCCTATTAGCAAATTTGAATATTCTCCTTGATACTCAATTTTCTTCAGAATTCTTTTCATTATTCTGATATCGCAATCATCATCCTCGCCATGGAGAATAAAAAAGTTACTATCGTTATTTATCATAAAATCATCCAATTAAAGCGGCAGTTTGACGGTAAAAGATGCACCCTCACCAACCTTAGATTTTGCTTGGATAGATCCTTTATGTTGCTCAACAACGGTTTTACAGATAGATAAACCGATGCCACTTCCTTCGAATTGATCTTTGGTAACTAGTCGAGTGAAAGGCTCAAAAATTTTATTTGTATTCGCTTGATCAAAACCAATACCGTTATCAGTAACGGTGATGATATGATTTTTATTATCTTCTGAATGTGAAATAGTGATCAACGGATTGTCTTTATCGTTGTATTTACAAGCATTACTGATTAAGTTTTGCATTAAATGTGTCAACAATGATTTATCGCCTTTAATCGATGGAATATCGTCTCGCTGTACCTTAATATTTTTAGACACTATAATAGGTGTCATAATGTTGATAACGTAATCCAATATATTGTTGATATTCACATCGGTCATTTTTTTCTTTTCTGATGTCACTCGCGCGTAAGTAATCACATCGTCAACTAACTCAGTTAATATATCTGTACTTTTTTGAATGCTCTGCATTTCTTTTTTTACTGCTTGATCATCTTGGCTTTCAATGGCTTCTTTTAAGAAAACAAGGTAGTTTTGAATGTGCCTAATTGGCGCTTTCAAATCATGGGAAACAATGAAAGCAAACTTCTCTAGTAGATTGTTAGAACGTTCTAACTCAAGAGCTTGTTCCTGTAGTGTGTTTTCTACCGCTTTTTGAGTGGAAAAGTCGATAATAATACCTATCAACTTTGATTGTTTCCGCTGTTCATCTAGCTTGAATTCACCTTTGCACATCATCCAAAAGACATCTCCATCAGCTGATATGAAGGACATAATTTCCTCAACTTTTAATCCACTAAGATGAGTTTGCGCAAACTTTAGTTTGAATTCTTGGGAATGTTTACCCAAAAGACGCTCGATGTTAGGGCGATTATCACCATAACCCAACTTTTGATAAAAGGAAGGAGAGAAGAAAACTTCATCGGTTTCTAATATCCATTCAAAATAGCCATCGGAAATTGCGTTTATGGTGTTATCAAAGCAAATTTGTGATTTTTCTAAGGCTTTTTGAGTAGCATGTAATTTAGTCACATTAACACAGGAAATGACTACTCCTTCGTTAATAGTATCATCAGCGCTTTTCTCAGTTGATGGGTAGGCATTAATACGTACTAAATAGATC
>OOFW01000135.1_pt1 | contig 10797 bp, 8 predicted proteins | sample 1670271 | NCBI WGS metagenome assembly OOFW01 (sample SAMEA98137918, study PRJEB22522) | marine metagenome | biome: marine biome; feature: marine water body; material: sea ice | place: Arctic Ocean | collected 07-Sep-2015 | depth 1.32 m
AAAATATTTGGAAAATTGGCGACGGTGCGGTAGGAGGAGAAGCTGCCTGTCGTTTCCAGTCTCAAGGGGTGCAGGTTGACAATGGCTTCCTGAATTTAATTATTCGTGAAGAGCCGATAGCGCCAGGTTGGTCAAACGACCACGCAATGGACAAAGGAGTTTATGCGTTTTCTTGTGGCGAGGTAAGAACTGTCGACAGTAAAAAGATTAGATATGGCCGTTTTGAAACTCGTATGAAAGCGCCAGATAGAAGAGTTGCCTCAGGCTATATATCTTCACTTTTCACTTATACAAACAGAGGTACACCCAGAGAATGGGAAGAAATAGATGTGGAATTGGAAGGTGGCAGACCAGACAAATTTCAGGCAAATTTAATCTACGGAAAAGATGTATGGGCTTGGTGGTCCACCAGGAAGTGGGGCGCTTGGGAAGATAAAATTGAGATAGCCCCAGTTGATGATTGGCGTGTGTATGCTATTGAATGGTTACCCACCGAAATCAACTGGTATATAGATGGTGTATTAACTAAAACACTTAAGTCGACCGACCTAGACTGTCTGCCAAGTTGTGTTGGGGAACAGGTTCATGCCACCCCCATCCCAGATAATCTTACTCAAATGATGATGAATTTTTGGATACCAAATGATCACATTCAAAATGATTTTGGCGGTAATAAAAAACGAAACCGTTATCCTATGTATGCAAAATACGATTGGATCCGTTTTTATCAATTAGACTCAGAGCCCTTTACCCAGTGGTGATACATACAACGGGATGAACTTTAAACTCAAAAATTTTTCCAATCACTTAACTCATTTCATCACCCACAAATTCACCTTAGTGATACAACATCATCTTGAAAGACTATTGTCGATTTTAATCCGCGGCTGATAGTCTGATAACGTATTAATTATAGTGAGAGAAATAGATGAGTATTCAAGGACAATTCAACGACAAAGTCGTATTAGTGACAGGCGCTGCAGCAGGTATTGGTGAAGCTGCCGCTTGGGCTTTTGCAGCACAGGGTGCCAAGGTTGTGTTAGCGGATATAAACAAAGGTGGGGAACAAGTTGCAAAAGCTCTTTGTGAGCAAGGCCATAATGCAGTTTTCCAAGTCTGTGATGTGAGTAACGCAGAGTCAGTGGCGACTCTTTTTGCATTTATACAAGACTCTTTTGGTCGCCTAGATATCGCATTTAACAACGCAGGTATTGATATTGAGTCAGGTAAATTAGCAGATGGAACTGAGGATGTTTTTGACAAAATTATGGATGTTAATGTCAAAGGTGTGTGGTTATGTATGCAGCACGAAATCCAAACCATGCTTAAGACCGGCGGCGGGGCGATTGTCAATACCGCGTCTGTAGCGGGTTTAGGTGCAGCGCCAAAGATGAGCATTTATGCGGGTAGCAAACATGCCGTAGTAGGACTCACTAAGTCAGCTGCAGTTGAATATGCTAAAAAAGGCATAAGGGTCAATGCCATTTGTCCTGCTGTTATAGATACTGACATGTATCGCCGTGCTGTAGCGAGTGATGTAAAAAAAGCACTTGCGATTGGCGCTATGCACCCTATTGGTAGAATAGGTACAGTGCAAGAAATTGTCGGTGCAGTATTGTACTTGAGTTCTGACGCTGCAGGCTTCACCACAGGGGCTACCTTACCGATTGATGGTGGTTCGACGGCTATCTAGTAACCCATAGAAAAAGCAAGGGCAAGTTATTTGTCGCCCTTCAACGCTAGCACTGGAATCCTTAAGTCAGCTTGCAAAATAGGGTAAAGAAAAATACGATTAAATATTGTAATGATGATGGATGTCATACTTTAGGCTCGGACTGGTCAAAAAAGTATATCGTTTATCCCTTATCAATATAGTGTTGCCCGCTTTGTACGGCGTTACTTTGCAAGTGCTCTCGCCCCTGTGTTGTGTGATTTTTCTTAGGAACGGTATGAACTTAATTGCGGGTGGACTAAAAAGAGATTGTATTTATCTTTAATATTTTCCATTGACAACGCGGCCACCGAATTTATATTTATGCGGTACTGAATAATCATGTGGTGTGAAATTTGAAATTTGAAATTGGGAACAGTTAATGGTTCGATGAATAGTGAAGTTTTTCAGTGTTGTCATGGCCTACTCAATACATATGACTCATTCAAATGTGTGATCCACGAAACACCCTGAGACAAATTCAAAAACTAAGCTTAAATAACGATACCGCCTTTTGTCAGATAAATTTAATGTGACAAGATTAATATTGTTCTGACCTTAGTAGCTTTTTACCCTGGTAATCCTAAAAACCTTTAACTAGACCCTTTTGATTGTGTAATATGAGCAGCAGTAAAAAATCATACTGTGAACAGCTATTATTATGACTAAGTTTAAGTTTAATCGTCTTCTTTGCTCATGTCTTTTTTTGATATTGATTCAAGCCTGCACGCTTCAAAAAACCGCAGTACCAATACCAATAAACATGCCGGACGTGATCTGTATTTGGGGTAGCGCTAAGTTTGATATCTGTAAATATGACAGTAAGAAAACGGTAATAAATGCACTCTTAGGAGAAATGACCCTAGATGAAAAAATTGGCCAAATGACTCAGTCAGTTTGGCATAACAGTGTATCGCCCGAAATTATTCAAGATAGAACCATTGGCTCAATAATACATACAGAAGGGCCATCACCGGGCCCTAAGATAAGCGATTGGGTTACAACGTTTGACACTTTCCAAGCCCATGCTTTAAAAACTCGGTTGGGTATTCCGCTGCTTATTGCGGTTGATGCAGTTCATGGTCAAAATACCTTCGAAGGGGCAGTTATATTTCCTCACAATATTGGATTGGGTGCTACTCGTAATTACGATTTAATCCGCCGTGCTGCACAAATTACTGCTATTGAAACAGCTGGAACCGGTTTTAACTGGACGTTTTCTCCAGTTATTGCCATGCCAGAGCATGAACATTGGGGGCGGGTTTATGAGGGTTTTTCTGAAGATGTCAATGTGACTACCCAAGCACTTATTGCATCTATACAGGGACATCAAGGCACTGATTTATCCGAACGTCATACTGTAGCGGCAACTGCTAAACACTACCTAGGTGATGGAGCAACTGTTGGTGGGGTTGAAGGAGGAAACGCTATTATAATTGAAGAAGCATTAAGAAAACGGTTTTTACCGCCTTATCAAGCGGCTGTAGACCAAAGCATTGGTGCAATAATGGTAGGGTTTAATTCAGTAAATGGTACCAACATGCATCAAAATGAATATTTGGTGCAAGACGTATTAAAAGGTCAGCTTGGTTTTGATGGTGTAGTGATAACTGATTGGTTAGGAGGAACTCGGTGGGGAGAACCTTATACGGTCATTAATGCCGGAGTTGATATTGCGATGCAACCCGCTAACCATGATGAATTTATGGCAAAACTGAAAGCAACAGTACTTGATGGCACCGTTAGCATGGAACGAATAGACGATGCGGTAACACGTATATTGGGATTAAAATTTGATCTTGGTTTATTTAAAGACCCTTTTGCAAAAAAAGAGCTTTCAGCACTAGTCGGCTCTACCGAGCATCGTGAAGTTGCGCGACAAGCAGTGCGTGAGTCCCTTGTTTTATTAAAGTCACAAGTAAACGCATTACCCCTTAAACCCACAGATAAAATAGCCGTTGTTGGAGAGCATGCTAATAATAGTGGTTTGCAAAGCGGCGGTTGGTCTATTCACTGGCAAGGTCAAAAGCATAATTATGCTGCTGCAACAACAATACTCGACGGCATCCACAGTTTTGCGCCCAAAGCGCAATATCAGCCAATGGGATGCACACCAGATATGCAAGCCAATAAAGTTGTTGCTGTGGTGGGTGAATTACCTTATGCAGAATTTATGGGAGATTCAACTAACTTCAATTTGACTGAAACCCAGCAAAAAATGGTCATACAATGCAAGGAATTAGGGAAACAGGTCATTGTCATATTGATTTCAGGGCGAGTTATGACGGTCACCGATACCATCAAGCAAAGTGATGCGTTTATTGCCGCATGGTTACCAGGCTCTGAAGGCGCCGGGGTAGCAGATTTTTTGTTCGGTGCTAATGGTTTTAAACCGGTTGGAAAGTTGCCTACATCATGGCCTGATCAATATGAAGATTTACCTTTAGCGCCAGACGCAGAAAACGCATTGTATAAATTTGGGTTTGGTTTGAATGAATATAAGTAACGCATTGGTATGGGGATTTAAAGAGTAAGCCTTAAAGCTGACTGGTCAAATAAAGGTTTATCAAGCAGTAACAAAATGGTGTGTTGCTGCGTTTAGGCTTTATTAGTGTTTTATTCTTTCTGAAAGTTATCAACCTCACTAATGGCTTTTTACTGTTTTGCATAAGTTGTAATTATCGTCACCTTACTCGATTGTCTTGTGGTTATGTTTGATTTTGTTATTAAGTTTCGGGCGTTAATCATATTCGCAGTTATGGCTGGAAATTATTATCCATTGTAGAAACGTTTTAGTTACTTGCGCTTAGCCATTGCATTGGCACCGATAATAATCATCTGAACCATAGCCACTGTCTCCTCTGTTAAATCGCTGCGCTGTTGCAAATTCATATTTGCGGCCGACGCTCCGAGGGTAAATACTAGTCGCGTTATTGCCTTGGCAACCAAGCGAGGCTTGTGAATTTTTTGTCCTGAGGCTTCTACGATGCGCAGTAACTCGTCATTTAATTCTTCTTCAAAATAATTGAGTTCGCGGTCAACTGCATTGCGAAATGCGTCAGAGCCAATTGAAATTTCGCGAAGCAAAATCTTTAAATATTTCTGATCGTCATCCAGTGCCTCCATAAACACTTGTACTGAACTGCGGACACCACCGCGGTCGCTTGCAAGTCGCTTACGTGCCTCGCGTATTGTGCCGCGTAAGCCACGGCCAGCGCGATCTATCAATGCCACTGCGAGTTCGTCTACGTCCCTAAAGTGGCGGTAAAAGCTATTCGGTGCGATGCCCGCTTCTCGGGCGATCTCTCGTAGGCTAAGGCTAGATACACTGCGCTTAGAATCTACAAGTCGCACAGCAGCCTCCATCAATTCCTGCTCAGAAATGGCTGGCTTGCGTCCCGGTTTTTCCTGTTCTAAATCATTATTTTTTTTTCTGGTGAGGCGCATAGTGAATTCCGACAAGCAAAGTCGAAAGTTAACGTATTAATAGATCTTTGTAAACACACATGTATTTACACAAGCGTATGTACAAGTATATATACAAGTGTATTGACAAGTGTATATACACTTGTATATTATAAGCTTACTTCAACGGCATTATAGGAAAAACAGCGATGCAGGCTCTTAAAATTTGGAGTGAAAATTTGATGGCACCTCTTATCAACCCAGCGCAATTTGATTTTTGGGCGCAACAGCTGGGTTCGACCCATGCTTGGAGTAGATGTTTTGCGCGGGTTTTTTCAGTGCACGCTGAGGGTCAAGACACTAAAACGTTAACACTAAAAGCTAACCGAAATTGGCAGGGGTTTGTTGCAGGCCAACATTGCAATGTTACGGCTACTATTGCTGGGCGAAATATTACTCGCAGCTATAGTATCAGTAGTGACCCTCTTGATGGCCGACGTATTCAGATTACAGTGCGCCGTGAAGCGGGTGGTTTGATGAGCGAGCACTTATGTAATGAAATTGAGGTGGGTGATCGATTGGAACTAGGCATCCCTTTTGGTGAAATGTTATTGCCAACGCCTATGCCGGACCACTTGTTGCTTTTAGCCGCTGGCAGCGGCATCACACCAATGATGAGTCAGATCCGTACTCTGGCAAGAACAGGTATGTCGTCTTCGGTTACTCTGATGTACTGGGAAAAAACCTCCAGCGATTTTAATTTCGCAAAGGAGTTGGAGGCAATTGCCCAGCAATATCGCAACTTTAATCTCAATATGATCACCACACGTGAGCATAGCGAAGTAGCAATATCGGGAAGGATTACGAATGAATTGCTGGCTCAGGTTACGAATATGGATGCTGTTGATCAAGTTTTCGCCTGCGGTGCTAACGGTTTTGTTCAGACTGCAGTCAGCCTTTGTGAATCACGAAAAATACCTCTGATAAGTGAGTCTTTCACTCCGTCGCAGTCACAAGCTGTAAATACTGAGGTTGCCCAATACGATGTGTATTTGCGCCGCAGTAACATACATCTTCGTCTAAGTAATCAAATACCATTGCTCGGACAACTAGAAATTGCAGGTGTTTCAGTGCCTTCGGGCTGTCGTCAAGGTATCTGTAATACTTGCACTTGCGTACGCAATTCGGGAACAACTGCAGATGCATTTAGTGGTGCTGTTGAAAACGAGCCTTCGCAAATTATTAAACTGTGCGTCAGTCGTGCCGCCAGCAACATTGAACTGGACCTATAGGGATCTTTGATATGAATTATTCAAAAAACCGAAAGATGAGCGCAGATGAACTTGCTAAGTTTGGCGCTGAGTTAGAAGCCATAAAGCATGAGCAGCTATCTGAAGTGGGAGAAGTTGATGCCCGGTATATTCGAAGGATCGTCGTTGCGGTCCGTTATACTGAAGTAGTCGGTAGGGGATTATTGTTTTTGAGTTTTTTCCCTCCATTTTGGCTTTTAGGTGTACTTGTGCTCGCGGTGTCAAAAATATTAGAAAATATGGAGCTTGGACATAACGTCATACACGGACAGTATGATTTTATGAATGAACCTTCACTCAAAGGTAGCACCTATGAATGGGATATTGCTGGAACCTCTGACAACTGGCGTGAAAGTCACAACTACAAACATCATACCTACACTAACATTAAAGGGATGGACGATGATGTAGGTTATGGCATGTTGCGTTTGTTTCCCGAACAGCGCTGGTCACCAATGGCGTTATTTCAAACCGTTTATGCGACGGTGCTAGCCTTATTGTTTCAATGGGGCATTGCTATTCAGGAATTACAGCTAGGTAAAATTGTAAAGGGCAGTAAAACATGGGGTGAATTACGTGAGGAATTAAAGCCTGTGATACGTAAGATAAACCGCCAGTTGATCAAGGATTATGTGATTTTTCCGTTGTTAGCTGGCCCGATGTTTTTGAGCGTGTTGGCCGGAAATTTTACCGCTAATATACTCCGCAATCTATGGACCTTTATGATTATTTTCTGTGGTCATTTCACCACAGATGCAGAGGTATTTCATAAGTCGATACTCAACAATGAATTGCCTGGGCATTGGTATTTGCGCCAGCTACGCGGCTCGTCGAACTTAAAAGGCGGAAAGTTGTTTCATATTCTGTCGGGTAATCTTAGTCATCAGATTGAACATCATTTATTTCCAACGGTACCGGCTAGGCGTTATGCTGCAATGAGTGTCAAGGTGCAAGAGGTCTGTGAACGCTACGGTCAGAACTACAACAATGATTACCTTTACAAGCAGTTTGGTCAGGTAGTATGGCGCATAATTCGCCATTCTTTCCCATCTTCTCCAAAGCAGGTTGTTCCGTAAATTTCCTGGACGTCATATTTCACATGCCATAGAAGGGAAGGGGGTCATAGACCTTGGTTGGGGTCATTGGCACCCGCTGAATTTAGACATATTTCAGCTTTGCTAACACTATACAAAAATGTAGAGGTTTATTAAAAAGTTATTGCTTAGGATCAGCTGTTTGAATTTTTCCTAGTTGAACATTACCAGCTTAAGAATTGAAGTTAACGACGATTTTCTCCTAATGGCAAATTTTAGCTCAGCACTGCAAAACACTTGCCAATTGGTAGGTGTTTTTTTGCGTATAAAGAAAGCTATGTTAATCTAAAAGTATGCATTTAGAGTAAATACGTGCTTTTCTAATGAGTACTTTTCTAATAAAAAAGTGTGAGTTTGGTGTTTAAATGAATTGAAATGAATACTTCTGTAAGATGTATATCCTATTTATTCACTCAATATATCAACCACTTCCTTCAATTCTGCTAATTGGCTAGTCAATTCAGCCACTTGTAGTTCCAATTGTGTAATACGCTCTAAGGCTTGCGGTATAATTGAAGCTTCACCTTGAGTAGAGTTTATGTTGACGGGGGCCTGTGATCCGACTTGCAATCCAGCGTCGCCACTAAATAAGTGCGCATAACGATGATCCCGTTTACCGAGTTCGCGGTCTAGTTTTACCACTAATTGTTCATCGTTCAGCTTATGCAGTTTGTTTAATGTTGCCTCTATTTCTTCAACGTTGTCAAAGTCGGCTAATCGGTTGGTGCGTGTTCTAAGCTCGCCCGGAGTTTGTGGGCCGCGCAGCAACATCACGCAGACAATAGCCAGCTGTTGGCGGCTAAATTTTAAATCACTGAATTCGGTATTACAGAAACGATGTTTGTACTTTACAACTCGGCTACCAGTGCCAGTGTATTCAAATGTTAACTTTTTTTCTCTAAGCTCATCTAAACAATTTTGTACGTCCGATTCACTCAGGTTCATCACTGGTTCGCGGTTACTTTTTTGGTTGCAACCTAAGGTTAAGGCATTCACAGATAATGGATACTGATCGGGCGTGGTGATTTCTTTTTCAAGAAATACACCGATAAGCCTAGCTTGAATTGGCGTGAGTTGAATAAGCATCTAAACGTCCTTTGGTGCTGCTAGTTTGGCTTTATTATAAGGTGCAAATAGACTTTGCATATCCACTTTCGCTTTTAATTTTATCGCCAACAGAAATAACCCGCCCAATTTGCGATGCAAAAATATCGCATTAGCCGACGGTGTGTGAGCGTACTCTTTCTCTAGCCCCAACTGCATGCCTTGATGTTGTAATCTGGAGGATAAATCAGAACTGGCGAAGTCGTAAGGTGATTCGCCATATAGAGGCTCGCAGGCCATATATGCCAAATCAGTGATATTTTGCTGAACCTTTTCAGGTAAATCCTGCCTGATTAGGCCGATATCTAATACCGCCTGACGGATCTTCCTTTTGTCATGCTGACTGGCGCCTTGCATAAGGTGACGATAACTTTCGGCCATCTGTGATGTATAAATGCGTGTCGCACCAAAATCCAATAGAACAATTTGATGTGTTTCTTGATCATATTGGTAGTTGGCAAAGTTAGGATCGGTTTGCACCAATTGGAAATCGAATAGTTCTTTAAAAAATAAGCGCATCAGTTGGCTCATAACCTGATCACGTGTTTCTTGTGGTGCATTAACCAATTGTTCTATTGGTATGCCATCCAAAAAGCTCATTGCAAGGATAGTGTCTGAACTGAATTCTTTATTAAGAACTGGCATTACGAAGGCGTCGTCATTTTTAATAACCGCAGCGTATTGTTCTATGTAACATCCTTCAAGGGCATAATCAGCTTCATCGTGGAGTTGTTTTTTAGCTTCGGACAACAAGGGTTTAAGATCCAGACCCTTAGGTAATAACCCAGTCATTTTTATCAGGGTCGAAACGTTATCGACGTCGCTATTAATGCTTTGTTTAATCCCTGGGTATTGAATTTTAATGGCTAAACGTTTTAGGTCCCCAGTAATGACTTTATGTACCTGACCTATGGACGCGGCAGCGATGGGTTGCAATGGAAATTGGATGAATTTTTTCTTCCAATCTTGACCCCATTGCGCTTCTAATAAGTTGATAAGATCTTTTTCTGGCATAGATTTGGCGTCTGAGCGCAGTCTAGCTAATAAATCTGTTAACTCCGCAGGCAACATATCACCTGCATCCATAGATATCATTTGGCCTACTTTCATCGCGGCACCACGCATTTTTGCCAGCTGTTCAGCTACCTTGATAGCGTTGCCAGGTGTCAGTAACAAATCCTTAATTCTAGGCCGGTTACCTTTGACTAACTCACTGACCCCCTCAGCAAACATATTTCCAGCTACCCGTCCTGCTAAAGAACTAAGCTTACCAAGACGACTTAATCTTCCTTTAGGGATAGAAGCTGTATCTGTCTTTTTTTGCATGATTATTTATCCTATAAATAGACTGATACGTCGGCCTGCTTGTTCTAGATTATTCTAATGGTGTCATTTCATGAATAGCACCCACTTCCAACATTGGAGCGGCATCTAAATTTTCTGCGTCCATCATGCATGCAATGCGCTGCATCGTTGAAACCAATTGTGTTTGTTCCCATTCTTGAAGTTTTTCAAAGCGGTCGATAAAGTGAGCTTGAAGTGGCCGAGGCGCTCCTTTGACAACGGTCTTTCCTTGTTCAGTAAGATATAAGCCAACTTTACGTTTATCCGTTATGGAGCGTTCTCTAGTAACATAGGTCCTGGCTTCAAGCCGATCTAAAATACTGGTTACAGTGGCAGAACTTAGGTTAATACTTTGAGCGATATCCTTGACCATAAAGCCAGCATGTTGATCAATTTCCTTTAGAACAATAAGCTGAGGACTGGTCAGCCCGCTTTCCTTTGACAACTTCTTAGAATACAGACCGATGGCACGAGTGACCTTTCTTAATGAAACTAATAATTCTTCATATTTTTGCATAATACTGACCTCTAAATACCGTCAAAATCCGGCTGATAAAATAATTAAACGGCATCAAATAAATGTGGGCTAATGTATGAGGAATTAACGTAGAGTTCAATTTTTATATTGCAAATTAATTCCGTTATTTCCACATGATAAACGTTCAGCTCTATCTAATATAATCATTCTTTAATACAGGTTATCTATAATTATGTGGATTTTAAATGTTAAATTAGTTAGTATACTAAACATTAGTACTCTACTTGTCTTTAATTAAATTTTTGAACAGTTTAAAATTGCATCTTTCAAACATGTTAATATTTTTAACTT
>OOFW01000137.1_pt1 | contig 10762 bp, 10 predicted proteins | sample 1670271 | NCBI WGS metagenome assembly OOFW01 (sample SAMEA98137918, study PRJEB22522) | marine metagenome | biome: marine biome; feature: marine water body; material: sea ice | place: Arctic Ocean | collected 07-Sep-2015 | depth 1.32 m
TTAGTTGGAACGGCGTGGGTTGGATTGGATGATGCATCGCGCAAACGAGGTCGAGTTTCGCGGAATCAAAATCTAGTAAACAAAAATCCTGAAAAATGTAATTGGATTGGTAACGCACTTATCGGCACTGAAGCGGGTGCCATGAGCGCTCAACCCGCTTGGATACGTTTTATGCAAGTGGTACTTAAAGACCAGCCGCAAGTGCCTAGAGAAGTCCCAGAAGGCATTGTTAGAGTTAGAATTGATCTCAAAACAGGTAAATTAACACGACGAACCGACCACACTGCAATGTTCGAATATTTCGAAGTTGGAACTGAACCAACCACTTATGTAGTAGATGATGAGTTATCATTACCAATTGATGATGAAAACCCTGAGCCACCTGAAATTGATGATATTTTTTAGTTATTTTGGCTTTTGTTCAGATTTTTGTAAGCAAGCTTCTATACTAAGGCCTCTTAACCTTCAACGATCTTGTGTATTGTGGAAGGCTAAGAGACGCAACGTAAAAATAAAAAGAACGTAAAAAGAACGTAATATGAACGTAATAAACAGCCCAACAATAACTAACTAACATATCATGCATAAAAGAGAATTCACGAATGAGCGACAACAGTCAGCACAATCACCTATATATTCCGCATTCAGGGCCTTCTTTACTTGAGACACCTCTATTAAATAAAGGTAGCGCATTTACCGAAAAAGAGCGTAAAAATTTTAATTTACTGGGCTTACTGCCGCCCCGATACGAAACTATTGAAGAGCAGGTCAGCAGAGCTTATAAACAATACAAAGGGTTCGAGAACCCATTGAATAAGCACATTTATTTACGCGCAATTCAAGATAATAACGAAACTTTGTATTATCGATTAGTCAAAGAACATATCGACGAGATGATGCCCATCATCTATACCCCTACAGTGGGTGATGCCTGTGAGCAGTTTTCAGACATATATCGTAGTTCTCGTGGACTGTTTATCTCGTATTCTGAACGTCATCAAATGGATGATATTTTACGTAACGCCACTAAACGCAAAGTGAAAGTTATAGTAGTGACCGATGGTGAACGTATTTTAGGTTTAGGTGATCAAGGCATAGGCGGTATGGGTATTCCTATCGGTAAATTATCTTTATATACTGCCTGCGGTGGTATAAGCCCAGCATACACCTTGCCTGTGATGTTAGATGTAGGTACTAATAACGAAAAACTGTTAGCTGATCCTATGTATATGGGCGCGCGTCACAAACGTATTGGTCAGGCAGAGTACGACGAGTTTGTAGACATGTTTATCAAGGCTATTTATCGCCGCTGGCCCGAAGTTATGCTGCAGTTTGAGGATTTTGCTCAGCCTAATGCTACGCCTTTGCTAGAACGTTATAGAGATAAATTTTGCTGTTTCAATGATGACATACAAGGAACAGCCGCAGTCGCAGTGGGTACAATTTTGGCTGCTTGTAAAAGTAAAAACACTAAATTATCTGAACAGAAAGTGGCCTTTGTTGGTGCAGGATCTGCTGGTTGCGGTATAGCCGAACAAATTGTTCAACAAATGTGCAGAGAAGGCATTTCAGATGCCCAAGCACGCGGCCAAGTATTTATGGTCGACCGATTTGGCATGCTTACCGAAGGCATGCAGGGTCTGCGAGATTTCCAACAACGTCTGGTTCAGTCAACCAATGCAATCAAAGAATGGTCTTTTAGTGGAGAATATGCATCATTGCTAGATGTGGTTAATTGCGCTCAACCCGATATTTTAATCGGTGTCTCTGGACAGGCGGGACTATTTACTGAGCAAGTTATCCGAAGCATGAAAAAGCATTGTGAATTACCGATTATTTTCCCCCTGAGTAACCCATCTCGACACGTCGAGGCAACACCACAGCATGTTATTGAATGGACTGATGGTAATGTTATTATTGCCACAGGTAGCCCATTTAAACCTGTCGAATATAAAGGCAAGACCTTCCCAATTGCGCAATGTAATAATAGCTATATTTTTCCTGGAATTGGTTTAGGTGTAATTGTAGCTAAGGCCAGTTTGATAAGCGACGAAATGCTGTTGGCAACCAGCGCAGCTTTAGCTGAGGCATCACCTCTTGCTGCAACTGGGCAAGGCGAGTTACTCCCCGCATTGGGCGAAATAGCTCAACTGAGTAAAAAAATTGCCTTTGATGTAGCAAAAATAGCGATGCAACAAAATTTGGCTTTGGAAGTGTCAGATGAAATACTAAAAGAACGTATTGAGCGGAATTTCTGGATGCCAGAATATCGCCCTTATAAACGAGTGAGTATTTAATTTGAGACATTAAAGAAACATCCAATAAGGGTGTTTCTTTAGACTGCTAGTTAACCTAAAACCAATTTGCTGGGTTATCTCTTATCAACAAATATGCTTTTTAGGATGCCCATTTCAATTATGCTCATAAAAAATAGGCGTATGTAGTTATTTGAGCATAGGGTTGATAACTTCAATTTATATTTAGCGCACTCACATAGTTCGCTTCCCGTTTTTTAGTGACTTCTACTCATAACAACACCCTGACATCACTTGCTAAAACTAATAAAAGCAACTTTGACATTATGAATATCAAAGTTGCTTAATACATTGCCACTAATTAATTCTGAGTGAATATGATGTACAAACCTTCATCGAAAAAATGTTTAAGGCATAACTTTATTTGCATCTTGAGGAAACCCTCGGACCAGAGCTGAGTTTTGCCCTTCCTAAGAAAAACTCTGCTGAGTTGATCTATAAAACACCAGAAGCATTAACCCCTGCATATGATTTCCATAACTTATCTTCTTTTTAAGTATTTATTATGTAGGCATGAATATGCTGGTGGATGAAGATGATTCTACCCATTGACTTACGCTTATTTAAATAAATTGCGAAGCCAAGAAACACTATATGCGGTGCTATTTTCGACCCTCAAGCACATATGATTAGATGAGTCAGTTTTGATACGGTTATAACGGGTATGCACAAGGCACAGATTGATGCTGAGCACACGGTAGGTATTAAAAGTCAGTTGATTAGGTGTTTTTTGCGGAATATTAGGGATGAGTCTGCCATGCAATATTTAGACTTAGCAAAACGGCATCTTAATTGGTTAGTCTGTTTGGGACTAGATTATGATAAGAGAAACAACCCTCCAATAAAGTTTTACGAAGTATTTTCTGACACAAAAACAATGGGTTAAATCTCACAATGCATTGTGATGTCAGTCAGCAAAATCGCCTAGCGCATTTTGAATAATATATTAGCGATATTCTATTCAGATTGGTCGTATCGATCATGGGATTAACTCACTAGAAAGCGAAGTATCGTGTGAGCTTTTCAAAGACAAAAAATTAGAACTAACTGTGTGTCCAGTGTCCAATTAATTTGTCGTGTAATCCCTTACTTCAGATGAAATTCATACAATGCTCAAAAAAGCCATATTAGTCACCACCAACTCGGACGACCCTGCCTATTTTAGTGCGTATTTAAATGATAATCTGCTTGAGTTACAAAAAGAAGGTAAGTTTCATCAGAACCAAACCGTGACATTAGTCGGCAATACCTTTAAATAAATTGGTTAGATGATGCGACCGAAAAGGGTATTTGCAGTAATTACATCGTTATGTAAGCCAACACACTTGAACAGTTTGTTGTTCTTTTAGGATTATTAGGCGTTGGGGAAGAGGGAGTTAAAAAAGACTAAGGGACAGTTTAAGAGTTTATTCCGTCCTCTTTCTTAGCCAAGAAACGTCAACTGTTACAAACTGATGCTAATCCGGTCTCTGCCTTCTGCCTTAGAACGGTATAAAGCTGTATCTGCAGAACAAATAAGGGCTTCAGGGGTGCGATATTGGCCACTATGTTCGCATGATATGCCTTGGCTAACACTCACACTTACGCTTGAAGGCAGGCCTAGGTCGCTAAAATTAATGATGTTGATCTGCTGCTGAATTTGTCTGGCAACTAACTCGGCATCCGCTGTATGGCTCCGGGGCAGAATAACGGCAAACTCTTCACCACCATAACGTGCTGCTAAGCTATCTTTAGAGGGTAAACAATCATCTATGACTTTAGCTATTTTTTGCAAACATTTGTCGCCACTAACGTGGCCAAATTGATCATTGAAGTGTTTGAAGTAATCCACATCTATCAGGATCAGACTAATAGGTTGGTTGTTCACAAAGCTATCATTCCAACTTTTATTCAGCATTTTTTCAAGATTGTAACGGTTAGCCAAACCTGTTAAATGGTCCGTACTGGCTTGCCTACGCAACTCACTATATTCGGCCTTATGTTCTGATAAGTTATGCAACACTCCAACAAATATCGGGTTATTCTCAGTCAATGATTCCGGCAAACAAGAGATCGATAAGTCTGCTTCCAACCAAGTGCTATCTGCACGGATTAATAACACTTCTTTGGGACCATGGCTTAATGGCCGCTCGTTATTTTTTTTCCAATTAAGAAAGATATATTCATACTGTTCGCGATGACGATCATGTAGAAAATGAAACCACCGCTGCCCGACTAAAGCGTCTTGCGAACTGCCAAAAAACTTCGCTGCCATGGGGTTAATAACTTCGATAACGCCATCAGCATTCACCACAAAAATCCCTTCGGGTATAACATTTATAATGTTAATAAATGCATCAATTTTTTTGATGGAAAGGGAAATGGAAAGTTTTTCAATCACTGAATATGAGTCCATTTTATGGCTGTATTCTTGTCCTTTGTTGTTAGCTCGAGTCATCATTTAATCCTTAGCATGTGTTGGGCATCGAGTTGTTGTGAAACACTGTAAAGAAAAAAATAAACCACTACCTTCTGGTAGTCTTCTGATTTTAAGTTATTGTTTTATTGATTTAATATTTTTTTGCTTTAAAAATGTGTCTTTCAAATCCATGAGGTAAAACACCATGAGTTAAATGTATAGTTAGTTAAAAAAAGCGCGTCAAAAAAGCGCGTCAAAAAAGTAGCATAAAAAATGAAAGGAGAGCTAAAGCGTTTTCCCCAGAAATAAATATAGGGTTGCCTTGGAGTGAACTCCCTTACTAGCGATGAATTTTTGGCCTTATGACTATGCTCAAGTACAGCTTTAGGGTATATGCAGTGATGATGGGTATACACACCACATTTAATAAAACAAAAAGCATATGTTCAAGTTGGTTGAATAATAGTATTTGATTTACAAAGCCCAAGCTGCTGAGTAAAGCGATATACAAAAGTAAAAAGGTTTTCATGTTGGCTCCTCACTGCGATGACTCAAAGGTTGTCACAGTTAAATGGGGTGGCGGTAGAATTGACCTAAATACTTTATCGAAAATAAAGTTCTTTAACCTTCTGCTAATCTTCTTTTTTAACTTGTTGTTTATAATAGATTTTTATAAGCGCGGGTGGGTAAATAAGTTTAAGGAGTATGTAATGCCCCACATAAAAAATATTCATTGGTTTGCAGAGCAAGGACACTGATGTTATAGAATATTCTAGCATGGATAAAAAATGCGGTCATATCTGCATCAGTTTGCTAGACGTATTATTTGTTTAAGCTTTTATACGTTTCTGAGTAACAGACATGAGTATCTGCGGGGTCAGAGCTGAATGGCACTAACTTAAGAAAATAATTCTTTAATAACAGGCAGTTAAAGTAAAAGACAAGACTAAAAAAGGCAGAAGCCGTTGTAAATATTTTCACCACAAAAACAATCACAAAAGTACTCTGCCTTCATGTCTATTATCTCTCATATTCACCTTTCCCAAAAGAAGAAGATCCATCATTTCGCCAATAATACTCATGCAGTCGATTTTTTAGCCTTACTCTCTCACGACGAGTTAGCCTTAACGATTGAAAACAACCTACCCAATAATCATCGAGAGCGGATTTATACGCCCACTAAAACACTGTCTATGTTTCTCGCACAGACCTTAAATGAAGATAGATCGTGCAGTAAAGCCGTTAACGACATGCTCATTCAAACGCAATCCGTGAACAATACCAGTGCAAACACAGCGGCCTACTGCAAAGCCCGAAAACGATTATCTTTGCCTTTATTGACCCAACCGGTTAACAAAACAGGTGAGTTAATTCACAGAACAGTACCCCAGCAGTGGCACTGGTTTGGGCGCAGCGTTAGCCTTATTGATGGTACATCACTGACGATGCCCGACACAAAAAGTAGTCAAGCAGAATTCCCTCAACAAGGTTCACAAAAGGCAGGGTTGGGCTTTCCCATTTGCAGATTACTCGCCGTCAGTTGCCTGCATACTGGCGTTATTCTTAATGCAGCTGTCGGGCCATTTAAAGGTAAAGGCTCTGATGAGCAGAGTTTATTACGTCAGGTGTTGGATACCTTTCAAATAGGCAACATAGTGATTGGTGATGCTCTTTTTGGCACCTACTTTTTACTGGCTGAAATGATAAAGCGAGGCGTTGATGTGCTCTTTGAACAACATGGTTCGCGTAAACGCATAACGGACTTTGGCAAAGGTATGGCTTTAGGTAAAAAAGACCATTTAATTGATATTCCTAAATCGAAAATAAAGCCGGATTGGATGACACAAAAAGCATATGAAGACGCCCCAGACAAGCTCACAATCCGAGAACTAAAAGTAGGACAAAAGACCATTATTACTACTATGTTGTCAGCGGCTGACTACCCAAAAAAAAGCGCTTGCGGCCCTTTATCAGAAGCGTTGGCATGTAGAAGTTGATTTTAGAAATATTAAAACCACCTTGGGTATGAATATTCTGAGCTGCAAGACACCTGAAATGTGTCGAAAAGAGATATGGACGTATTTCCTAGCTAATAATTTAATCCGACTATTCATGTCACAAGCCGCCTTCAATTATGACTTATTACCACGCCAACTCAGCTTTAAACATGCGGTACAGGTTTGGCTTACATATGCTCTGCTAGACAAAGTCATAGACGAGCATATGTTGGCATTGCTTGCCAAGCGACAGGTAGGTAAAAGGGCCGGACGGTTCGAGCCCCGAGCAGTCAAACGCCGACCTAAAGCCTATCCATTATTGATGATACCCAGAGCAGAAGCTAAGCAAGCAGTTATGAAGAATGGCCATCCCAAAAAGATAAAATAAGCTATATTTATCAATGCTTAATGGCTTAAGTTAGTGCCATTCGACTACGACCCCTTTTATTCCATTCAAAACTTAAGATTACACTTGTAATCTTAAGTTTTGATGAGTAACCTTGTCATACTAAAACTATAGTTGAAGTTCAAAAATGAAAAAACTACTCCTTACGCTATCCATGTCTCTTTCATTGTTTTGCGTGTCACTGTCGACCTTGGCGATTGTTCTGCGTCACGATGTTGCCCCTGAAGAATACGCAGCGTCATGGCGAGACTTTCCCGCTTTAGCACAATTTTATATTGATGGTGCACACGGTGCGCTGGTAGCGCCAACCTGGATTGTTACAGCTGCACATACAACCTTTTGTACCGATCCAGGAAATACAATTTTAGTAGGCGGGACTAAAGTCATTGTAAAGCGACGGTTTGTGCATCCCGGTCATACGCCAGGTGTAAGTCATGATTTTGCAATGCTTGAGTTAGCAACACCTATCACACATATTCCGCCAGCCAAAATGTACTCCAAAAATAAAGAAGTCGGTAAGGTTGTAACATTCATTGGTGCAGGAGGAACAGGTACAGGCATTGAGGGGCAAACAGTTGATAATTATGAAAATAATGGGGTATTGCGCAAAGCTAACAATACAGTTGAAGATGCTGATGGGCCATTACTCTCATTTTTTTTCCACCGTGGAAGTAAGGCGTTGCCATTGGAAGGTATAGGCGGTGGCGGCGATAGTGGTGGTCCAGCGTTCATCAAAGACGGTAGTGACTATATTGTCTTAGGGGTAAGTTCTAGGGGAGAAATTGGCAGTACAATTGGCAAGTATGACAATCTTGAATATTATTCTAGGCTGTCCTTTTTCACAGACTGGATGAACGATGTCATGCATGGCTCAGAAGAAAAGAGAGCGGCCATTTCTTTACCTAAGTTAAAACATTTAATGCCAGGTTTAACTGAAGAAAACCTGCCTGTAATCTGCAGCGATATTCAGATTTCTTCCAATTAGAGCGTAATTAACAAGACACCCATCGTAATAAATCGCAAAACTATTTTTTTGGCTGCTCGTTATCATGGGTGTCATGTTAATTCCTATTTCAATGGGTGTTAGTAAAGCTTAGTGCAGAACAAAAAACAGTCAAATTATTATGGGTGGCCTATTTAAGTTTTGGACTTACCGAAGGTATATTAAGGCGTCTGTTTTAACACATACTTATTTTGCTTTTACTCGGCGACTAAAAAACAACACCTTAACAAGCCAGAAAACAGTCAATACTAAAATAGCCAGCACAGGGAAAGTCAACACAGGTATGGCTTTGTGCCTGTTGTAAATATTCTGAGAACACTTGTAGATTCCCTATAAACAGCGTTCCAGCGGCTATAAAAAAACCGAGGCACATACGCCATAAGTGTCGGGCCATGCGTTGAGCACCATAAATACCCTTACACAAAATAATTTTTATGTCTCCGATTGCAACAAATGCGGCAAATCCAGCATAAAAATAAAACTTCTCAACCGGCATTGGTTGGGCTCCGTTGATGCTATTAATATCGGTACGTGATGCATCCAGACCTACCGTTAATGCCAAAACAGCCACCGCTAAAATATAGATAAGTGCTGCCTTTTCAGCATGGCCAACATAACCTTCTTTATGCTTAACTGTTATCCACGAAGTGAAAATCAAATAACCAGTGAACAGACCAAGAAAGCAAGTAAACAACGCAGTAGAAAGAGGTATGTCTGACTTTATATAAGCTAAAAAAGCACCAACAACCGATACTATCATCATAGTTACAAAGAATATATTGCCTGCCCTACGGTGGTTTTTTGCGCCCTTTTTGGCAAATAATGCAGCGGTTCCTGCAAGTAAACCAATCGTCCCTAATAGTATATGTAGCGCTGAAATCCAAGCCAACATCATAATCGTTTTCCCTTAATTCTCGTGACACAGTTTATTTTAATTGCACTTAGCAACGGCAAAAAAAATAATAACTTTTACCCGCACTTACATCGTCCGAGACTATAAGCGCGGACAATTTTTTATAGGGACTTGAGGGGGAATAAAGTAGAGTTAGTGGTAAAGACGCTTAATGATAAAAGGCACAACGTTTGGCTGACCCATTAGTAATGTTCCTGACCATAATTATTGCCGGGCAAATATGTTTAACGGTTCCTGTTCTTTTTAGCCGAGCAAAAAAGCATGCTGTGTTTCTTCCTCTGGCATTGTTTTTAATGGCCAGCGGATTATTAGCCATGAACTCAATCGTCATTTCTTTATTCCCAGACTGGTATGCCTTATATACATCATTAGCATTCCCAGCACTGTTTTTTGTTTGTCCATCCTTGTGGTTTTATGTAGAAGGTATGACGGCAAACGTTCACTGGACATTACATATCAAACAAGCACAACACTATATGCTGTTATGGCCAGCACTTGTGGTTTCAGCGATGATCTTTTTTTTACCAAACGACATTCACACTGCGATATTTATTGACGATGGTGATGTGACTAGTCCACTTGCCATTATTGTTGTTGTCAGTATTTTAGTGATGATGTGTCTATGGTTTGGTCAATGTGTGTATAGCCTTTTGCGAATTGTTAACCGACTTATTTCTTATCGCAAGCAGATGAAGGATTTATATTCAAATCATGAGGGCAGGAAGTTAACGTGGATAAACTGGTTGTTAATGATTACTGTGTGTACTTGGTTATTTTCTTTAGTCAGCGTATTTTCATCTAATCTGTTTGACAATTTTTTATTCAATATCAGGACTGAAGTAATACTCTCAACGTTATTGATATGGAGCCTTGCCCACTTTGGGTTACAGCAAAAACCAGCGCTTTTTGAGCATGCACAGAATGATATTTTCGACAAAGGACATCAAGAAAAGAATGACACCATCGATAAAGAATTTGATACGCAAGACCCGCCGCAGAAATATCAACGGTCCGCATTGAGTACAGTGCAGTCTGGCCGCATTGCGGATAAGATTAAGGCGGCGATGAGACAAGATCAGCTCTATGCAGATCCCAATCTGTCGCTGCAAAAACTAGCACGCTATTTAGCTATTTCACCGAACTATATCTCCCAAGCTCTCAACGAAACGTTAACCGTCAACTTTTTTGATTTTGTCAATCAATGGCGAATCGAAGCAGCCAAACCGAAAATATTGGCGAACCAAGGGACGATACTTAGCATTGCACTTGAGGTGGGATTTAACGCACGTTCATCTTTTTACAAAGCATTTAAAAAAGAAGTAGGGAAAACGCCAAGTGAATACCGTAAACACGGTATTCACGGCTAACGCTTATTACACTGGCGAAATGCGATGGTGAGTTGACCAAGACATGGCTTTATCTTTATCCACACACAGCACCAGATGCACATGATTGCTCATTACCGCATAAGCACAGATACCAATGGCAAATACTGACGATAACCACAATACCTTATCTTCTACCCACGCCCGTCTGTGCTCGTAACTCGTACCAGAATATTTATCAGTACCACATAAAAAGGCACGTCTAACGCACCGTGATACACAATGGTAATAGGGGGTATCAATGAGACTGAACTGTGATGAACGAGATTTAGGCATAAGTGACTCCTTTCAATTTTTGCTATTTAATTGGGTGTTATTAAAGCTTAGTGCAGTACAAAAACTGTT
>OOFW01000138.1_pt1 | contig 10735 bp, 9 predicted proteins | sample 1670271 | NCBI WGS metagenome assembly OOFW01 (sample SAMEA98137918, study PRJEB22522) | marine metagenome | biome: marine biome; feature: marine water body; material: sea ice | place: Arctic Ocean | collected 07-Sep-2015 | depth 1.32 m
TCATTATGCTGCGGCAAACTTTGCAGATATAAATCTAACAACTTTTGCTGCTCCTCAGTCAGAGCTAGATCGTTTAATAATTCAGGGCGTCGTTGCCAGGTTCTACCTAACGACTGTTGTAACCGCCACTGCTTGATTTTTTTGTGGTCACCGCTCAATAACACCTTAGGAACAAGCTCACCGTCCAAGTTTTCTGGGCGAGTGTAGTGCGGACAATCTAACAAGCCGTGACTAAATGAGTCTTGCTCGGCAGATTGGTCATGCCCTAACACACCGGGTACAAACCTTGAAATTGCATCCATTAGAACCATCGCAGGTAATTCGCCGCCGCTTAACACGTAATCACCTATCGACCATTCCTCGTCAACGTGTGTTTGTATTACCCGTTCGTCGATACCTTCATATCGACCAGCTACTAGAATCAAACTTTCATTTTCAGAAAGCTGTTTCACTCCTGCTTGATCCAGCTTTTTCCCTTGTGGAGAAAGGTAAACCACTTTTGTTTTTCTTCCTGCAGCCTCTTTAGCTGCCAGAATAGCGTCTTTTAATGGCTGAACCATCATCAGCATGCCAGGTCCACCACCGTATGGTCGGTCATCAACAGTGCGATGTTTGTCGAAAGTAAAGTCTCTTGGATTAAAACACTCTACTTGTAACAATCCGTTTTTCACGGCTCGCCCTACTACTCCCTGCTGGGTAAAAGTCTGGAACATTTCTGGAAACAGACTAATAACACCATACCAACGACTCGGTTCCCGACTAGTTTCTTGCATTAAAATGCAGGATCCCAATCCACTGTGACCGTTTTCGCCTGCCGGTCCACTTGCTTAATCACTTGATCTAACAAATAAGGAACCATGCGTTCTTTTTGACCAAAAGCATCATTCAAATTGGCTTTGACTAACAACACGTCATTAGCACCGGTTTCGAATAACTCTTTAATCACACCCAAGTTGTAACCTTTATCAGTCACTACTTGCATGCCGACCAACTCACGCCAATAAACATCGTTGTCATCTAATTCAGGTAGCATTTCTGCTTTAATAGAAATCTCAAGATTTTTGATGCGTTCAGCATCGTCTCGATCTTCTACCCCAATTAATTTGGCAACTAAACCTTTATTGTGGGTTCGCCACTGGTCTACGACATACTCGTTGCCTTCTTGCACTTGGCCCAAAAGCCAAGGAGTGTAAGCAAACACGCCGTCTAAATCGTGGGTATGAGAGGTGATTTTGACCCAACCTTTAACACCGTAAGGTGCGCCGATTATGCCAATCACTAATGTGTCAGACGCAAGACTCATTTCTTAAACCCTTTTTTGTAACTGCAATTAAGCAGCTACTTTTTGTGCATCTTTTACCAAGCGTGCAACACGGTCAGATAAGCCTGCGCCTACCCCAACCCAATGCTCAACACGGCCTAAGTCCAAGCGTAAACGCTCTTCTTGACCCATTGCAGTTGGATTGAAAAAACCGATGTTTTCAATAAAACGGCCATCGCGTGAACGACGACTGTCTGCAACCACTACTTGATAAAATGGACGCTTTTTAGCGCCACCACGCTGTAAACGAATAGTAACCATATATGCCTCAAACTCGTTGTAGCGTTAACGTTAACTTAACTTACCTATAAATCTGTCAATTATTAGCCAGATAAAAGGCCGCGATATTGTACGGGTTTGAAGCAGTTATGCAAGGTTAATTAGAATGGGAGGGAAGATAATTTAGTCTGAATAACAGATGTTGTATTAGGTCTGTATTGTGAATGGCTGGTTTTATACTCATACCATCAAAAACAGGGGATGAGTAATAGGAAAAACAAAAAAATAGGTTAAGGCAATTCATCATATTTTGGTGACTGCATCCCCATAGTTATAAACCGCTAATACCCTCCAGTCTGGGGATTAAATGGCTTGGCTAAAAGCACCTACAGGGGCATATACTTAATGCCTAGTGATACCTGATCACAAAACAGAAAGTCTCACGTTATTGATCAACGTTTCATCCTTAGTGATACGCACAATATCCAAGCCATCAACTACACCTGAATACTTAACGTAAACATGATCAACTTCTATTAGGACTGAATAACTCATTGCACGAACCTTTATCTCTGGCCGTGTTAATACACATAAAATATATATTTTTTGCTTGGAAAATAAGAGGTGATTTTAACGTCATCAGAACTGTCTTTGGCCTATAAAAGAAATAATTTAGTCAATGTCTATGCCCTTTAGTGGCATACTTCATTGTGGAAACTTATGACACCAATCTGCCAGTCTATAATTGTTGTCTTTAGACAACGGTAGGAATTAAATAGCAGCAGTTAGGGATCAGGTGTTCTGCCCCCACAGAGACTACTTTCAAACACCTGCCCCCACAAGTCCATCATTCGCTGCAAAAACCTTCTCTATAGATTAACAATCTCCTAATAGTTTAGAGAGGGGGGTCACATTAACTACTCAATATTTTAAGGGGTAATGACAAAGCACCGTTATCGGTTTGACCCACAAGCCAAATAATGGCACTTAGACCACCTAAAGTGATGACATACCACAAAATAGAAATGATTTGAGCATAGCGATTAAGGGGCAATAGCTCACTTAAGTGGCGGCGTTTATATTCAAAGAATATTTCCACACTGCCTATGGCAAGTAAAAAACCTAACAAAGCCAAACCAAAGTGATAACTGATATACACACCAAACATGGCTCCCAATGCGCAGGCGACTATACCTACACGAGAGTTAATTGAAAAAGCGATACTTTTAAGCACATGCCCACCATCTAAAGGCAATACAGGTAACATATTAAATACATTCAGCAGCGCATTAAATACCGCTAAACCTGCGAGTACTTCTATATCAGTAAGCCAATATCCCACTAAACAAACAATAGACAATATTAAGCCAAAAAATGGCCCCATAATTGAAATCACAATATCTTGCCAGCGTGTATTAATTTTGTCGTCGCTGAGGGCTAAACCTCCCACAAAAGGAATAAGGTAAATACCTTTGGTTTTCAAACCAAAGTACTGCATCGCCTTGATATGACCATATTCATGAAACACCAGACACAATACCAGGGCAATGGCAAACTCAATAGAAAACAACCAGCTATAAGCGGCTAAACTGCCCGCAGCAAACAACACTTTAATCACCTTGGCACTTTTAAACAGTTTTAAACCCAGCCCCCCAAAACCCATAAAACTAAATTTCATCGGTTGTTTTTTGCCTTGAATGACTTGCCTTTGCTCTATGTCTTTTTCAGTCAGTGTATTTTCTTGCAATAGCTCATTATTCACTAAAAGCTGGAATTGCAGTTCAAAAGGCTGCCATTGCAACGCCCCATTAAGCTCCACTTGCAGCTCGCCTTGCTCACTTTTTAAGGAGAATTGATGTAAAAAATGTTCATTGTCGGCACTGGCACTCATTTGAGAAACGCATTGCTCCCCCCAAAACAGTTGCTGCCACCCAGCCATTGAACCATCTAACGTAAGCGTTTTACCTAAACACTCTATTTCTAATAATTGCACTATATAAAACCAACCAATAAAACCACGCCCGATTATTGCTATATTTCCTGATGGGACAAGGTTTATCGACAATAAAAGTTAAAAAGCAGATAAATGCAGTGGATAGCTAAAAACTAATAGCAAAAGATGTTGAACCACAGAGAAAATAGACAGCACAGAGGAAAAATCAAAAACTGAAATATCTGGGCAATTTATATTAATTTGTACTGGGCTACATTCAGTAAAATAAATTACCGATAGATTGAACTAATACAGTTATTACCTCTCTGACTGTATAGTTTATGTGTGTGTTCTCTTTTTAAGCCTGATGATTTATCAGGCTTTTTTTTGCCTGTGATTTAACGGCACTTTATCAGTAGTGACCGTCACGCGAAATGCAGTGGCCAGTTATTAGTATTGAATAGCTAAAGATGTTGAACCACAGAGGGCAATGAGAGCACGGAAGAAAGATCTAAAAACAGGTTGGTTTACCATAATTGATTCTGCTATTTGTCTTCCAGATAATTTGAATTCCCTATACACTTTTACTTATCAACGGCTCTCACACCGCAGTTCCCTAATCATATGTTTAATGCACCATCTCGCCACTGAATCTATCTCTGCCTTTCCAATATGTGCATTCAGGACAAAAATCACCTTCTGGATAATCAATTCCTTCTTCGTGAGGACAACCGATTATTGCTTCGACCATACTAACGGTATTCGCCTCATTTTCATCAATAAAGTCTAATACTTCCCTCAAAACAGGTTCTGACTTTCTCAGTTCAGTTGATGAAAACCATTTTTTTATCGGTTCAGCGTCTGCGCTATTATTACTTATGATTGCACAAACAACTTTTGTTGCAATATCATTACTGGGACTATAGAAAGCGATCGTTGCTATTGGATAACCTTTATCACTTTTTCGAATTTTCCTAGCCAGTATTTTCTTGTTGTTGCCTTGAGCCATTTTTATAATCCAACATGAGACTTATCTAGTCATTCACTTTAATTTAAGAGTTAAAGACTAACCAATCCCTGCAATTTTAAAAAGTAATAAAATGAGCTGTCGTTTTTTTATTGGAGTTAAATGAAGAATAACCTTAGCGAGCTGCATATTTTGGACACTCTAATTTTTTGTTGTAGCTCAGAATTTATTGGATAAATTTAGAAGGTACTTGAGTTCGGCCCAAAGGGTGAAGTACATGGACGTATTTCATAAAAAAAGTAACAGGCGTTAAGGGTACTTTTTATTCATATTTATATTTATATTTATATTTATATTTTACATAACTGTAAAACATACGCTGTCAAAGCATGCACTATCTTTTATTGTCTCCTTGCGGTTTTTCGATTGGCATGACTGCCAATCGATTTACTTTTTACCTACAGCAGTAAAAAAACAAAATGGCTGAACAAGGATAATGCTTTTACTATTTTTATCTCAAAGAAATATAATCGTGGCTGCCCTGTTAAATGTTCTCCTGTTAAATGTTCTAAACACTATGCACAGAGACGGGCGTTGAGGGATGCGACAATAATTAACTATTGCCGCCATAGTCTTTTATATGGTGATTTTTATACTTGCACCATAAATAAACAATTCTCTAAAGGAATTTTTTCTGGGTAATCTGCCATAGAAAAGCCAAGTTTTGTATAAACTTGAATTGCACTTTCGTTGTGCCCTAATACAAAGAGTGAACATGAGTCGGTGCTTAAATCCGATTTACCCAAAATACTCAATTGGCTTATTAAGTGTGAAGCGATACCTTGCCCACGAAAACTGGGATTAACAACTAATCTAGCGAGATGGCACCTCCCAAGTCTTAAATAATATTGTCCAAATGCCAAGAAATCGCCTTCGCTAGACATCAGCGAAAATGATTTCAAGTTATTAAGGTTTAAGTCACTCTTAAAAGTACTTAAATCAAATGGGTACCTAAAATTTGGTCCAGACCAAATACTCAATTCGTCTTCGCTCGAAAACCAAGACATTAATTCAATAATATTTTTATCAGAAGGTTGAGTTAAACGCATATTTACCTAGAAAAGTTGTTAAATTTCTCTTAAAAAATCAGAAATTATTAAAAATTAAACCTTAAAACACGTTACTACTTGTCATATGTTGCGATGTCCTATCAGAAAATAACTTTTACCGGCATTCCGACCATAAGTTTGTCTGTCACTTTCCACTTTTGAGAAATTCTAGAGCCTCAGCGCCCAGCTCAACTGCATACAGAACTGATTAGATTTTTGGTACAAAATCATGACCGTTTGCGGTGTTAGATTACAGCTGTATATTATATTTCGTTAATGATTTTCAACAGATTACTCGAACTCAATACCTTAACGTGCTCCCCATCTAGATTTGCTAAAGACATTGCGTGCACATCATCCGCAGAACGAAGAATACCAAAGTAATCTTTTTTTTCGAAAGCAAAACAGGTATTTTCAACTACAAAAACATTTAATCCTAGGTTGCCCCCGTTCTAGCTGTTGGCTCTATCGAATTGTTTGTAGCAACTCTTACAACCACAATAGATTTTACCTCAATTTGCTGCAGCATTTTTTCAAGGCTGGAATTTGTGAATGCACATGGAGTTGTTTTTATTAATATGTCCTCGTTATCTAGTGGCTGAAATTCAGGCTTAAAATCGTAGCCTTTTTGCTCATGCCAAAAACAGACTCTGGTTCAAAAGAACAATGCTTTACATGAATAACGGGATAACTCCTTTTTCGCCATACACTCAGAAGTTCCATTATGTTGAGTTTGGCATTAGTATTATTGCGAGAACCCAATTTGGGGTGATCGATGCCTTTTTGTTGATCGATTATTATCAGAGCATGTACTTTAGTTGGTTCCTAAAAAATATAACGCTTTGCTAAGCGATTAAGTCACGTTGGCTATAATAGCAGCGCTGTCCAACTGTTCGCTGCCCACCTCAGGGCGTGTTGTTAAGTTCGACTACCACACAGCATTTCGTTTTAAAATTTTTGTAATAGATCCTGCAATTTCCCATCTTGAGTCATTACTTGAGTTGGTGAGCAATACCAGTGCATCTTCACTTTCGGGATAAGTAATAATTAATGATTTATATCCTCTAATACTTCCAGGGTGTCTCGCAACATTCGCACCTTCTCTTTTGTAAACTTGCCAACCTAACCCCATATATATTTCTCCCCATACCGTTTTAATTTGGGGCGCTAACATATCTTTGTAAGTTTGTTCTTTTAGAATTGATTTGTCATTTGCTAGGGTTAGTTTTAGCCATAGGCTTAAATCATATACATTTGAAACTAACCCTTCACTTGGATTAAATGATAGGTCATACGGACGTTGCTCACTTTTATCGATTAACATTCCTTTGTATGTAGGAGGAGCTTCAGCAACATGTTCATTCGCATCATTGAAATACGTACTTTTCTTCATACCTGCTGGCATTAAAATATTGTCATTAATATACTTTTCATAACTAACGCCAGAAATAGCACTGATCACAACGCCTAAAATATTAAAACCTGTGTCACTATATTCAAAGGTTTTATCTTCTTCATTATTGACGGCTGTTTTTTGGACTAACTTCAGGTACGACTGTTCAGATCTTTGAGCATCAAGGTTAACGGGCCTGACAAAATCACTTACCCCAGAAGAATGAGTGAGTAGCTCTTTAATCGTAATATTAGTGTTTTCAAATGCTGATAAATACTGGCTGACATGATCATTAAGTCCTAACTTATTATCTTCAATCAATTGCATGATAGCTTGAGCAGTAAAAAGTTTAGAGATTGATGCTATTCGAAATAACGTCTCTTTCGTAGTAGGAGTTTCTTTTATTTCATCAAGAAATCCAAAACCTTTAATATAAATTATTTCGCCTGAGCTTATTATTGATACCGCCATGGCTGGGACATCGTTCTGTATGCGGATTTTTTCTAAGGTAACAGTTAGCTCATCGTCGGTACTCACTTTATTAGCAAATACACTAGGAGAAAGAATGAAGAGCATTATTATAATGTATTTATACACCAGATTACCTTGTGCAGTTTAAATGCCCAAATAACAGGTTAAGTAACGGTTGTCTAAAATTGTGTAGCGAAACGCCGTCAACTGTTACGTATCCTTATTGATTTTGTTATGTACGATGTTCGTTAGACACGTACATTGTTTTTTTACCTTGGCATTCAGCATACAACTTTTCATGAGCCGCTTTTGAAAATGTATCATTACGGGAGGTATAATTTGAAATCCAGTCGATTAGCATATTTAAATTTGCATCCTGTGCCTCTTTACTTTGATATTTATGAGGTTCCCAATGACGGTTTTTGGCGTTTGTTATACACGTGGAAATTGGCAAGTTTAGAAAAATCACTTCATCTGCTTTGGTTGTAACCAATTCTAATAAGTCGGAGTAACAGCCCTCAACCAACCATTCTTCATTAGCGCTCAAAAACTCACTTATTAATATATATGATTCAGAAATAGGCATTCGCTCTGGAGGTTGAACAGGATTCCATGCAATCGTATCTAAATCTAAGTGTGCTAGCTTATTTTTCAGGGCTAAATCCTTTGCCAGTGTAGATTTACCTGAGCCAGAATTCCCGAATATAACGATTTTGCTCAAAGTAGATCCCTAAGTAATGGTTGGCTAAAATTGTGTACCGAAACGAAGCCAACTGTTATATGGACTTGTTTATTTTTTGTTATATTTCAATTACTTCTTTGTTCTGCTAAAAATGCTGCATATTCTGCTCTAGCTTTGCTATCAGGTTTTATACTTTTGATTTACACCACCGATATGATCCTAAGCTTGAACGTCTTCCTTTGATACATCAACCCAAATTCTTTTTACGCATAACCTCCCTAGACTAACTTTAAATCTAACCACAATTACATGGAAGAACTCAGTGCCACAATCCAAGCCTCCAATCGTGCTCGTGCAAACTTGGTTGTAATTACTGAACTCAGGTGCAAAGAAAAAGCCCAAATTCATAGTAAGAGGATACGATGGCACTTTTGGCAGTGTCGATTTAACTATTGGATATACCTAGCAGACCAACCATAGGTTGAGGCTTAGCTAGCACCTGATTCTTTTATGCCTATAGTGATTGAGGCAAGTTTATCCAGAATCAGAGGGTTAACTAATCTTGTACGCCACATCCATGCGGCTAAATCAAAATTTGTCTAATTTGGAAGTGACAATACACTTTTGCCTTGCTTGAATGTAATATCGACTGGAATTTTAGCCTCTGTCAAACGTTTAAGGTCTGCAGCTAATGTTTCGTGTATTACCCCTTTTTCTGCAACCAGTTGCCCAACACCGCTGTAATCTCCATCACCTTGCAAAGTTAGGATAAGTTCGGATAACGCGTCGATTGCGCTGCCCATTTTCGATATATCAACTTTATACATGCCATTCTGATCACGTGCAAAGGCACCTTGCTCTGCAAAAAAATTAAAACGGATCATGTTTGCTTTTCCATGGGCACTGGATGCACCAAATCTAACTGAGCGGAAAATGCCAGCCATAAACGTTACATAGTAGTCTTCTATAGCACCCTCGGTGATAGCACCTTTTTCTAGTAGTTGACGGATCATGTATAAGCCCAAAATATCGGCTTTACCCTCCTCCAATGCCGATGCATGTTCTTTCAATGCTTGCCTAACCGTTTGCTCTGAACCTAATACTTGTTTAATACCTAAACCATGGGAAACTTCGTGAAACATTGTGTTCGCAAAAAAAGCATTAAAAGTGATGTGCTTTCTTTGTTCAGGAACAATTAACTGGTCTGCAATAGGCAGCAAGATGTTATCAAATTTTGCTTGCATCGCATTTTTAAGTTGTAAACGTCTAGTGCCTTTTTTTAGTTGTACTTCCTCATCGTTAGGCAAGTTGATAGCAATAGTCTTGCTGCCTGCATTACTGTGTCCAGCGTAATAAATAACATCATAAGCATTTAAGTCAGCTTCAGATCCGGGCATTTGTGCTTTGTATTTTTCTGGTACTGGTAATCCTTTTTGAAGCTCAGGCAAGTAGTCAGCAAACTTAGCTAACTTTTCACTCCAAGCCAAATCCTTAATCAAAACGTAAGATTCAAAAGCGGCACGGTAACCAAACAACTGATCTTCATAGTTTTCAATAGGACCAATAACCACATCAATAGGATTTGTTTTCATGTCCATCCATGCAAAATCAGATGCCTGATAATTATCTGTTAAAAATGCTTCAGCACGCATATTTAAGTATTTAGCAAATGATTTATCTTCTGCATATGTCGCAGCTTTTTTCAAAATAGCGGCAGCAAGCGTAAGTTCGTCATTGTATAATTCAGAATACTTTACGCTGACTAATTGACCTTCTTCATTCCTAATTATTGTCGAATATAGTCCTTGTTTATCTGGGATATTAGCGGCATTGAATTCTTCCTTTGTCATATCATCAGAATAAAATTCCGCTCCATGAGACTTGGCCCCATATCCTGAAAGGAATGGTTTGTCTCCATTTAGTCGATCCCAAGGGCCATAATTAATTTCTGCAAACCTGCGAACTTTTGGATCAGCTATATTAGCAAGAAACGTACTCTTATCTTCACCAAAAGACTGCTTCCAAAATAGGTCATCCATTATTGTAGATGCTTCGATCAACAGAGATAGCATTTGTTTTTGGTTATCGCTCAAGCTACTTAAATTAGCGGTCAGTTCAACAGGATGATAAATGTCTAGTCTTGCATCAGATCCAAGGAACTTGGGCTGTGCTGATGCTTGAGGTGGTTTATCAGAACATGCGGATGCGGATACCATTACCGTGCAAATCAAAAGTAGCCCAATATTATTCATCTTAAATATATTATTCATTATTCGCTCTTTATTATTTTTAATGTATCGACATAACGTTTTCATAACTTGATGATGACATATTCATATACCTCACATAATCAATATCGACGAGGTGCAAAAAAAAATCAGGCGAGCAACACAAAACACTCACCTTGCAAAGCCATTCTCGCTGGTCGATGATAATTTGTCCAAGGATAAAAATTGGCACTTAACGGAAGTTAGCAAAGTACTTTAAATTGACGACATGAATGTCTATTTTAGAATATTTCCCTTTTTCTTCTATACTTCTGACGCTGCCTACTATCTCTTCTTTTTTCTTCTCTTTTTTCTTCTCTTTCTTTCTCTATCTCTCTTCTTTATTTCCTTCTCCTCTCTTTTCTTCCTTTTT
>OOFW01000139.1_pt1 | contig 10731 bp, 8 predicted proteins | sample 1670271 | NCBI WGS metagenome assembly OOFW01 (sample SAMEA98137918, study PRJEB22522) | marine metagenome | biome: marine biome; feature: marine water body; material: sea ice | place: Arctic Ocean | collected 07-Sep-2015 | depth 1.32 m
AGTCTAGCATGTCACGCCGACGTGGGTGCTGCTGTAGTGCTGTCTGCTCCAAAGGGCGTCACCAATGCCTTATCGTTATTGTGTGACGAAGCGGCATCCGGTAAAGATTATGGTGAATTGTTTGCCAAATTAAATATGCTTTTATTTGGTATTTTGGATGACTTAAAAACTAACGTACCTAATTTTTCTCAAACTAAACTAGCCGACTTTATTCAAGATACTTTAAATGAACTCAATCAGCATCTAGAAGGTTTTGCATTGTTACGCTGTGCGCCTCAGCAAGTTGTCGCTAGAGTGTTGAGTGTTGGTGAATATATCAGCGTGAATATTTTCAGTGAGATTTTAACGAGTTTAGGTCATGCCAATTGTATTATTGATCCGGTAAAATATATTGTTGCTGAAGGTGACTACTTAGACAGTATTGCAGATGTATCTGCTAGTAAGGCTCGCTTTAGTGATGTGGATATTTCAGGTAAACAAATCTTAATTATGCCTGGGTTTGTGGCGGTTAATGAAGCCGGTGAAAAAGTCACCTTAGGTCGTAATGGTTCAGATTATTCCGCCGCTATTTTAGCTGCTTGTATTAATGCCCAGTGTTGCGAGATTTGGACAGATGTAGATGGCGTCTATAATGCTGATCCAAACCAAGTAGAAGGAGCAGTTTTACTCGATAAGCTGACTTATCAAGAAGCCATGGAATTGTCTTATTTTGGCGCGAAAGTGTTACATCCTAAAACTATTGGGCCCATTGCTCAGCACCATATCCCATGTTTAATTCGCAACACCCTTAATCCAGCTGCGCCGGGTACATTAATCAGTAAAGAAGCCAGTACTAAATGGACTAGCGTAAAAGGTATCTCGCATTTAGATGATATGAGTATGTTCAATGTGGCAGGCCCAGGCATGAAAGGCATGGTGGGTATGGCTAGCCGTGTGTTTGAAATCATGTCTAACGCAAATATATCTATTAGTTTGATCACTCAGTCTTCTTCTGAATACAGCATCAGTTTCTGTATTCATAGTAAGGATGCCAGTCGCGCCCAAGACTTATTAGAAGATTCATTTGCGCTAGAGCTAAGCAATCAGTTGCTCGACCCCATTGAAGTGCGACATGAATTAGCTATTGTGACTTTGGTCGGTGATGGCATGCGTCATTCTGAAGGTTTGGCTGCTAAATTTTTTAGCTCCTTGGCGCAAGCAAGAGTTAATAACGTGGCTATCGCTCAAGGTTCTTCAGAACGCTCGATTTCCACTGTAATAGAATCCAGTAAAGCTAAGAAAGCAGTTAAAGTAGTGCATCAGAATTTTTTCTCTAACCTACATGCCATAGATGTTTTTTTAGTGGGCTGCGGTAGTGTAGGAAAAGAGCTACTAGCCCAAATTTCTCGTCAACAAACTTCTTTGCTTAAAAAGAATATAAGCTTAAAAGTATACGGCATTGCCAATAGTAAGAAATTATTACTGAAATCCAATGGTATAGACTTAGATGTGTCTTGGCAGGAAGATTTAGACCAAAGTGATAAACAACTATCTATCGAAAATTTAAAAAGTTTTGTACACGAAAATAGCTTAGTTAACCCTGTTGTTATCGACTGTACGAGTAGTTCCAGCATTGCTGAGCAATATCCTCAGATGATGTTAGATGGCTTTCATGTTGTTACACCGAACAAAAAAGCCAATACAGCCAGCACTGAGTTTTATAAATTGTTAAGAGAAACAGCTCAGAAAACCAATCGCCAGTTTTTGTATGAAACCACAGTGGGTGCTGGTTTACCGGTTATTGATAATTTACAAAATTTGTTTTATGCCGGCGATGAATTAGTACGCTTTGAAGGCATATTGTCTGGCTCATTATCTTTTGTGTTTGGTAAGTTAGACGAAGGTTTGAGCCTGTCTGAAGCAACTGGAATTGCTAAAATTAATGGTTTTACTGAGCCAGACCCTCGTGATGATTTGAGTGGTATGGACGTAGCCAGAAAACTACTGATTATGGCACGTGAATCAGGTCTAACCCTTGAATTATCAGATATCACCATAGAACCTGTATTACCGTCATCTTTTGATTCCAGTGGCAGTATTGAAGACTTTATGACACGTTTGCCTGAAGTAGATAACTATTACGCTGAGAAAGTAGCCGCCGCGAAAGATGAAGGTAAAGTGTTACGTTATGTAGGTTCAATTGAGCACGGTAAATGTGTTGTCAGTATTGAAACTGTCAGTGTGTCTCATCCGTTGTATATGGTTAAAGAAGGCGAAAATGCCTTGGCTATTCATAGTCATTATTACCAACCTATCCCTTATGTTATTAGAGGGTATGGTGCAGGAGCCGCGGTAACTGCAGCCGGGGTATTTGCCGATGTCATGCGCACTATGCCTTGGAAGCAATCAGTATAATGTCAGATTTTAACATGAAAAACTTTATCTTGCGGGCCTATGCACCCGCTTCTATCGGTAACGTCAGCTTAGGCTTTGATTTACTTGGCGCAGCATTAAAACCAATAGACGGCAGCTTATTGGGTGATGAAGTTGATATCCAATTAGCTCAGCAGTTTAGTTTAGACGTCAAAGGACGTTTTGCAGATAAGTTACCATCTGATCCAAACGGTAACATTGTTACTCTATGTTACCAGCACTTTATTGCTGAGTTAGAAAAACAAGGTCATGCAAAAAGTACTATACCCGCAGTTAAAATGACTCTGCATAAGCATTTACCTATAGGCAGTGGTCTGGGCTCAAGCGCTAGTTCGATTGTGGCGGCCTTACATGGTCTGAATCAGTTTTATACTGAATATTTTGGCAAATCCGCTTTCACTGAAAATGAATTGTTGTTGGTTATGGGTGAACTCGAAGGAAAAATAAGCGGCAGTATACATTACGATAATGTTGCGCCATGTTTCCTTGGTGGTTTAACCCTAATAGCTGAATGTGAAGAACAGGTTGCATTACGATTGCCCATATTTGAAAACTGGTATTGGGTGTCTTGTTACTCTGGTCTCAGTGTGTCGACCTCGGCAGCGCGGAATATTTTGCCTAAACAGGTCTCGATGACAGATACGATTCAGTTCGGACGTCATTTGGCAGTGTTTACTGATGCTTTATACCGAAAGGATGAAAAACTCGCTGCCGCTATGATGACAGATGTGATTGCCGAACCTTACCGTAAATCACTGTTACCAAGGTTTGACGAATCACGTGTATTTGCAGAACAACATGGCGCGCTGGCTTTTGGTATTTCAGGCTCTGGACCAACAGTATTCGCAGTGTGCGATAATATAGGAAATGCCAAGGTAAGTAATCAATGGTTAGCGGACAACTATATTCAAAATGACACAGGCTTTAGTCATATTTGTCAACTAGACTTCAGTGGTGCATCCGTAAGCCATTCATGAGAATAATCGCTATTAAGATAGAGCTAAGAACCTGCAATTAGTGCAATAATTAAGTTTTAAAAAGGTTTTAAAAAGGTATTAAAATGGAACTCGTAAATTTAAAGGATGCCTCCGATAAGGCAAGCTTTACAGAAGCAGTAAAAAAAGGTTTAGGCAAAAACCAAGGATTGTTTTTTCCTAAGAATTTACCCAAGTTTGATGATATTGAATCAATATTGGCTATGCCTTTTGTTGAGCGAAGCGTAGAAATTTTAAGCACCTTAATTGGTGATGAGTTACCACGCGAAATGGTTACAGGAATTGTTGAACGTGCATTTGCATTTGGCGCACCATTAGCAAAAGTGACAGACAACATATACAGCTTGGAGCTTTTTCATGGGCCTACATTAGCGTTCAAAGACTTCGGCGGTCGTTTTATGGCGCAGTGTTTAGTCGAAATATCCGATGGTCAACCGATCACTATTTTAACTGCTACGTCGGGTGACACGGGTGCGGCTGTTGCCCATGCGTTTTATGGTATCGAAAATATCAATGTGGTGATCCTGTACCCAAAAGGCAAAATCAGTCTGCTACAGGAGAAGTTATTCACCACGCTTGGTGGCAATATCCATACTGTGGCCATTGACGACGATTTTGACGCCTGCCAGCAATTAGTGAAAAGTGCCTTTGATGATCCTGATGTACGTGACGGTTTACACTTAAATTCTGCAAACTCTATTAATATTAGTCGTTTAGCAGCGCAGGTGTGTTACTACTTTGAAGCAGTGTCACAGCTTACGCTAGCTGAACGCGAAGACTTAGTTATCTCAGTGCCCAGTGGGAACTTTGGTAATTTGACGGCCGGTTTAATCGCGAAAGTCATGGGTTTACCAGTCACACATTTTGTCGCCGCCACTAACCTAAATGACACTGTGCCGCGTTATTTAAAAACTGGCGAGTGGGCACCTAAAGATACGGTTGCAACTTTATCTAATGCGATGGATGTAAGTCAACCCAACAACTGGCCGCGTATTGAAGCCATGATTGAACAAGGTCTTGTAGATAAATCTGTTATATCGGGCGCAACGGTAGACGAAGAATACACCCAAGTGGCAATGCGTCAATTAGCCCAATTAGGCTACGTAAGTGAACCCCACGCTGCTATAGCTTACAAAGCATTGATCAGAAAAATGGAACAAGGCCAGACCGGTATTTTCCTTGGAACAGCTCATCCAGCTAAATTCCGCGAAACGGTAGAAAATGTCTTAGGGCAGCCTATAAGTTTGCCGCAACCTTTGGCAGACTGTGCAGGTAAAGAGGGATTATCAGTTGAATTACCCTGTGATTATCAAGCACTAAAAGCACACATGTTTAGTTTGTTGAGTTAAGGATATCTGATGACCGTTTGGGCTGATATTTTAGGTCAAGAAAAACAGCAGCCGTACTTTGAACAAATGATGCAGTTTGTTCAAAGTGAGAGAATCGCTGGTAAGACGATTTATCCACCTAAACAAGATGTATTTAATGCTTTCAATTTAACTGAGCTGGCTAAGGTTAAGGTGGTGATACTAGGACAAGATCCTTACCACGGGCCTAATCAAGCACATGGTTTATGCTTTTCGGTACAGCTTGGCGTTAAAACGCCCCCTTCATTGGTTAACATCTATAAAGAACTCGCTTCAGACATCCCTGATTTTACTATGCCACAGCATGGTTTTTTACAAAGCTGGGCAGAGCAGGGTGTGTTGCTTCTTAATACTGTCCTCACAGTTGAACAATCCCAAGCTCACTCACATGCAAAAATAGGTTGGGAACAGTTTACTGATGTCGTCATTAAGCAAGTCAGCGACCATTGTCAAGGACTGGTGTTTTTACTCTGGGGAAGTCACGCACAGAAAAAGGGTTTAGTAATAAATAAACAAAAACATCATGTACTCAGTGCCCCCCATCCTTCACCACTATCAGCGTATCGAGGTTTTTTGGGCTGTAAACATTTCTCTCAAACCAATGAAATACTTCAAAAGCAGAGTAAAAAAACCATAAATTGGCAAGTTTAAAAACATTCACTGACTAAATTGATATGTAGGTAATAAACAGCCCTGTATTTTCAGGGCTTTAAATTTACAAAAATTCTGATGCATCTTCTGGTGACATACCCAGATCTCGTAACTCTTGTTTAAGTTGGTGTCTGTCGTGAATGGCTTCAATTTCTCGCCATTTGCGTTTGTTGGCTTTGCTTTTAGACGATTTGGTTTCTGAATCTAAGGTAGACAATAAATCGGACTTATCCATTTCGATCTCCTTCCTTATTTATTAACGCACGGATTACAAAAATACTCGTTGAAGCCTTTGTGATAGATAAACACAAAAAACAGCTCATAGAATATGTACCATACAGAACATTAAATTAGTATATGTATTTGTATTTTTTAGTAAAAAAATAAAATAAGGAAGAACAGTTACGAGTTTCTGCCTTGGAGCAAAGCATAAAAACAGCATTACCTGTCCAAATAAAGCTTGACCTAATTTCTTGTTGTAACAAATTAAGCGCGTATTGCGCGGAAACGGCTACATAGCTAGTAGCTCAAATTATCTGTTTGCCTTTCTAAACTTGCTTATTAATTGATTGGTTGATGCATCAAAGTTTAGGCTAGCATCAGTATTGACTAGTTTATCAAGTACTTGATTACCCAACTCCTTACCTAGTTCCACGCCCCATTGATCGAAGGAATTCACACCCCATATGGCACCTTGCACGAAGACTTTATGCTCGTACATAGCGACCAATGCACCTAAGGTTTTAGGATCAACTTGGTTGAACAGTAAAGTGTTGCTCGGTTTGTTACCGGGCATAGTTTTATGGATAGCAAGTGATTCAAGTGTGGCATTGTCCAAGTCTTTTGAAGCTAAATCGTTTTTACATTCTTCAAAGGTTTTACCTTGCATTAAGGCTTGGGTTTGACCAAAACAGTTGGAGGCCAACATGGCATGGTGGCTATCATTTTGATTGGGGACTTTCAGCGGTAACATAAAATCTGCGGGCACCAACACGCTGCCTTGGTGGATCAACTGGTGGAACGAATGTTGGCCATTCGTTCCTTCACTACCCCAAATAATAGGTCCTGTAGCATAATCTACCTGGGTCTGAGTCCCAGAGATACGTTTACCGTTACTTTCCATATCTAGCTGCTGGACATAAGCGGGGAAACCACGTAAATAATGATAATAAGGCAATAACACGTGACATTGAGCACCAAAGAAATTCACGTACCAAACACCTAATAACGCTAAAATCATCGGCAAATTTTGTTCTATGGGTGCATTTTGGAAATGTTCATCCATTTCAAAAGCTCCTTTTAGTAATTCACGGTAGTTGTCGTAACCTATTGTTAGTGCGATAGGCAAGCCAATAGCTGACCAAAGCGAATAACGACCACCCACCCAATCCCATAAAGGAAAAATATTGTCTTCGGCCATACCAAATTCTGTGGCTGCTTTAATATTCGAAGACACAGCAATAAAATGTTTAGCGATATCTTGTTGCGAACCACCTGCCCCTAAGAACCACGCTTTGGCGGTCAGGGTATTTTGTAAGGTCTCTTGGGTAGTGAACGACTTGGATGACATGACTATTAAGGTTTCTTGGTGGTCAACTGTGGCTAATACGTCTTGGATGTGGCAACCATCAACGTTCGCTACATAATGCACTTTTACGCCTTCAAACCAGTAGGGTTTTAGGGCTTCTGACATGATTTTAGGGCCAAGAAAGGAACCACCAATACCAATGGCAATAATCTGCTTCAAGGACTTTCCTGTATAACCTTTGCGCTCACCACTGTGTACGCTGGCAACAAAGTCCTGAATTTTTTGCTGACAAGCTAATACTTCTGGCATCACATCTTTGCCATCGACTAAAACAGGCTTATTAGAAAAATTACGCAAGGCAGTATGCAATACAGCGCGCTTTTCGGTGTGATTAATGATTTCGCCGGCAAACATTGCCTGACTTTTTTTGCTTACTTGGCATTCAGTGGCAAGTGCTTGCAATGCTTGCATTACTTCGTCGGTGATGAGATTTTTGGAAAAGTCTAATTCAATACCACAGGCTGCTTGAGTAAATTTTTCAGCACGTTGTGAATCTGCAGCAAACCAATCACGCATGTGCTGCGTTTTTATTTGTGTTGCCAATCTTTCAAGGTTTTGCCACGCGGGGGATGCAGTGAGTACTGTCATAATATGTTCCCAATATAGAGTTAAAATTAGGTCTAGCTTTAAACATAACTAAAAAAAAGCGCCGAATTCGACGCTTTCACAGGAACTAATTTAGCTTATAAATAGCTTATAAATAGCTTCTTAAGACGATTTCCAATTTAACTTGGTCAGCAGCAAAGTTACGAATTCCTTCGGATAATTTTTCAGTCGCCATAGCATCTTGATTCATGTTCCAGCGGAACTGCGCTTCAGTTAAAGGTGTTCCAGGTGTTTTGGTGGCGCCGTTGTCTTTTAATTTAATAGGCAAAGGAGCGTCATTTTGGGATAATTCTTCAAGTAAAGCAGGTCCAATAGTTAAACGATCACAACCAGCCAGCTCAGTGATTTCACCGGTATTACGGAAGCTTGCGCCCATAACAACTGTTTTATAACCATGCTCTTTATAATAATTGTAAATTTTAGTAACAGATATTACACCTGGATCTTCGGCTGAAGTGTAATCCGTTGTACCAGTGCTTTTCTTAAACCAATCAAGAATTCGTCCAACAAAAGGTGAAATTAAAAATGCACCAGCCTCGGCACAAGCTTGGGCTTGAGCAAAACCAAACAACAAAGTCAGATTGCAGTTAATGCCTTCTTTTTCTAATACTTCTGCTGCTTTAATACCCTCCCAAGTGGAGGCCAACTTAATTAATATGCGGCTTTTGTCGATCCCTGCTTCTAGGTAAAGGGCAATCAATTTATGCGCTTTTTCGATACTAGCAGCGGTGTCAAATGATAAACGTGCATCTACTTCTGTAGAAATTCGGCCCGGTACAATATTCACTATATTGGTACCAATAGTCACAGATAATTTGTCACCAGCATCAATAATTTGTTGTTCAGCGTCAGAAGATTGTTCTTTTGCCCATGCCACAGCGCTTTCTAAATGGGACTTATATTGAGGCATTTCTGCTGCTTTTAGCAACAGTGATGGGTTAGTGGTGGCGTCTACAGGTTGGTACTTTTTAATGGCTTCAATATCGCCCGTATCAGCCACAACAGTGGTGATTTCTCGAAGTGCTTGTAATTGGTTTGACATATTATCCTCTGTAAGTAGTAACGCTTAATTCGTTATCACATATAAATTAATATAGCTTGGCAAAATTGTTTAGGAATTTAAAGATGTAAGTAGACTAGCTTATGTCTTAATACTTACCGTATTATAATAAATATCGGTAGATATAGGATATAACCGTTAAATAGCAGACGCCAGTAAAAGGCATAATTTGCTGATAAAAATGAAGCTATATTTTTTCAAAAATAGTTGGAAAACGCCAATTTCCCATGGTCATAAGCTTGAACCGCACTTTCAAACACCTGTTTTAACCTATTTAAACCACTAGATACAACATCTTGTTGCTGTTGATATTGTGCAATTTCATCTCTCACTATTATTCGCTGCTCTCGGTTAAGACCATCAGCAATCATAAGCTCACTCTTTTCAGCAATCGTATGCTCAAGCCAATCTAAATTTTGGTAAGCGTTTTCAAGTTCCGCTGCGCGTTGATTTAATACTTTTTTTAACCCGAACAGAGTTTGACCATCAGTGAATCCAGTTAAAAACGCAGCTTCAAATTGTTCAGGACAACTGCGGCTATAGTCTTTGCCTTGGCGCCCTCGAAAAAAACCGTTATTTGTTGTGCAAAAACGTTTAGAACCATCAAAATGCCCTTTGCGGTAGGAGGTTAAGTCAGGTGTCACACCGTGCTCGGCACACTCTTTTCTATGCTGCGAAATATGTGATTCGTTTTTGCCAAAGCCACCGTCTTCAAAACCTATTAATTCCCAATCTGCGGTTAAACAATCTGTTTCATTCATATTGGCGCAACCTGATAACAATAAAAAGATGGTGCTGATCCACAACAGTTTTAGGTACATATTGCTCCTTAATTACTCAGGCACTTATATTCCAAAGCCATAATATACCATTGATTGACATTGGCTGATCTATCTTTGAAATACAAAGTAAATCAACAGCGCTGAAATCTAACTTGCTTTTGTTGACGAACCCCCCATATTGCATAAAGGCAGTTTGTTAAAAGTAGCTTTATTATTACAGGATCCCATTGAATGTTAGTTGTTATCTCACCAGCCAAAAACCTCGACTACGACACCCCATCAGCAACCAACACATATTCTCAACCAGAGATGCTAGATGATTCACAAGCCCTGATCACACATTGCCAAAAATTAAGTCCCGCTAAAATTGGCTCGTTAATGAAAATTAGCGACAAGTTAGCAGGCCTAAACGCAGACCGTTACGCCAGTTGGCATACACCTTTTGACACTAACAATGCCAAACAAGCATTGCTAGCCTTTAACGGCGATGTATATACCGGTCTAGATGCCAGCTCATTTAGCCAAGAGGACTTCGGCTATGCCCAGCAACACTTACGTATTTTATCGGGCCTGTATGGCGTTTTACGCCCACTGGATTTAATGCAAGCGTACCGCTTAGAAATGGGCACCAAACTAGATATAGGTGAAAGCAAAAATTTATATCAGTTTTGGGATGATCGCATTAGTCAGAAGTTAAACGAGGCGATTGATATTCAAGGTGATAATGTGTTGGTTAATCTTGCTTCAAATGAATATTTTAAAGCAGTCAGACCTAAGGCTTTAAACGCTGAAATATACACACCGGTATTTCAAGATTGTAAAAACGGTCAATATAAAGTGATTAGTTTTTTCGCTAAAAAAGCGAGGGGCATGATGGCTAGGTATATTTTACAAAATCGATTGACTGAGGTAAGTCAGTTGCAAAAATTTGACACAGCGGGATACCAATTTTCTGCTCAGAAAAGTAAGGGAAATGAGCTGGTGTATACACGCGAAGAACAGATCTAATTTGCTTGTTCTGTAAAAGCATTTGCTAAGTGAACACACAACAAGCTGGATTCGGATCTTGAGCTACTGTTGCCGTTGAAGTAGTGAATCTTTTTACTGCAGCGAAAAGAGTAACCACTTCGAAATCGGCGAGAAGTATTTGTAACATTGAAATGGTGGCCCGCAGAGTAAAATTCACACCGCCTCTTCTCTTAGTTGCGCTATGCGTCAGTGCAGGAGTTAAGTTTTAGGCCTCAGGCCATTTGCTTTAATAATACGTAAC
>OOFW01000140.1_pt1 | contig 10684 bp, 6 predicted proteins | sample 1670271 | NCBI WGS metagenome assembly OOFW01 (sample SAMEA98137918, study PRJEB22522) | marine metagenome | biome: marine biome; feature: marine water body; material: sea ice | place: Arctic Ocean | collected 07-Sep-2015 | depth 1.32 m
TTGGATGCTTTTAAGGATCCAGCACTTGTCGGCTGTTATGGCCGTGATGCCAGGGTGGACGTGGTTCTCACTTGACTCCCAACGATTGAAACACTTGCTGGTGTACTTCAGAGTGGACAGGTCAGAATGGACAGCAATGAAGTCGTTTCTGTCAATACCAGAAACAATGAGGAAAAAGGGAGCATGGGTGCAGGTGATCCCATGAATGGAGACAATGATAGTGTGGGCGGCAACATCATGAGAGCAGGCAGCATTTTTGCTAGCGTCGAGGAAGAGCCAGCTGGAATACACCATTCTTTTCCAGACGACTATCTGCAAAGCAACTCAAGCAAAGAGGATAAAATAATTTCGGAATGCATTAAAACATCTCAAGTCAAACCGAAAGTCTACTATCATGACATCTTTCGACTAGCGCTTAACCGACAACAGGCGACCCAGAACAATACCCGTTTTATCATTGAATGCTTTTCCCGACCTGTGGCGGACGAGAAGTCCTCCAAGAATTTCCAGCCCTTGGAGACTCCAGGCGTTGACAAAGTTCTCTCTGTTGAAAGGGGCGATATTGGATGCTATTTATGGCACAGGACACTGAACAAACTCCACTACGACAAAACCGAACAAGAATGGCCCAAATTCAAAGAAGCAGCAGAGAGGAAGGACATTGCAATCATTGAGTTTCCGCCTGATGGTAAATTAAAGGTATTTCAGGATGCTGGCCAGCAGTTCCTCATCCTGAACGGAGCAGATCCTTCTGGCCTCGTGGAACCAATATGCCTTGAAGAGATTTTTGAAGATGTGATCTGTGACAGTGGGAAGGTAACCGAGATTGTAATGCCTGGCAAGCGGTTCAATCGTGGTGTTTCCATCGGTATTTCTGGATGTCAATCATCTGAGAAGAAGACATCCCGGGTGGCCCTGGCCAAGCCTAACGTCATCAAGGGTACCTCTCGCTATCCCAATTCTTTTGGTCGAATGACCTCATGTGCCTTGGACCTGATTGAACAAGCCAAGTGTTCTCTTGCTGTTTTGGCATATCAATCCAAAAGCGAGAAGGCAACTAATGTTGGAAGGCTTGATGGTTTGTTCAAGAACCATGATGACTTTTACAATAGCCACATGAGCGAGTGGGCAAACAAGTGCTCAGATGGAGCGACTGACAGTGATATCAATATTCTACAATCATTGTCGTGGAACTGTTACGTTCATGATAAGCAATACGTTGACCCCAGAATTAAGAATGTTCTACTTCCCCACGTAGATTCAGAAAATCCGTTGGAGCCTAGCCATGACGTCCTTATTGGTGTGTGGCAGAAGGTGTATTCACGACGGTTAGGCCGTTATGTCACCCTTTCCTGCACTGGGGCGCTGCGGAAGTCGTGTGAGTACCTGCTCAATCGGGACTTGCTTGTAAAGAAAATGGCTTATACGCTGGTGAATAGGGCAAATAATCTCCCCTCTCACCAACGCTGGATCGAAAAAGAAAGCTTCTGCCCTGTTGGCATGGGTCACGTTGTTGTTCCAATCCATCTGCACACAACCTTCCACCTATCTGCCGTCACTGGACCTGTAATGGAACTAAGAGAATGGTTATGGAGGTCACAAAGAAAATTGATGTCCTACTACCTTGCCGAGGAGATGTGTTTCGCTTTTTTGGATACCAACAATGCCTTCCGTTTTCACAAATTTGTACAGCAGTTTATTGCTGACTACAAGAGAACTGGGGTCATTCCTTTGAAAAACGACGAGACCTTCCTTGGCGAGTGCGAAGCCTACATGACTAGGACATTCGGAGGATGGAACGGAACTAAGGATCCATTAGATAGTCGTGATAAAGGAGCTATACGCTATCAGTGTTCTACCAACTTCCCACGGGCAAAACACACCAACCTAATGGGACTTCGCCATTCCAAAAGAATAAAAAAAAATACAAAGACAAGCCGGTGTCTAGGTCGGTTTTTGAGGCTGCACAGAAGGAGGTTAGGGAAACGGTTGTAGGGAAGGGGGAACTATTGTCCTCCAAATTACTTTACCTGGATGCCATTTTGGGAATGCATCTACCTGCGGAGTGGCTCGACCAATGTGTGATGGGCAGTGCGAGGACTCTGGAGAGACTGAAGAAGGAGGATGATGGTTTCAAAGCCAAATATCAGAGCACAATGCTGTACAATTGCATGCGGAAAATCGGGGATAAGAAGGGATGGATTCCACGCTCGAAATGCGAAGAGACTGGGTGTGTTACCTTAAAATTGGATGACGCCCAAGGTATGGATATCGCCTTTGAGAACCAGGAGCTCCACTGGCCAGAAATCGTTAACGGGAGTGTTGTTGTGAAACGGATGTCTCATCTAACTAATTATCAGGCAGAAGACTTGGTGCGTGGACAATTCTCGCATGGAGTAGACTCCCATTACTCTCCACGATGGGCGAATTTAAAATTATCTCTTCTGGAAATTTCTGGAACCGAGGTAATTATTAGCGCTGCTCCAAACTATGATTTCAAGAATGGGAAACCCCTATCAACCGCGGCTCAGCGCAGACGGTGGGTGGAGAGACCCCCAATAGGGCGTAACTTCAAAATCCACGACATCCAATCCTTGATCCAGGATAGCAACTACATGATCATTCGGTATCCCATGAAATTTCTGAATATTTTCCTCCGGTTGAAGGATGAGCAAAAATTACTGGATGGAATTATGATTCGGAAAACAAGCCATGGTTCTCGTGCTGGCTATATTGGAGATCTTGACTGTGAGCTGGTGAATAAGATTCCCTTCACGAAACCGTTCAAACAGATAAGACAAATGCCTGCCAATCAAAGACCACCCTATTGTGCTGGAGTGATCCAGAAGGACAAATACAATTACAAATGTGCCAAATCTGCAGTGGCGGCCATGCAGGTACATCTTATGTTCAACGTACACCTGCAGGGTTGTCAGCATTGGTCAACCACAGCTATGCAACACAAAAAGGATTTGTTAGTGCTTATGCCAGTCGACCCTGGGCGAAAGGAAGTATGTCATGCCGTGGGTGTTTTGTATCGTCACAAAACGGAAATCTTGTTTCGTTTTGCCAAGGAGTGTGGTACACAAAGCTCCCCATTTCATGTGGCCTATGACTCATCGGTGGATACTATGGATGAGATGCTGACATAATTTAGTGTACATTTTTCAAATGCCAAAACATATCACCGCTCTGTTTGTAAGGTTACTCTCAGTCTTTACCTGTTATTTAATGTATCATTAATTAACGATAAGAAGTGATCCTTTGATTGTAACACGGAGTGCATAAAAAAGGTTCTTTGGCTAAACCTTGACGACGTTCTTGTTCTTCTAAATTGCATTCATTGAACGGAGTGAGAGGATACACATATCTTGGAAAGTTGCATTGGGCACACTTGTATTTTGAACAGGATGCACAAAAATAGATTATTGGTGTTTCTCTCACATCTGGTGAGTCGATACAATTCAAACAAATTGTGCGATTGTGTTTACATTGGGGAAAATGTATCGAATCCTCTGTATGTATGCATTTTGTATGATAACGGCACAAATTGTTAGGACAACAGATAAAATTGCATGTTTCACATTCTCTTTCTCTCATTTTCCATTTACATAGAACGCATGTTCGGGTTGCTGTATGTCGCCAAGTTTCAGGAAGCTCAAGGAAGCCACCATTCTGTTCTTCCGGAAGTACGGAATCCACATGAAACTCTTGGCAACCAGTATTATCATGATCTTGATCAACAGGATAAACGTTTTGGCTTGCAGCATTCTCCATGCTTTGATGTTTCACCGTTTTTTCGAGTGCACAAAATTTGGTCAAAACTTTGTTGACTTTACAACTTGCTTCTTCAGGGTCCATGCCCTTGTACATTTGTTTTGCTCTTATCTCGAGCAGTTCTGGATCGAAGTTTCTGACTGGATGCCGTCCTGGCAACCATGCATATGTTCGATCGGCCTTGGCGGTCTCGTGTCCCACTCCCAGCATCTCTGCTATATTGATTGAATCTAGGATTATGAATCCATGCAAATGGTGATACACTCTGACAATCATGTATTGTGTCAGCTTGGGGGTTTCTTCTCGATGTTCATAACAGAACATTCCAACCGGGCCGCTGCGATAACAATGTTGACAGCTACCATACGTTGGGCACTCTGCCTTGCTCTTGGCTCCCCAGTCATCATCATTGTGACTGTATTTCCCCGACCATACATGGTTGAATGGTCGCACGACGTCCTCTTCACGGATATCTTGGCCTTTCTGATCGTCTGTATAGGTCACCAACATCCTTTGTGGGGTTAGCTGAGCTCTTAGATCATGTATCTCTTGCTCAGTCATATTTTGTTTGCCTTTGTATTGCTGGAAAAACCAATCCGAGTGATCGTCTGTTGGTGGGTTATTCATTTTGTTTACTGTTCCAAATTATGTTGTTTTGTGTTGTCATGGGAAAAGTCATTCTGTGCTTTTCATTGATGACTTTTACTGTTCGCATTCGGTTTTGTATCTTGTTGCATGGATACTTTTCAATCGTGTGTTTTGAGTCATGGATACTTTTTCTTTGCAAAATTCTAACAATCCGTGGCAACACACACCAATCAGTACCCATGGCAACAAAACGCCTCCCCAGGTATAGCGATACCCATGCCCACTGACGTTGGTTGGCTTAATTTTTGTAGCCTTTATCCTCTTTGGTCCAAACCAAAGTCTGACCTCTTCCTGTATTTTGTATGGAAGACCGCCTATGGACTATGGACAATTAAGTAAAAAATGACTTAATTCATATTACCTCCTACCAGTGCAGTAGTATGCAGTCATATACCTTGCCGATGTATCGCTGGAATACAGAGGTGGATAACTGACCTCACCAAGCAATTCATACTTGTCATTGTCAAGTTAAATCCAGTAATGATTTACTAAATCATGAATGGTGCCAATGTGGCAACCTTTCCTGACTTTTTCAACTTCTTGGCCGCCCGAATGTTTTGTTTCTTTTTCCTATCATCCTCCTCTGCCTTAATACGATGGTATTTCTTGTAATTGGATTCTTTGAGTGGACACTTGGTTGTATCAGTACCACCAACACAGAATGGTTTCTTTTTGAGAGGTACGGACATTCCAGTGGGAGCCAAACCATGTTTTGCTACTCTCTTATTCACCTTTGTTGGGATTGACAGCAATTTCCTGTCAATAGCTGTCTTCTGAATGGGGTCGGGCCCAACCATAAGTCTACTCTTCGTTTCCGTTACACTACTTTCTGCAGGACTGATTTGCCCCATAAGATCAATGGAACTTTTGGTGGACAAGATGTCACTACTTGACAATGGGTTGTCAGTGCTGAAAAACTTGTTGTTAGGCAAACCTGCCATTGTACATTTGGTATACCTTGCTTTGTGTGAGTAATTTCAGAGGAGAGGACAGTATGTGAACTGTGAATTGCTGTTACCCAAAATTTGGACCGAGCCGGCAGGGTTGAACTGAAAATGTGAAATTTCCTAGGACATACCAATCAAATACGGACAGGTCTCATTATCTCGTAACATCATCAACTGCCATCTCCATAATCCACCCTTCTTTACAAATTGACTACAACAAAAAGAATATAATCATCGATACATGTATGGACTAGGTTATTGTATCACACTTAGTCATAAATTCTCACTGAAATTGCATCAGGAAAGGATCACAGGTGGATAATGCTTCGGTTATGCCATAGTTCTAGACATCATCAGCAATCAAGGACAAAAACTTGCAATAACGTTTGTGATCCCCATGCTTCCAGTGGGAACGTTGGCACGGACGTCCACAGTAGCTTAAAACCTGGCACTGGCTGCATGCAAAGAGGTTCTTTTTGGGTAAACAACCACACACCGCACAAGCATATTTCCCCCCCTTTGTATAGGCCGTGTAGGTGTGGTAATCTGCGACCACCTCTTGATCCAACTCCCGACTTGAAACCATCAATGTATGAGCTGTAGCCAAATCCCTCTTGGCCAAGTGGAAAGCATACAGACGTGAAAAGTAAATAGCCCTATAGTGATGAAGCTTCCACCTCGAAAGGAACCGAGTATCTTCCACTGCTGGATTACCAAAGTGATGGAGTTCCCGGTCTTGAAGTGTATACAAAAGTTTACTTGTTGAGTAGATTCCAAACATGACCTGCCCCATGGTTTCAAGTCTGGATATCCTTCCTGGGGTTTCAGGATGCGCTGATGTCATGACCATAACCAGTAAGTGATGGTCAACACTCGTAGTATCAGTGAATTTATTGACAACATCGTTGAACATGGTTCGGTTATCTCCCAAAAGAATGAGTCTGTGGAAGCATTGCAAAGAAGCTTTGCAATGGGCAAAGGCCTCCACCATTTTGAAGGTAGCTATCTTGTAATCCCTGCATCTCCATGCTATAGCAGCTTGTTCCATGGCCTGCTTGGCCGAGGGGGGAGGCTCCCCCTCCACAACTACACGACGGGAGTCAGCAAACATGTATTTGTTTTTATGGTAGATTCGTAGAATCCACAGATTTGTATTCAGCGACGACACGCGCCGCTGCTTGACAATTTTGGGACTGAAAATTTCAGGGCAACAAACGGCCTAGAAAAATGGAGTTCTCTTCTCATTTAGGAACAAAGCAGGTGACATTTTTACATACAAAGTAACGGTCATTTTATTCTTTTATAAACCCACTGGTTTTGTGAGCATACTCGCCCCGTCTGTACATTGGGGATAGAGAATCTTTAAGCGAGGGGTGTACACCCTTCTTCTTTTGTTTCTTTCCCAGCAGTTCAGGAGAACCCCACTTGAAATGGTAGGCATGCTGGCAGGCTGTTGACTTCCAAAATCGTACACAGTCACACATAATAACCTTACTTCCATGAATACCTGGCTTCTCGATAACATATGCCAGTCCATTGGCGGCATCAAACAACTCCTGTCTTTTGCTATAATCTTCTGAGGGGAAAACACCTTCCAGGGCGAGCTTGTATCGACACATACGTTGAGCATCAATGGGGGTTCCTTCAAATCCCCTGTTGTTGTAAAAGTACCCTCCATATTCATCTGGGCCAAACCGGTCAATGTCTAATGAGAGCTTACACACAAGTTTCTTCAGTTCAGAATCTGCCTTACAGGCCGTTTCGTCTGAAATCCGGTATGACTTGACAAAGGATTCCACCCTGGAAGAGACATGGAAAATCAGTTTGGGGTATTGGTAGTTCAGCATTTCATCCGGAGACATTCCGAACTGGCAGAACCCATCAAATTGTCGACTTCCTTTGGCAGAAAGGTGAAAGCGCTCCAGGGAGTTGCATTGGGGAGAATCGCCTTCATATCCGAAAAGGTTGTAGCGATAGCGTGAATGCTCCAAAGATTGCACATAGGATTTGTCAAACACATTTGCCATTGGTGATTCATTGTCTTTGCCTGGTTGTCTCCAGCATTTCAGGCTGAGCTCGGTATACTTTTCTTTAAGTTTTTCAGTTTTGCAGCGATGCATATTCTTTACATCCTTTGTTGCAACCTTGAGATTCTTCCTTGTTTTGTTATAACTTAGGTACCCCGGGCTACCCCTTTTTCTTCTTCCCCTTTGGTCTTTCACTTTCAGGAGAACATGGGGAAAGCATTGACCTCTTGGACAGTCTGGAAAAAAATTGATATAAGCATTGACAAAGCTATTTGCATGGTCCGATATTAGACCTCCCTTGAACTCCAGTTTCAGACCAAACAAATCTCTCACTGCTTTTCCAAGTGCAGACAACATAAACAATGCGCTTTCTTGGTTCTCTTCCAGAACTCTTGCCATTACAAGAGGGATGTATCCATGGCGATAATCACTTCCCTTATTCCCATTCTTTAGATGAGATACAATTCCAAACGACATGAGTTTCCCCCCACTGGAATCACCCCCAGCATGAGTAGAGTCTATACAAGCCATTACCATATTGCCGTAATCATGGTAGACAATAGTATACTGCCTTAGAAGGTTCATACTGGAGAAAACAACAATGTGATCCTGCGCCTTATTGGGGCCTGAGGAATCATCTTTCTCTGTTGCTTTCAATACAATTGACCCATAATCTGGATCCTCCAAAGAAGGAATGGCAAGACAAATCATCTCATGTTCAGCTGTTCTTGTGCTGGAACAGACGACGGCCAATTGGGTGGAATCTGGAGATCCTGACTTCTTGTAAAGAACAGAATTAGTCCCAGATAAAAATAGCTTTTCAGCAAAAAGACAAGTTTCCTGTACTGTCGGAATGTATGACACAACCATGAATGAGCGTGGAATAACAAGGGTGTGTTTGAGGAAGAAGGTTTGTATATCAGGAAGATACTGAACAAGAATCCGTTCTGGATCCCCATCCTTGAGTAATTTCTTCCGTTTTCCCCTCCAGTACACCTTGATTTGGTTGCATACAATGCTAAGACAGCCCCCGGGAAACAGAGTATCTACATTGCATGCATACTGCTCACGAATTCGGCGAAGCATTTTGTCAGGCCGTGGAAGTTTGTAGCGATCCATGTTACCTTCCCGGTCTACAGCATCTTTCAGGATGGGATGCAACCCTATTCTAGAGTCTCCCTGTAGTAGCAGAAGTTGCCAGGATAGTCTTTTATTACAAGAATGGATGCATTTGATTTGGGAAATGACTGGACCGACATACACATCAAGAAGCTGGTAGGTATTCTTGCTTGGAATGATTTGACTATCAATGCTCAGGGGGTAGAACACCCGAGTACGATATTGACAGTCTTTCTCACGACAGCAATAGTAACTAACTTTGAATCCATTCCTTGTTTCTTCACTCTTCAACGCCTTGGTATTAGGACCAAACTCAGCAACTGCTGTGAAGAATGAATTACAAACTCTTCTCTCAAGACTGTGCCATCCAGATTTGCGTTCCCTCTTTCCCTCGCTATTGGATGGTAATTCGCCACCAAACATTTGGGAACCAGGAATGGGGAATGTGCAGGCCAGGGAGGATGTTGGTACAGACAGCGTAGAGTTGAACCGAGCCGTACAACCAGGAACAGGGGGCACTTTCAGCAAAGAATGAGATGCAGGGGGAGGTGGTGCTGTGGACTGTGGACGATGAATGATAAAATCACCAACTCGTGCTTTTTTGGCCCCCCTTGATAGATAACTTTGGGCAATTTCATTCAACACTTTATCCCGATCCTGAACAATGCTCTCGGAACCAACATTAACAAGATGCTGGGCAGAATAAAGGAAAGACTTGGTATTTGGGGTAGGGACATTACTGGCAACATTGTCCTGATGATATTGAGCCAATTTCTTGTGGTGGTTTTGAATGATGACAGTAGTCATTTTTTCTTTGACTGGGGTATCATAGTTAGTGTTGGCATGAAAACCGTTCAATTCATTCTGAAGACAAACCCTGGACGGTTGGGGGGGGAATGCAATGATCTTCTTCAACTTGGAGGGTGTAGTGTTAAGGATTGAGGGGGGTTTTTTCGACATGCCTTTGTACAAAAAAGTAAAGCAACAAGTAACCTGGTGAAGGATAACACACCGACAAGTGTGAAGATGGTAATCTTGTTGTCCAAATTCAGTTTGGGGGGAGTGAAGAAAATATGCATGAATGGATCAAAGAATACTACGGGAATAAAATATATGAACCACGACCCGAAAAAGTTTAGATTGCACTAGATGACGATGATAAAACTAATAATGAATGGGGAAATGAGAAACCAGGAGGATAATTTAGCGATAAGAAGAATATGCATTGATGGGGAGTAACATACATAAACCTCCTCTGTCTTGACGTTCAATAGAATAAGTATTTGTAAGTACAGAAGTTGAACAACGATTGTTAGTGAGCATTAGGTGATCAAAATAAGAAGATCATTGAATTACATTCAAATATGCAAACTCTGTAGTTACAAGTGAAAAATTGTAAGGGGAATTCAACGGAAACCAAAGTTTGAAAGGGTCTTACTCGAATATCATCTAAGTATTCAGACTGAATCCTATCTAGCACGTAAGTATCATTGTGATTAAGGAGAAAATAAGGAGCTAATGAAGATAGGATATTCACCAAGAAAATATGAACAGAAATAGAAAAGAAAATTTTGGGTTTTCATGGGTCGTTTGGGTAGGTAGAGGACCCATATTTTAGTATATTGGGGAAGAAAAAAAAAACGTTGAAATAACATACAATGCCTAACTAAAAAAGGAACCGCCCAACATTGAGGGCAACAGCTAACAATGACATCTAAGTGATCACCTTGGAAGCCAGACAGGAAATGAGACAATGGCATAACCTGATTCTAAATGAAGAATGAAGTGTGTGTTTAGTATTTAGTATGATATGCCACTGGTGGACTTGGGTGTGCTTTGGATTATCTTTAAAAAAGTGAATGGTAATTATTGGAGAAAGTTAGCAGCTTGAGGGGTCTTTGGGAGGGGGAAATTAGTCATAATTGGCCAAGATGCTTACTTGAAAATCACATTACAGCAGAAAAAAGTCTTCACTGTGAAAGAAAGGAAACAAACCATGGAACCCATCAAGAAGCACTGGATTGAAAGATATGACGCATGGTATTAAAGGGCCTGCTAATTAATGGCTTGGTTGAAAAGGAAGGTGAGGGAGAAATGACAACCTACCATTTGAGTGAGAAAGGTAAAATGAAAGGTAAAAAAAAATGGGTATTACAGAAGTTACAG
>OOFW01000141.1_pt1 | contig 10680 bp, 10 predicted proteins | sample 1670271 | NCBI WGS metagenome assembly OOFW01 (sample SAMEA98137918, study PRJEB22522) | marine metagenome | biome: marine biome; feature: marine water body; material: sea ice | place: Arctic Ocean | collected 07-Sep-2015 | depth 1.32 m
ACCAATAATAGCAGCGACAACTGCATAGGCTCCTCGGATTTTTGCATGTACCTTGGAAACAGCTTTAAACACTTCTTCAGGAGTTAAGTGTAAACCTTCACAACTTTGCAGTTCATGGGCAATGATATTTAACAACAACTCTGAATCAGAAGCCGTGTTGATATGTCTTCTTGCGACCTTCGACACCTCATCTTGCAGCTCATGTGCGTTGGTTAGATTACCGTTGTGAGCAAAAGCGATACCATATGGAGAGTTAACATAAAAAGGTTGTGCTTCTGCCGAACTTGAACTTCCAGCAGTAGGATAGCGGACATGACCAATACCAAATTGTCCAGTCAGTCTTTTCATATGCCGAGTATGAAATACATCTTTGACCAAACCATTGTCTTTCCTGAGGTGGATCACATCATTATCCACAGTTACTATACCAGCAGCGTCTTGCCCTCTATGCTGGAGCACCGTCAAAGCATCATACAAAGCCTGATTGACTGGGCTTTTACCCACTATTGCGACAATACCACACATGCGATTTACCTTTTTAAATGGGATTTATAAAACTTGAGTTATTTTGTAAATACTCAAAAAACCACTCAATAATTAAACTAAACTCTGGAATAAGTACTGAGGTTGCCCACCATGTTGATGCAGGCATAGGAGTAAAAGTATCTAAGAAAAATAACAACGCACTGACCATTAAGATCCCTCTCAAACCACCAAACACTAGCCCTAATACACGGTCAGTGCCAGTCAGCCCAGTAAACTCGACTAACTGAGAAATCAAATAATTGATTAAGCCACCTAACACCAAAGTTGATACAAACAATATCGCAATAGCTACGCCATTACGGATCATCAAATCATCAAGTTTAGTCAGATAGGTGGCGAGGTCTGCATAAAATTGGCTGGCAATAAAAAAAGCACTGAACCAAATGGCCAAGGAAATAGCTTCTTTAACAAAGCCTCTAATTAAGCTGATAACGGCTGAAAGTAAAATAACGCCTATTATGGCGTAGTCAATCCAATTCATAAGATTCGTTTTACCGTTTAGATGACATGATGTTTAGCTGAACTAGCCTTATTAACATCACAGAATTTAATTCGCGCGCATTCTATCAAAAGGCCTAATGAAAATCCTGATAATTTTCATACAAAGTACAACTAACTAAAATCTTTGAAGTAATAAGTTACTGTACAGTGAAAGGTGTCACCCTTCCCTTTAAATTAGTTAACTCTTTTAGGTGAGATAGTGCGTTTTCTAAATTATCTTTTTGCAGTTCAGGACCAACAAAAACTTTTGTTAAGATCCCTGAGTTGGTTTTCACAGGCCGACTAAAAGCACGATAGCCAGCTTTTTCTAAGCGATTTAATAGTTCTTTTACATTTTTCTGATGCCGGAAACTGCCCAATTGCACCACCCAACCTGCACTGGCCAATAGTCTATCAACGTCTTGCTTTACAACAGTTTGCTGCTCTAAACTACTAGAGTTTGAGATTTCCGTTTCTGGTTTTTCTTTCACTGATAAAGTTTCACCTGCTTGGAAGACATCAGGTACTTGTACATCTGTAGTTCGGCTTTCTGATTTTGTTTGAGCAGTTAATTTTGCAAGTGGATCATCATCTATCGCCTGCTCAGAAACTATTTCAACTTTTCGTGTCGCCGCTTCTTTTACTTTACTTGTGTCGAAGGGCGCAGGAGATTTAATCGTTTTCATATTGGGTTTTTGGGGTAATTCAACAAATAAATTACGATTTAATTCTTGTTTTCCGTCTAATAAATCAGGTAAAAAAATCACAACTATGGCTACAACTATAGCGGTCCCTACTAAGCGGTTTTGTAATGCGGATGACACTCTACTACACCTTTTTATTAGGGGTTAACAAACCCATTTTCAATACGTCTGTAACAGTAAAAAAGGACCCGAAAACGACCACTAAATCATCTTCACTAGCTTTTTCTAAAGCACATTTGTATGCGACTTCAACAGAAGAACAGTCTAACACTTTTTGCTCTGAGCTTAATACAGCATTAACCAGTGTACTTGACTTCGCCCCCCTAGGAACGTCTAAATTAGCGCAATACCAAATTGATACAACCGACAACATTGGGGCAAGTGTTGCAACAATATCCTTATCTGCCAACATAGCCACGATGGCTATGACCCGTTTATGTTTCATGTTTTTAATATCAAGGGCTAACAACTTACTAGCCTGTGGATTATGTGCTACGTCTAAAATAACAGTGGGGTTATGCTGAATTACCTGTCGCCTTCCGGGCAAACTGGTTTGGCTGAAGACCTGTACCATTTGTTTATTATTTAGGTGCAATCCCAAGGTTTCGATCACTTGCAACGCGGTTGAGGCATTTTGGGCTGGAATATTAGGAACGGGTAAATTGTCATAGCAACTATTAACACCCTGCCAATGAAACCCTGTACTGTTGACCTGAAAGTCAAAATCACGCCCTTGCCACAGAGGTTTGACCTGATAATCCAAGGTTGCATCGAGTAGCGTACTAGGGGGATGAGGCTCGCCAATAACAGCTGGGATGTTAGCCCTAAAAATACCAGCCTTTTCAATAGCAATCAGTTCTTTGGTATCACCAAGCCAGTCTTGATGGTCTAAATCAATGCTAGTGATCACAGCTATACTCGGGTCAACAATATTAACTGCATCTAAACGCCCACCCAAGCCCACTTCTAATAATAAATATTTCGCGTCAGATTCAGCCATTAGCAGCAGGGCCGCTAATGCGCCAAATTCAAAGTAAGTCAAAGAGGTGTCGCCTCGCGCCTGTTCAACTTTTAAAAAGGCCTCGCAGTGAGCTGGCTCACTCAACATGGTACCCGCAACTCTTACCCTCTCGCGATATTCCAAAAGGTGAGGTGAGCTAAATACCGCTACTGAATGTCCTGAAATCAATAACGCTTGTTCGATTAGAGCACAAGTGGTGCCTTTACCATTAGTACCGGCAACAGTAACAATAATGCGCTGACTGAGATCAAGCTGCAAATTCCAAAAAACCTCTTCAACACGCTCCAGTCCTAGCTCAATATTACTTGGATGAATCTGTTCAAGGTGAGTTAACCATTGCTGAATTGACCAAGCCTCTTGTTCAGAGCCTTGGTATGTGGAGATGAAAGGCATTATTTAGTGATGTTGATGATGAAGTTTAGACAACAGACTGAATAATTTGTCACGCATTTCGCGACGATCAACAATGATGTCTATAGCACCTTTTTCTAACAAAAATTCACTACGCTGGAATCCTGCAGGCAATGTTTCACGAACAGTTTGTTCGATAACCCTTGGACCTGCAAAACCAATTAAAGCTTTAGGCTCGGCTATATTAATATCACCCAACATAGCTAAACTTGCAGATACGCCGCCCATAGTAGGGTCAGTCAAAACTGAAATATAGGGCAGACCTTTTTCACTCAACTTTGCTAGTGCTGCACTGGTTTTAGCCATCTGCATCAATGATAAAAGCGCCTCCTGCATTCGCGCACCACCACTTGTTGAGAAACAAACCAATGGCAGATTGTGTTCTAAACAAGCATCAACTGCTTTTACGAATCTAGCCCCAACAACTGAAGCCATAGACCCCCCCATAAAAGCAAATTCAAATGCAGCCACAACAACTGGCATACCATTTAATTTACCCTGCATAACAACTATAGCGTCTTTCTCGTTAGTGGCTTTCTGTGCGCTGGTTAGTCTGTCTTTGTATTTTTTAGAGTCTTTAAATTTGAGCAAATCTTGGGGCTCTAAATCCCCCCCCAATTCTACTCTGTCTCCTTGGTCTAAAAAATGATTAATCCGCGCTCTAGCAGTAATACGCATATGATGATCACATTTGGGGCAAACACCTAATTGCTTTTCCAATTCTGTTTTATACAGTACTGCATCACAATCACTGCATTTAGTCCAAATTCCTTCTGGCACATTACTTTTAGTCAGTGATTTTGTGCCTGGTAGTATTCTTTCAATCCAACTCATATCAAATCCTGTGTTGTAAGCTGTTAAACCTGACAGCTTGACAATATTCAAAGGGGTCCGCTTTACCCAGTTTGGGCCATATAGCCTCAATAACTACTATTAAATCACATCATTCGCCCATCATGAAAACAAAACTTGTCTTAGAAGTGTTAATCGGGCAAAAATAATGGCCCTAATGGTATAATAGGCAAGTCAAAAATGGCTGGATACGTCACATGTACCAGATATAAGCCATGGGGTTTGGCAGTGGCAGCAGCTTTAGTGCGATCCATACCAAGTAATAATGTTCTCATCCAACTTGTCGGTTGTTCTTTATTGCCAATCGCCAGTAGAGAGCCTGTAATGTTGCGCACCATATGATGTAAAAATGCGTTTGCTTTTAGATCAATCACTATGTAATCGCCAAATCGATTAACACTGATATTACTCATCTCTCGCACCGGAGTATTTGCTTGACAATTAACCGCCCTAAAAGCACTAAAATCATGACGCCCTAATAAATGTTGAGCCCCTTGATGCATCAACTCATGATCAAGTTTACTGTGAATATGTGTCACGCCTTTAGCCAAGACACTATTACGTAGGCGGTTGTTATAAATTATATATCGGTAACGTCTTGCCGTAGCTGAGAAACGTGCATGAAACTCGTCATCCATGCTTTTTACCCATTTGACTGCAATTGAGTCAGGTAAATACCGGTTCATACCAATAGTCCATGCACGGTCGGGGCGCTGACTATTCGTATCAAAATGCACCACTTGGCAAGTAGCATGAACACCTGCGTCGGTTCGTCCAGCACAAACAACTTTTACGGGTTCATTGGCTATTACCGTCAACGCTTCCTCAACGTGCTGTTGCACACTGACCACAATTTGTTGGCGCTGCCAACCATGGTAAAGTGCGCCATTATATTCAATGCCTAGAGCTAATCGCATCAATCTACTTTATTCATTCAAAATTTCGCGACATTGTAAGTAACTTATACATAAATAACAGTGGTTTTTAAATAAAGTGTCTCAAAGAGTCAATCCGAGTATCGTGAAAATACTTAGGCCCGCTTAAAATCTACTGAATGCAAGTCATGTTTTTTCATTAGTTTGTGCATATCTGTACGATTTCTGCCAGCCAATTCAGCAGCCCTTGTGACATTACCGTCTGTCATTTTAAGTAACTTCAATAAATATTTCTGCTCGAAGGCATCTCTTGCTTCAGTCAAGGTTGGCCATTTTTGCTCCGAAGCAGACAACGCTTGTTCAACTAAATTGGATGCAATAACAGGTGTTTGAGTTAAAGCAACACATTGTTCCACTACGTTAACAAGTTGCCGAACATTGCCTGGCCACAAACAAGTGGTTAATAGTTGCATTGCATCATCTGAAAATCGATTGACCTTGACCTGATGGCGCTCTGCGCTACCTTTTAACAAATGTCTTGCCAACAATGGAATATCTTCAGAGCGATCCCTCAAAGTGGGTAAAGTAATATTCACCACATTAAGCCGGTAGTATAAATCTTCTCTGAAATTGCCCTCCCCCATTTCCTTATTGAGATTTTTATGGGTCGCTGAGATAACCCTCACATCGATTGGTATTTGTTTGCTACTACCCACTGGTCGAATTGTTTGTTCTTGAAGCGCTCTAAGTAACTTAACTTGAAGTGGGATTGGCATGTCACCAATTTCATCTAAAAATAAAGTGCCTCCGTCCGCTTCTCTAAAAAGTCCATTATGTTCGTTGATCGCACCAGTAAATGACCCTTTAGCATGCCCGAAAAGTTCAGATTCAAGCAAGTTTTCGGGTAAAGCCCCGCAATTAATTGCCACAAAAGCTTTATCTTTTCTTTTACTGGCTTTATGAATGGCACTCGCCAAAAGTTCTTTACCTGTTCCACTGGCACCACTTATTAACACGCTTACATCGCGCTTAGCAACGCGATAAGCCTGATCAAGCAATTGTTCCATTTGCATTGAACGAGTAATGATTTTTTCGCACCACTGTCCCTTTTGCGCACCTTGGCTTTGACTCACCGCTTTTACCATCAGACTGCGTAATTCATCATGATCTATGGGTTTAGTTAAAAATCCAAACACACCTCTTTGTGTCGCTTCCACTGCATCTTGAATGGTTCCGTGGGCAGTCATTAAAATAACAGGCACATCTTTACCAAGGCTCATGATCTCTTCAAAAAGGTTTAAACCGTCTAGCCCAGGCATGCGTAAATCGCTTAACACCACATCAAAATTTTGAGTATTGATCAACCTTAATGCTTCTTTGCCACCGCCAGCACTTTGCACATTATATCCTTCACCCTTTAACCTAATGGCCATTAAGCGTAATAAACTTTCATCATCATCAACTAACAGCACATTAGGATCTGATATATTCGGCTGACTCATTATTTATCCTCTTCGCTGCTTTGCATGATAGATGCTTCTATATTTAGCAACTGGTCAATTTGACTTTTTTGTTTATCTAACAATATTTGTTGCTCTTTGATGTTGATGGATTGATGAGTATTAATTTTACTCAAAGTCACCATCGCAGACTCCATTTCCAACAAATCCTGACTAGGATGATAGAGTGAAACTAAAATAAAACGGCGCATCTGTTGAGTTAATTTCGGTAAAATTAACTCAATCCACCCTTGTGCTCGCAAACGAGCTTGAAATGGGGTGCTTTTACCTTGACTGAGTAATACTTTTTTCAATACATCATCGTCTTGTTCAGATAATGCGTCTATTTGTTTTTTTCGTTCAGGCCATGATACAGCTTCAATGTCAGACCAAAACCTTAACCAATATTTGATATCGCATTCATTCCCTTGTAAAGCGTTTTCCCAAACACAAACAGAACTATTTTTTAGTATTTTAGACGTTGTTTGGGTTACTTTTAAAGGCTGCGAAATCTCACAACTAGAACACAAAATTAATGCGCTAAAGATGCTAAAGGTGCTAAAAATGACTAATAGGTTTGACTTCATATACTCGCTTCTTTACTTGGGATGCACACGCGAATGCACACGTCTGCATAATCCACTGTCACTATTTCAGCTTTGCCAAACATCATTCTGGCACAATCTGCAACTATAGATAATCCAAGCCCTGAGCCGGTTACCCTATCATTTCGCACCCCTTCACCACGACTAAAAGGTTGAAATAAAGTGTTACGTTGATCAACGTTAATTTTCTGACCATGGTTGGCGAAATCCAATATTTGCATATTGTCTTGTTGGTAAAGTTTAATATAAATGGGTTTACCTTTACTGCCGTGAGCAATGGCATTTGACACCAAATTATCTAAAATTCGCCTAAATAATTTTTGGTCAGCGAAAATTGCAAATAAATCTACTTTCATAACTATTTGGTTATCATGCTGTTTAATCGCCAAACTATTTTCAATCAAAAATTCATCAAAAAAACTGACGGTTTTAATATTCGAAAATACAGGTTTAGCCTGCTGAAGCAATAAGTTGTAATCAAGCAATTGCACAATAAGTAAATTTAATCTGTCTGTGCTGCTGTTTAAGAGTGACAGCACCTCTTCTTGATCTGCATTTAAAGGACCTACAACTTGTTCAGTCAACAGTGAACAACCTTCTTTAATACTCGCTAAAGGGGTTTTTAATTCGTGGGATGCATGACGCAATAATGCATGACGTAAATTTTCCAATTGAATCAAGCGGCCACCTAATCTGTGTAATTTATGCTCTAGTACAATTAGCTCCTTTGGACCAGAAGTAGAAATTACTGGTAAAGTATCTTCCTGTCTCGATATAGCGGTAATTAAGTGTTCAAGTCTGGATACCGGTTTTAATATTGCTTTTGAACCAAGCACAATTAATAAAAAGGAAGTACCTAACAAACAGGCTGTTAACCAAAATTGTGTTTGTTGCACCGAACTAACATAGATTTGTTGATCTTGGATCCTCTTGTCAAGACTGCTGTCAACTTGCGCGGCTAAGTCATATAAGTTTTCTTTAAATTCAGCTAATTGCGCATCCAGTAACAATATGTCGTCAGTGCCTGAATATTGATTAATCCAATCAATACGCTCCGTTAAACTGATACAGCTTCGTTTACCTAAAAGATGTTCACAAACAGGTGTTTGGTATTCAGTAAACCGCTGAGTATATTTTCTAATCAAAGGTTTCAGCGCGTCCTTTTTTACAATATGGTGTTGTCTCACAAGTCGTTCAATATCAACCGACAAACCTTCCATCTTACTCACTCGTCTGACAGTGTTAACTGAGTATTCAGCTTCGTTGGTGACGATTTGACCAATTTCGCTTAACTTGATTTGACTGTAGCCAACCAGCAACGCCAAAGGAACAAGAACAACAACAAAACTAATAAGTGTTAATTGCCTTAATGAGCTTAATTGCACGGCAACTCCCATTAGTGTTTTCAATTTATTATGAAGTTAGCATAATAAAAAAAGATCGAACAAATCGATCTTTTCTCAGTTTATTTTTAAATCCGTACTCAGACTTATTTATATTCTTTTTTTCTGTCATTTTTTTGGCCACTTCAATTAAACTAATTTTCCTTTGCCGTCCGTATCCTTCTTCACAGAAAAAGCTAGAATAGCGGTGTTTAAAACGGTTTATCTAACTTTCTTCATAAAGGTCAAGTTTTCTATCAGCTCATTCTGATGCTGACATGAACAACTAATCGTTTGCGACAATAAACATAAACGGAGCATTATAATCGACTTTTTGCATACCATGAATATCACTTACTAACTCAGATCTGATAAGTGAAACGTTATAAAATAAAGTTATCAAATTTAATAAAAAAGGTAATGAGGACGTTAATAATATCGGTTGCAAACGTCATCGCAGCAAATTACAAAACCCAAAATGGACTCACATCCTTGGCAGCACAACCTGTTCATACTTTATTATTTATGCTGCAGGGACTAGTCAATTCGAAAAAGATGGCCAAGAAGGACTCAGCAAAATTCGTACCGATAGTATATTCATACTGTATTTCAATAACTTAAAAATTAGATTGGCGCTTTTTAAGTAACTATCAAAAAAATTTAAATCATATGTCTTAAATTTGAGACACCAGTACTGCAAGTTTTTATTATGTGTATTAAATCAGTCCGTTAATACGTCTTTTATTGAAGACACTAATAAAATTCATATAATTTCATTTAGTTATTTGTGCAAATCTAATCAGGCTTGATTGATAACTTGCTTTGAATAAACTGGCTATGTGGTATGTAAAGTAAATCGGCTATTTTTCTGATGGTGTAGTCTTCATCAGGGCTTAGTTCATGATCAGAATAGGCAACTGACCATAACGAATCAAGCACAGACCTTTTTGTTTCAGCGTCATATATATCATTTAAGACTCGCGTAAATTGTTGATAATCTGCAGCGCTATCTGCCTTGGATTGACTCAACTGGCAAAGTGTTTCAAGCTCAACTCCACTCAAAGAAAAATGTTTCTCAAGCTGTTTGCGATAACTATCTTGTTCTAGTTTTTCAAACTTATGGTCGGCACGCATGACTTCATAAAATAACACTGCTGTTGCCAATTCAACTGTATGCTGACTATCACTGTTTTCGATTTCTAACTGATTTTTAAACCACTGTTGAATACTGGCAATCATAGTACTTTACTCTCCTATCATTATTGCTTGACTAATTGCTAGAGCCGCTTCATGAGCTGACTCAATAGAGGCACCAAAACTCCAATCGCCTCCGACATATACTCCAGACTCTTGTTGACTCAATATACCCAATGGTTTTTGCCCCACGCTGGGTCTTGCATAACGCCAGTAATGTGCGTAAGAGTTTGAGACGGATTTATCAGGTAAATTGAAAAAATCACAGAGACCTTTAGTGGCAATAGATATAGCCTTTTCTCTACCAGACTTGTTTATGTCATCTGACAATTTATTGGCGAGTTGAGCTACCCATATTTCACTTTGACCTCCCAACACTGAAGTTAAAACTTGAGGTCGCAGTGGTTTACCCGAATCCCTTATTAGCGTCTGTATAGATTGATCCTTTAAATAAACTAAATCAACATCAGAGGCGACCAATTGATCCACTTTTAAGCCTACTGACCAGCAACTTGTCCAATATTGGGAAAAGTCGGGGAGTTTTATTTTTAACTCAGATTGTTCAATTAACGCCTGACTTTGCGGCCAAGGGGCAGTCAATACAACTTTATCAAACAATTCTGTGTGCCAGACATCATTTAATTTTAGTTGCCACCCCTTGCCATCGACGCAGCGAATTTCACTAATTAAACTGTTTGTGAGTAAATTAGCGTTTTTTATCCATTGGCGACATGCAGAATTCATTTTGCTGTTGAAAACGAAATACTCACTGTCACTGACGAGGTTTTCTAATGGTTGATTGATACCACTATCACGTTGCGAGACATATACATTTTTAGGCCATCTACTCACAATATTTTGAGTACATAAACCTTGCATAAAATTTATGAAGTCTGTGTTTTTAGCAGGAATGATAGTAGCGCCTAAATCACATTGCCCCCAATCAGTTTGTTTTGTACTTGCCCGTCCGCCACAACCACGAGATTTTTCAAAAATAGTGACTCTAATATTTTCTGAGTCGAGGAAATTTGCCAATAAACATCCAGTAATGCCCGCTCCTACAACCGCAATTTTCATGAAAGATCATCCTTATCTGCAAACACAATAATAT
>OOFW01000142.1_pt1 | contig 10673 bp, 6 predicted proteins | sample 1670271 | NCBI WGS metagenome assembly OOFW01 (sample SAMEA98137918, study PRJEB22522) | marine metagenome | biome: marine biome; feature: marine water body; material: sea ice | place: Arctic Ocean | collected 07-Sep-2015 | depth 1.32 m
GGCATCAGCATCGGTTATCATGATGCTCTCATGGGCGGAAGTGAACACACTGGCTGCACGTTTTAGCTTTTTTAATAGATATTTATTCTCCTTGTTTTGGATGGAAAGTTCATGGTTTGCAAGGATTAATTCATCTGCTCGTTTGCCTTTTTCTTCTTCGGCATCTTCCTTTTCTTGCTCAAGTTGTCTTGTCTCGGTGAGATCATGAATTACCCCAACAAGAAAATATTTACCTTTACCGTCTATGAACCGGTTTTTTCTTATTGTAACTGTCTTAGTTTGCACTCCAGTAGGTGTCAGTAACTCTTCGCTTAACACTTCTGTCCCTTTTTCTAACACATATTTATCGGTTGATAAAAAATTTTCCAGCTCACTTGAGGGCAATTTTTCGGCAAGTGTTTGACCTATTATTTGGTTCCGAAATAACCCGAAAATACTGCAAAAAGCATCATTGACAAGAACAAACCTAGACTCTTCATCTTTTACGAATATTGGATCTTTTGAATTATTGAAAACTGCGTCAAAATACATATCAATATTATTTAGTTTTTCATCAAATTGAACTATTTGAGCCGTGTCCTTGTTCTGCTCAGACATCATATTAAAAAATCCTTTAGAGATGTTTGTTACAAGAGAATTAGTAATGCTTCCGCAGCGTCTCAATATATGTGATTTAGATATTTTTAAACTATTTAAAAATATCTAAATTGATTGTAGAAGAAATACACAAAAAAGTTTGTTTTTTGCATTTTCAATATTTCATGATGATGTCTGAGCGACAGATGCGTTTTAGGGTTTCAAGCTTTATTCTTCTTACGTAATCAACCAAAAGAGATTTAAACATGCCTGAACATTGGCTTTAGCATACTAGAGAATCGACGCGAACCATGTCAGAAAAGTCAATAGAAGTGTCATAGCAGAACAAATTTTATTGTGTCCATAAAGTGCTATTTGTGAGCTTTAGACAAGGTAGATCGGCTAAAAACACCTCGATCATTTCACTGTTGCTTGGGTTAGCAATGTGTACATTCTTGTATTTTCACCTGCGAGCTACAGTGGTCATTTATCAGAAAAATATGCCGCGCCAATATAATTCTAAATGTGAATGACTTCGTAGTTTCATAACTTGTAAAATATAGAAGATCACAAGTACAAGTAACACTTTTCCCGTTGTGTTTATAAAATATCTGAACTGATTTTCAACAACTTCACAGCACGAATTAAAATGTAGCGCAACTAAGTTCATTTGTATCATGTGTGAGTGATAATACGGCTAGGTTAACAAGGTGAATCTCTGCTAATTTATATGACTGACGGTAGAATAGACAAAGCAGCCGCACAGGTATTTTCCTTTTGCTGCCTGTAAATTTAAATTGTGGCTTCTTGAATATAGTGATGATGGTTTCACGTATCAACGCAGTGTTTTAGAGGCATTTCGGACATCAGTTAAACGATTTTCGCACAATTTTATGAGTAAAAAATACCAGTGCGTCCGTTATTGTCACATCAGTATTCTGATAAAAATGTATTACAGGGCCACTAAGGCAGCCAACCTGTCTTAGTGGCAACAATGACTTATAGCAAAATAACCAAGTAGAAAATAATTTTAAGAAAATCGGTAGTATTATGCGTAAGTTAAAGATATCAGCAACACATGTACCTCCTTGGCATAACTGTAATTTCTAATCTTCTTATCCGTTTTTATATAGCAAGCTAAATTGATTACTGAATACTTATTAAACATAGGCCATACCTTCTAACCTCCTAGTCACTTGACTTAATCATATATGTTTCGCTTTTTTTCGTTTTAGGCCGTATGTCTTCCCGGATCATCACCAATGCTGGAATAAGAAACAATATGATGATGCTTGCGAACACAATACCGGTGGCCAGGCTTACAGCCATGGGGATCAAAAATTGAGCCTGCGTGCTGGTTTCAAACAGCATAGGTGTTAGACCAAGCGCTGTAGTGGCAGTGGTCAGAAAAATAGCGCGAAACCTAAGTCGTGCAGCCTCAACGATCGCTTTGGCGTTATCCCAGCCTTCTAAAACTAATTTGTTGTAGCGATCTAGCAGCACCAGTGAGTCGTTAACAACTACACCACTAAGCGCTACTATTCCAAATATAGAAATAAATGAAAGGTTGTAGCCAAGTAGGTAGTGTCCAACTAGGGCACCGGCTGCACCAAAAGGCACACCTGCGAGGATGATGAGAGGCTGCGTATAACTTTTTAATTGCGAAGCCATTAACGCAAAAATTATCAATATGGCGACCATGGTCAATCTTCCCAACGTGGAGAGATCTTTGGATTGTTCACGGCCTGCACCTGCTTGGCGAACTTTCAAGCCAGGAAACTGTTGTTTGAGTGCGGGTACAAATTGTTCCAACACCTCTTTATTAGCCAAGCTCGGAGTGGTCACATCCTCATCGACCTGACCTGAGACGGAAACAATCTGCAGGCCGTCAATACGGTTGATGGCAGACAGGCTTCTTGACTCTGTCACCTGGGCAACACTGGAAAGCGGGGCTTCGCTGTCATCGGAAAGTCGGATACGAGCATCAAACAAATCTGCCGTAGAACTTCGGCTGGCTTGCGGGTAGCGAACCATTACTTTTAATTCTTCGCGACCACGCTGAATACGCTGCACTTCCTCGCCGAAAAAGTTTCTGCGAAGCTGCCTTGCTATGTCGGTTGGTGTCAACCCTGCCGCTTCGCCAGCGGCAGTTAAATTAATATCAAGCTGTCTTTTACCAATACTGTTTGAATCTTGGATTTCGTAGACACCCTGCATACTTTCGTAGTTTGTTCTTAAACTAGAGACTGCTTGTTCGAGAATTCCCCTGTTTTGATGGCTGAGTTCAAAATCAATATCTGCTTGGCCGCCAAAAAACTCGGCAATATACGATAATCGCTCGACGCCGACAATATCGCCAACCTCGGTTCGCCACAATCGTTCCAGTTCTTTTGCAGATTGTGTTCTTGGCGGTTCTGGACCAAGGGTTATTTTTATGGATGCTAAGTGGCTGGCTATAGTCAAACCACTACTACTACCAGGTCCACCACCTGATCTTGTTTGCCCACCTACTGTCACGCTAATAGATTCGAAGGCAACGCCATCAAGGCGAGCATTGACCGTCTTAGCCGCTTCAACCATTCGATTAGCCGCAGCTTGTGTTGACTCAAACGGTGTACCAATGGGAAATTCAACCGTGGCCCTAATAAAATTCGCTTCTAGTGCTGGAAAGAATAAAAACCGCACTGCACCACTGCCAACCAAAGATCCAGCGAGTACTAAAAGACCAATGCCACCTAAGAGTGTTAAGTAACGATAGTGAACGGCGCGAGCTACAGCCGGAGCTAGAATTAGGGTCCGGAATCGGTCAATTTTTGCAGACACCGCACTCTGTATTTTATCTAGAGGCCAGCGACTCCATTGCCGTCCGTTAGCAAGGTGTGACGGTAAAATGAGAAACGCCTCAATCAGCGAAATGGCCAGTACTAGAATAACCACCACTGGCACTACGCCTAGGATTTGGCCAAATGTGCCCGTTGCAAACAGCAGTGGTGCAAATGCGGCCATTGTTGTTAGTACACCTACCATAACCGGTCCAATTACAGCATTGACACCGTCCATCGCGGCTTGCATAGCGGTTTTACCATTCTCTTGTTCGGAAATAATGCTCTCGCCGACCACTACTGCATCATCAACCACAATCCCTAGCACAATAATCAACGCGAACAGAGATATCATATTAATGTTTATAGCAAAGGCATCAAAAAAGAGAAACGCGCCCAAGAATGATATTGGCACACCCATAGCTACCCAAAGCGCAAGCCTTAAATCTAGCATGATCACTAGAAACAAGAAGACCAAGGCAAAGCCAAGTAGACCATTTCGCAGTAATAAACCAATACGATCTTGTAGAACATCAGTTTGGTCATCCCACACAGATACGTCTATGCCGGGTGGTGGTGTATAACCTTGTAGAAATGTTTTAATCGTCGTTGCGATAGCCAGCACATCTTCTGCTTCGGATTTTTGCACTTTTATCAGTACACTGTCGCGGCCGTTGAATTGGTTGGTCAAGTCTATGTCGACAAACCCGTCTCTGACGTTGGCCACATCGGATACTCTTAGCACTCCACCATCTGAATTTGCACGAAGTACGATATTTTCGAATGCCTCACCGGAAGTACGCTTGGTATTGGTGCGAAGCAATAGGTCGCCGCCTTGAGTCTTGATCTGACCTGACGAAAGATTAATGGACGAGCGACGGATTGTATCAGCGACTTGTGACATGGTGAGATCGTAGCGGCGCAGTGAATCCTCACTGATTTCAATCGCTATTTCGTAGTCTTTCGCACCGAGAAGTGACACTAGGGATACCCCAGGTAGTGCGAGTAATTCTTCCTCGACTATTTCAGCGCCGCGTCTAAGTTCCCGCTCACTCATTTCTGAGCTAACAACTATAGTTAATACGTCTGAAAGTGTCTGGGCACGGATAATTTTGGGCTGTTCTGCATCTTCTGGTGGAAAGTCAATTAACTGCTCAACGGCGGCCTCTGCATCGTCACGAACTTTGTCCGCATCGACAAAATCTTTCAATTCAAGGGTGATAGAACCGAGGTTTTCTGAAGCCCTAGAAATAACACGGTCGACACCTTCGATGCCAAAAACGGCTTCTTCCACCCGCCGTGTGATACCTTCCTCGACTTCTGTAGGTGTTGCACCAGGGTAAGCGACTGAAATGCTCACTGTGCCGGGGTCGATCGTCGGAAAGACCTGTGCGGTCAAACCCAGTGCAGACAACAAACCGCCTGCAAGCAAGATGACCATAAGAAGATTGCCCGCAACCGGATTTTTGGCAAAATACGCAATCAAACCACGATGATTTTCGTTATCTGCATTCTGTATTTTGCCTTCGGTATCAGCCATTAGTTTCTCTCTACCAAGCGCACGGGAAGTCCATCCCGTGCCCCAGGCACAGTGCCTGTGACAATACCTTCACCATATTCGAATGCTTCAACCAGATATTGGCCATTACTGCGACCTAAGATATTTGCTGGCACTGAGCTAATAGTGTCATCTTTCACAATCCAGAAAGTCTGCCCAACCTGGAGCGAACTAACTGGGAGCTTAAAGGTGTTTTCGATTATTGGTCCGCTTAACTTTACGGATACAAATGTCCCTGGGGTTAACTGCGGGCTATTATTTGATGTTAGAAAAACTTGAGAAAACCGAGTGCGAGGATCCCGTTCAGCCGAAATTCTGTCGATGCGACCTTCAAAGGTAAAACCATCGGCTGTGATCATCGCTACGCGATTTTTTGCAGGTGCTATTTTCGCAAGTTCTTGTGGTGCAAGAGATATTACGATTTCGACTGCGTCCAGAGCATAAACCCGACCAAAAGATTGACTAGAATTTAGCATCTGACCTTCATCAGCTGAGCTTTCAACCACTCTCCCCGAAAAAGGTAGGGAGTAAACGCTTCTATCCAGGTTTACTTGTGCAATGTCACGACGAGCGACAGCAGCTTGAAGTTGTGCATTGGCCTGAGCTATTTGTGGCTCTTTAGCAATGAGTGGCGGTACCGCTTTTCCTGGATTCAGGCGTTGGTAACTGATTATATCGACTGAAGCTTCAGCCTCACTAAGTTGCAGCGATGCTCGCGCTGATGTGACGTCGGCTTGCACTTGAGCAAGAGCAAGTATGAAATCCCGTTGTTCAAGCGTCACTAATGTCTCACCTGCTGCAAACTTGCCACCATTTCGTAATGCTTCAGAGGTCGTAACAACTCGGCCAGAGACTTGCGACATTAATGAAACGTAGCTGCGCACTGCAACAGACCCGGTTGATGAAACAACAAGCTGCTCTGATGAAATTAAGGGCCTTAAAACGGACACCAAAGGAACCGGTATGGCAGAGGCAGATGAAGGAGCTTGTGTTGACCTTATCGCGACGGGCTGATCTGGTTCTCTGGAATAAACGAACGCCAATACCATAAACACAATTACGGCCAACAATTGAAATAAGCCGATTATCGGATTTTTTCGTTTTGTTAATTTAAGACCCATTCCAATCTCTTCAGATATCGTTGACTCGGTGTCTTGTGTACTAGCTTTTCCACGCAGTTTTGTTACCGTCATGTGATGTTCTCAATTTTAGTGGCTCTGCGCCGATTTATGGGTTGTAAAGAATTTGTATACGGGATGCACATATTTATAGACCACACAAATGAATCTGTATTATTTAAGAATTAATAAAACAGACTACTTTAGGGCCAGTGTAAGTTTTTTGTTCATTAGAATTGCAATAGAATAATAATCTTATACTTATATTCGAAGTCAGTTTTACCTAGGATGGCGAAAATCGTGAGAAATTTATTGACAAACTTTTTGACGCTTAGCACTTCGAATCACTTTTATATATGCTTCCAAAAAGAGCCCACTTTTTAACGAATCTAATTTTTAATTCGACTGTATTTGTACCTTATTCTTAAAGATAAAAAATGCTTTGTCTAACTTGGATCCTAAAACGAGCCTCTGATCCTTTGTTGCCAGGTACTGGTGGCATATGGTCATGTAGTTATGGATTTTTTATTGAATAGGTTCGACAAAAAGGGGGTAGCTAAACTCTTTGAAAGCTCAGCTCCCAGAACCTCTAAATATAATACACCAATAGATAAGCTGATAGTAAACCGGCGATCCACAACGCGGTGGTTCCCACTGGCCAAGAGCGTGCAAATACGGCGCGCTCTTTACTATCAGCGGTATTAGGTTGGCCTAAGTATCGAACAACCATGCGGTGCAAGACATTCTGTAGACGGTGTTTTTGCATGGCAAGTATATCACCCATCGAAATAAGCCCTCGGTCGATTAACCTAAACACCGACACTGCTGCGCGTCGCCAAAGCCAATCTGTATCGAGACTTATAGTCATGGTCCGCTTCATTAATGGCAAAAGAACGAAGAAAGCCAGTCCCGAAAACAGTAGTAACTGTAAATAGAAAAGTACTTTACCAATTGAATACGGCACATAGTCTACTGGATAAGGGAGCAAGGCATAAAGCAGCTCAGGAAAAACACCTAGCAAAATACACAAGCTGGCAAAAATAATCATCGCAAGCCCCATGTTCCATGGTGCATCTTTAGGCCGTAGACCGGAATCTTTTTGAAAAAATACAAACCAAGGGAATTTGATCCCGGCATGAAGAAATACACCAGCTGAAGCCGCAGTTAACGCCATATACACCCACACTAGGTTTCCATCAACAGCGGCCTGAGAAATCATGCTTTTTGTTGTAAAGCCTGAGGTAAGTGGAAAACTTGATATTGCTAGGGCACCGATAATACCGCATACACAGGTAAGGGGCATGGTGCGAAAAAGGCCACCCAACTCCATGCATTTATTCTTTCCTGTACGGTAAATAACCACGCCAGCACTCATAAATAACAACGCTTTGTAGATGATATGAGCAAAGGCATGTGCCGTAGCGCCATTGAGTGCCATTTCGGTCCCAATGCCCACAGCTACAACCATGAAACCTACTTGGTTAACAACAGAATAGGCAAGTATACGCCGTACATCGTTTTCCAGTAGCGCAAAAATAATGCCATACATGACCATAAACAGACCGATACCTATCAGTACAGGTTCACCCGGAAACAACATTATGAGCACTAGCACAGACGTTTTCGTAGTGAATGCCGACAAGAATACAGAGCCGGTGGGACTGGCTTCAGGGTAAGCATCAGCTAACCAAGCTGACACTGGCGGGGCCGCTGCGTTTATCAGGATGCCAATAAGTATCATCCAAGTGCTGAAGTCAGTTGCTAGCATTGGTTGAATTTGAATCGAACCAGTACCTATCACTACTCCTTCAATTCCAACTTTAAGTATTACTCCACCAAGAAGGTGCATGATGGCATAGCGTTTTCCAGCCGCTCTTGCTCCGGGGGTGCCCCCGCACCATACAACAATAGTAGAAAATATCGCCATCAGTTCCCAGTATAAAAACATGGTAATCAGGTCGCCAGCAAAACAAACGCCTATGGCCCCTGCAGCGTAAGCAAAAGCAGCAGCTAGTTCATACCACTTTGCGATGCGAAAAGAATAGAGGCCACCTACAAATACCATAATGGCAAACACAGTGGCGAACAATCGCCTTAGGGGACTGCCCTCAACGGGTTCAATGTTATAGGAGAGAAATTTTATCGTACCCTGAACCCCATCAGGGATCTGCCATATGGCCCACAAGGTGATTATTGGGGCTACTAATATTACGGCAGTTCTTGCATGTCCTTTAACCAGACATATTAGAACAGCAGCTATTAGTAGAACAAACGCAGGGGAGAAAAGTTCAAATTCCATTGTTGCTTTCCTTTACCTTGTCTTCAATCGGATCTGGGGTTTGATTGTGTTGCGGTTCATCGTAATAGTCTTGTGGGCGTTTCAAAATTAAGCCTAACAATTTTGCTACTAATACCATTAACAGACAGCTGACAAATCCGTAAATAGCGCCGAAGCCAAACCAAGCGTCAAAGCCAAAATAACCTTTAACATATATAACTGTTTGTGCAAGTACCACAAAACTAAGCACAACACTGGAGCCAATCCAGAGCTTGCGAACGGTTGATGGTCGTACTAGCCAATGTAGTTTTTTTTCGTCAATCATTATTAACCTAATCCCATAACTACTTGGCTTTCTAACTCGATTACCGGCCCATTAAATAAGAAGAAAGCGAGTGTCAGTAAGGCGGTTATACACAGTGCCACTACGGCTAAAATTGGTGCTTCACCATGTTCTTTGCCTCCTTCTTTTTCACGTTCAAACCAAACCATATATAAGATTGGTAAAAAGTATGCAGCGTTTAAAACTGTGCTTGCGATGATTGTGAAGACTACCACCAGATTATTGGCTTCGAATGCGCCAGCCAATATATACCATTTAGAGACGAATCCTGCGGTAGGCGGTACACCAATCATACTCAGCGCACCGATAGTAAACGCCGCCATTGTCCATGGCATACGTCTACCAATACCTCGTAATTGTGCTATTTCGGTTTTTTTGGAGGCAACGTAAATTGCCCCTGCAGCAAAGAATAAAGTGATCTTACCAAAGGCGTGAGCAACCATATGTAATGCAGCACCAAGCTCTGCTAGAGGCTTAAAAGTGGCTGCGGCCATCACCACATACGATAGCTGGGCAATAGTGGAGTAGGCTAGTAGACGTTTGATGTTAGTTTGCCGAATTGCCACAAGGCTTGCGGTAATGATGGTGAATGCCGCTGCATATAAAAGCCACTGAGAGCTGGAAGCTGCAAAAAGAAATTCAATACCAAACACATAAACGATAATCTTGGTGATAGCAAAAACACCGGCTTTCACCACTGCAACAGCATGCAGTAACGCGCTTACTGGCGTTGGGGCCACCATAGCGGCGGGTAACCATTTGTGCATAGGCATGACTGCAGCTTTGCCGATACCGAATACAAACAGACCCAGCAGTAATCCTATCTCAGGGTCGTTCAACTTGTCTGCGAGGATCCCGCCAGTAGTAAAGTCGCCTGTTCCTGCGACGCTATAGGTCCAGATAATCGCAGGTAAAAATAAACCAATTGACGTACTGAGCAAAACACCCAGATAAATTCTTGCGGAACGCACTGTAGCGGCATCGCCTTTGTGAGCTACTAAAGGATAGGTAGAGAGCGTTAATAGTTCGTAGAATAAAAATAAAGTAAACAGGTTGCCGGCGAAAGCGATGCCCATTGTGGCTGATAGTGCTAGGGCGAAGCAGGCATAAAATCTGGTTTGATTTTTCTCGTTGTTACCGCGCATATAACCAACGGAATATATTGAGTTGATAAGCCACAAGCCTGATGCTAAGGCTGCAAACAGCATGCCCAAAGGTTCAACAGTAAAAGCAATGCTTAATCCTGGCATCACCTCACTTACCTCTACCGAGGGGCGTCCGCCGTTCATAAGTACAGGCAATAGACCCCAAACTACCCATATCAAAGATAAAGAGGTAATAGCGGTGGCAGCTTCTCGCATATTTGGGCTTATACGCCCTGCAAGGGCAATGGCTAGTGCTCCTACTAGAGGAATACTAATGGCTACCAATATTGCAGTTTCTGGTGTCATTTCGCACCCTCCAATAGTAAGGCTGCAGCACTATTTGCTAGTTCCAATGAGACTTGCGGAAAGATCCCGAAATATATGTTCAGCAGCGCAACTAGGCCTGTGATTAATAACATTTGTATTGGAGCTTCACCTTTTGGGATTGCTCCCTCAGCACCGCTTTCAATGGGAGCCTGAAAATAAAGTGCTTCGACAATACGCCACACGTAAAATACTGCCATAAGAGAACTAATAAGAATAATGGCTACCAATCCTAAGCCCCAAGGTCCGCTTTGAAGCGCGGCATTGATAAGCATCCATTTACTAATGAATCCAGCAGTACCGGGGACACCAATCAGGCTTAAACCGCTTACAACAAACGCGGCGCAAGTCCAAGCCATTCGATCTGCAGCACCATCTAGTTGGTCTCAGCGCAAGTCGCGACATTGATCTGCTAGTCAGGTAACGGCTAGGAGCAAACCACCTTTACCCATAGCAACATCCAACACATCAATACACCCTTTACCTTATCCACATCACACCCTGCTACA
>OOFW01000143.1_pt1 | contig 10670 bp, 9 predicted proteins | sample 1670271 | NCBI WGS metagenome assembly OOFW01 (sample SAMEA98137918, study PRJEB22522) | marine metagenome | biome: marine biome; feature: marine water body; material: sea ice | place: Arctic Ocean | collected 07-Sep-2015 | depth 1.32 m
GGGATATAATTTAAGTATTAATCAGACACCTAACCAGTTAGTAATAGATGTTAAATCTACAACAGAAAAAGGCCTTGCAGGGTCTTATCTAATGCTGCATCAACGTGGTAAAATACTATTTAATAAATTAGAGACAGAAAATAAAAACAGTTATTTTCTTAGTTTACCAACCAATGATCTACGAGATCGTGTAACACATCTCACCTTATTTAATTCTGAAGGAAATCCCGTTTGCGAACGTTTAGTTTTTATTGAAAATCCTAAAAACGAAGCAACTATTAAGATAAAAAAAGAAAAAAATAGTATAAAATATTTAAAGCAACTATAACTATATGACATTCCCAGTCCCCTAATTCAGAAAAAGAATATAACTTCAAACTTACTAATCATAAATGCAAATGTAATCTAAATGGTTTCTGACGATCCAGAGCTAATTATGAAGCAATCTGTTTTCGTACAGGACGGTATTATTCAGCATATTGGAAGCGTCGAAGAAATAGATTTACATAAGGGGAGCGCAAATTATAGATGCTAGTGGAAAGTATTTAATGCCTAGCTTGATAGATGCCCATGTGCACTTAAATGATGAAGCTGAGCTAGCAGGGTATCTTGCAAACGGTGTGACTGGAATACGAAACATGTCAGGATACCCGTTTCATATAACACTGCGTGACAAAATAAATAACTCTAAGCTGTTAGCTCCTGATTTCATGACTACTGGGCCAATTATTAATAGTCCAGGCGAAAACCAAAACATAATTCAACAATTAGTAATCTCTGAGGAAGATGGTCGTCAAGCGGTCCAGAACCAATTTGATGCGGGCTTTCGCCTGATAAAAGTTTACTCAAATCTCACTTTAGAAGCATTTAAAGGTATTTCTGAGCAAGCAAAAGTTTTAGGAATGAAAGTATCAGGGCATTCCCCTGAGGGTCTGCGAACGAAGGGGATACCACAGCAAAAACCTTTTGATATCACATGGAAAGATTCGCTAGGGAAAGGCTTCATTAGCTTTGAACATATTGAGACGATTGTATGGCATGCACTAAAAAATAACCTTGATGATGTGAAAATAACTGAAGTTACTAATAAGCTGCGTGATAGTGGTGAATCTGTTGTACCGACTTTACTAGCGCACAAACGACTAGTATTTATAACTGAGTCCAAAGGAGATTACCTCAACAGAGCGGGCGCAGATACTATCAATCCATTAGTCACATTTTTTGAATTGGGAGCAATTGAATTTTGGAGTAATACAGACCCATCAGCATACGAACGTCCTCATGCTGACTTTTTTTCAAAAGCCACAAGAATACTGCATCAAACGAATGTACCTATAATTGCAGGCACAGATTCAGGGAGTTTTGCAATTATTCCTGGGAAATCATTGATTACCGAATTAGAGCTTTTAGTTACAGCGGGACTTTCAAACTTTGAAGCCTTAAATTCTGCCACCAGCGTTAGTGCACGAGTTTTGGGCTTCGATAAAATAGGCATGATAAAATAGGATATAGAGCAAATTTGTGGTTACTTTCAAAAAATCCTCTAACGAGTATAAAAAACTTGGACACATTGACAGAAATCATAATAAGGGGCCAACTGATAAATGGCGACAAAATTAACAATTTATATTTGGCTGCCCGCGATACCTCGTTTGTTCGCTCTTTGTGGCGATTTTTAGAACTATAGTTTTTTATAAACTAGTTAATATTGAATAATAAGTGGCCACCAATTTCTCTAACGTAGTTAGTTTTAAAGTCAGTTACTCATGTACACGTTTCACAAAATTTTGTCGATAGTTAACCGATATGCACAACCGTTATTTAATTGGGGGATCTGACGTTATTGCTGATGCCAATTACTAGGCTCATTACCCTATATGGATAGATACATCAGCGCATTCAATCATTATAAAGATCATGCCATTTTATCAGAGCGGTCATTAAAGACGATGTTTAAAGGGAGAGTTTATTGAAAAGCAATATAATAAACTGAACTCAAAGGTAGCTTGAATTCCACATTAATTGTGCTGGTTTTAGCCGCTTTACTTAAATGCCTAAAGTCGGGTTTTCCAGTAATTCTTGCTGCCATTTGGTCATTTGTATTAGGTAAATATTTCCCTGCTAAGCCGACTTTGAGGGGGTTTTATCACCATTAGCACATATTTACCCTGTTCTCTTTATTTTACGCTGTTGTTGGCTGCTATTGCTCACGTCAACCATTCAGTACACCTATGCTCATTGCCGCCTATTTACTAAATATTACTCTAAAAGTATGTAGATGTTCCTTTATGTAAACCTTGTCAGCCTACAAACACTTATGGGTTTGCCTAATATCAAAGACGAATTAAAAAATAATAGATGATGATAAACACTTAAATGTATTTTTATGTTTGCTAATGTTCATTAATGAGTGTTATCTTAACAAAGTGAAAATTTAAGAACATTTAAAATAGTTGTTGGGTTAACTATTCGCCTTTACAGCACTTATTCATGAGGCATCTGATGTAGAGGTTAAACTCACAATTACAAGACGACGATGTTCCGATAGCGCTTATTATGCTGATTCTGAGTCTATTAACAGCGTATTCAATCAAGTCGTGCTAGCAAACGTATTGAGTACATTATTGAGCGAAAATGTACTGTAAGAAGCTCAAAAAAATTAGATGTTATCGCCAATCAAGTTTTGATTGGTGTCCTGAAAGACAGTAGACAACTTAAGGCTATAGCTTCAGAAGAAATGGAACATTTTATTACATGCAATAAAAATGCAGCTTGGAAAATTTATTAACTAATGATAGTTCCAACTTTTTTTCTGTGAATAGGTATTTGCAGTATTGATGGTCAATAAGAAATATTTATTAACAAAATCGAAGATGTTAGCAAAAATGCGGTATTCACAGGAGTTTGTTGCGGCACTTGACCAAAGTGGTGGTAACACCCCAAGTGCCCTTACACAATTTGGCTCTCAGCAAAAACAATCTCATCTGCACAGGGGATATTTGCATACGATGCGGGCACGGATAATTTCAAGTACAGCGTTTTACTCTCAACGCTTAGTGGCTGCGCCCCTTTTGAAGGATACGCTGAATAGTAACACTGAAGGTATTCCCTCCGTTGATTACTTATGACTGACAAAGTGGATAGTAGCGTTTTTGATGGCCTGAGCCCATCAATAGACAGCTTTCAGCTGATGCGTCTTATGGCGGGTCTTTACTCCACATTGCGCGTGGCTACTAGCAAGATGAATCTTTGGTACTAAAATGCGTTCGGTAATAAGAACAGCTAAGGAAAAGGGTATCAAAATCCCGATAAAATAGCAGTTTGAGCTCGCAATTAAAGTCATTCAATTTGACTCAATGCTAATCATTGAATCCGAAGTTGACATAGATTGCTCATAATAAATTATGCGGAATTTATGCTGAGAAACGCAACAAGTGAAGGACTGAGCAATCTTGATGAAGGACCGCGGATAATGCTGAGAGCATCGCAAGTTTTTCAAGGGCTTTATTTGGTGGACTGCAGTATTGCATGTCAAAAAAATTGATGGCGAGCTTAACAACACTATTGATGCCATTTATAAGGCTTCAATGTGTAAATTATGAAGTAAAACTCAATCAGACGAAATATTTTTTCCGTCTGATTATTGGCATATTTAGCCTTTAAAATCTGGTTACATCTATTTCTTAAGATTGTGGTAAATATCGGAACTGGGTGATGATTTTTTCGAGAAGGTAGCGTAATCATAGAAGGGGTAATTTAAAATGAGTCACCTAAGAAAGAATAATATTGAAAAACTTCCCCATGGTATATTTGATGTATTGATCATTGGTGGGGGTATCAATGGCGCGGTATCAGCGGCTGCGCTAGCCGCAAAAGGGGTGAAGGTAGCACTCATTGATAAAGGTGATTTTGCTGGGTTTACTAGTTCAAATTCGTCGAATTTGGCATGGGGCGGTATCAAATATTTAGAAAGCCATGAATACGGCTTGGTAAATAAATTATGTAAAAGCAGGAATCATTTGATGCGCAGCTATCCTTCGACCGTAAAGGAAATTCGATTCTTTACCAGTATCCAGAAAGGTTTTAGATTTCCACCTTTTTTCATCTATATGGGTACATTAGTTTACTGGCTGATGGGCAGATTTTTTACGCAATTTCCTCAATATCTCAGTGCGAACAAAATTAAAGCCTCAGAAGCAGTGGTCGACACATCTAATGTTAATGCCGGGTTCGAGTACTCAGATAGCTTCTTACTTGATAATGACGCACGCTTTGTTTTTAACTTTATTCGTTCCAGTATGAGTTATGGCTGTATCGCTGCCAACTATGTCAAATCTGAAGGTTCAACTCGTGAAGGTGAGGTCTGGGTAACAAAAGCCAAAGACGAGATGTCCAACAAACAGTTTGAAGTTCGTTCTAAGGTCATCATCAATGCTGCAGGACCTTTTGTCGATCCAATTAATGTAGTCAATGAGCAAACTACAAAGCATAAACATTTGTTCTCAAAAGGCATTCATTTGATTGTCGATAAGATTACCGATAGTAATAAGGTGCTCGCTTTCTTTGCTGATGATGGCAGATTGTTTTTTGTTATTCCTATGGGACCAAAAACCTGTATTGGCACCACAGACACGCAAGTTGAAGATCCCAACACGATAGTAACCGCAGAAGATCGTCAATTTGTATTAGATAACGTCAATAAGTTACTGGTTTTAGACAAACCTTTAACCCAAGAGGATGTAATAGCAGAGCGGTGTGGTGTTAGACCTTTAGCCATTAAAGGCACTGGTGGCAAGGCTGATTGGGTTCAGTTATCAAGAAAACATGCCATTGATGCCAACAGTGAACAAAAGTATCTATCTATATTTGGTGGCAAGTTAACTGATTGTATTAATGTAGGTGATGAAGTGGCTGAATTGATTAAAGGATTCGGCATTGAACTTCCATACCAAGATTACAAGTGGTACGGCGAACCAGACGAAACGGTTAAAAATGAGTTTATGCACCGTGCGCAGCTAATGAACTTTGATGACTTAACCCCTCCAACATCGACAGAACCGCTAACCAAGCGTTTTTGGCGACGTTACGGTAGAAATGCCATTAATATGTTGGAGAAAATACGTGAAAATCCTGAAAAAGCTGAACTTCTTATCGAAAACTCTGAATATTTGCGAGTAGAAATCGAACATGCCGCTGAACGAGAAATGGTGACTAAGTTAGAGGACTTTTTACGCCGCCGTTCAAAAATTTCATTAGTTGTACGCAGGGAAGATATTCTTGCTGCTTCTGGATTAAAAGAAGCCTGCATTATTCTATTTGGAGAAGACGAAGCGCAAGCTAAACTGCAAGAGTATATAGAGTCAACTCAGTAGCTTTTGCCTAAAATGTATTCGCATCAAAAGAAGGTATTTCGATAGATCTTATTGCGAGTGGGTAAGGTTAAGTTAATGAACTGACTCATAAAATTGGGATGAGCAGGGCATACAAAACAGTGTTTAAGCCGGAGATCGCTTTCCCATACCAAATAAAGGCTATTTTCACACACCCAGTGACAACGGACTGAGTTAGTAAAAGTCTGACTATTCAGTTCGGTTGGTCTGATGTGATGTGATAAGCATACTTAAGTGCCGCTTTAGCACTTTTTGCTTGGCGCTAATGTACAGCAATGACTTCCGTACTTAGGTTTGGCCTCTCAGTTTGATCCGCTAAAAGGGGAGTGACAATAAGTATATGGTATTATCGATACTCCTACTGCCCATGAACTGCCTCAAGTAGCACCAGTAGGGTGGCAATAGTTATGGCGATGATGTGCTAAGACTTTAATATCGTTTTCAGTACCCTATTATCAGGGCACTGCCCATGGAATGGTTTTTGACTGTGGTGACTATTGTTAAAACTACATAATGTCTTGCAATCAATAGCGACCACATCCCCCAGCAATCAAGGTTGAAATGCCAATCATTTAGTCAATAAAACGACTCACAAAGAAGGCAAGTTAATACAAGATATCAAAAGCACAATGATATCCTGCGCAGAAATTCTATTTTAAAACTAGCTGTTACAGATTAGCTATTCTGGATTAACGATTCCGAAATATTCAATGACCCACAAGCCATATCAACAGACAATCTTAAAACAGCCCAACGAATAATAAATAGCTGATTTTTGCTGGTTAAGAAGGAGAGTTAATACCAAAAAAATGACGGGTAAAACGGCAACATGCATGTTGTAGCTGTGCAAAAAAAGTATAAGATAAAAATTGTTATCTCCGGTCAAATGATAGTCATTTTGTTAAAAAACAGGTGCTACCAAGTTCTGGTTAGTCAGGTACAAAGGATTAAACTAAATGCAGGGAAACTTTATTGTCTGTGAGGATTTTTTTTATAGTGTCAGGCGGCTCAAGATCGGTATAGAAACGGTTTGCCTGACTTATGTTTGCTAAACTGACCATCGCGCGACGACCAAATTTGGTTCCATCAGCTGCCAGTAATACTTCTCTCGAATTTTCAATGATTGCCTGAGCAACTCGTACCTCTCGATAATCAAAATCTAACAAAGAGCCATCGGTATCAATGCCACTAATCCCAATAATGCCATAATCCATTCGGAAATTTCTAATAAAGCTTTCAGTGGCTTCACCGATAACGCCTCCATCCCTATGCCGAACCTCACCGCCAGCGACGATCACCGAGAAATCTTTTTTGGAACCTAGTATTGCTGCTACATGCAGATTATTGGTTACAATTTGCAGATCACTATGACCTAGTAAGGCCTGAGCTATAGTTTCTGTCGTCGTGCCAATATTAATAAATAAAGAAGCGCCATTAGGGATATCTTGGACCAAGCGTTCAGCTATTTTTTGTTTGGCGGAAAGATCCATTATTTTTCTTGCCTGATAAGCAGTGTTAGTGGTGCTGGATATCGTTCCCGCCCCCCCGTGATGGCGAACTATCTTTCGTTGCTCAGAAAGCTCGTTTAAATCCCGCCTAATGGTTTGATGAGTGACGTTAAAATGATGTGCTAGTTTCTCAATCGAAACGAAGCTTTTCTCATTTATCATCTCCAATATTGCTTCATATCTATGGTGCTGAATCATTACATTAACCCTTTTTTTCAAAAACAGGTGTTACAAGTGATGTGAACGCTATTGTTCATATTTATCCGTACATTAGCATATTTTGAAACGCTTCGAATCAATCTAATGTTAAAAAGTTGTCAAATGTTTGTTTTGTATGATATAAAACAAATAGTGAACATAATGCAACATTAGGCCTGTTTGATTTATATGAAAGATTATATTTTAGCGATAGATCAAGGGACATCTAGTTCTCGAGCCATCATTTTTGATAGCGAGGGCAAACCGACTGAGATTGCACAAGAAGAGTTCAGTCAACACTTCCCAAAAGATGGTTGGGTTGAACACGAACCCGAAGATATTTGGCAAACGGTACTGAGAACAGTAAAACGTGTGCTTAAAAAAACGGACTTTTCTACTTCAAAAATCAGAACAATTGGTATCACCAACCAGCGTGAAACCACCTTGATTTGGGATCGAAAAACAGGCACACCTGTATACAGAGCAATCGTGTGGCAAGACAGAAGAACTAGTACCTATTGTAAAGAACTTGCAGACGCTGGCTATGAAGAAAAAATAAGTAACAAGACAGGTTTATTGCTCGACCCCTACTTTTCTGCAACAAAGATTAAATGGATACTCGATTCGGTGCCCGGTGCAAGAGAAAAAGCAAACCGAGGCGAATTGGCTTTTGGTACAGTGGATACCTACCTTTTATGGAAGCTTACGGGTGGCAAAGAGCATAAAACAGAAGCGACTAATGCATCAAGAACGATGATATTTAACATCCATACTCAACAATGGGATCAAGAGCTACTTGAATTATTTGATATCCCTGCATCTCTTTTACCTGAGGTTAAAGACTCATCCGATGATTTTGGCACAACAGAAGAACGCTTGTTTGGAACTGTGATCCCCATCAATGGTATGGCAGGTGATCAACAAGCTGCTCTTTTTGGTCAAACCTGTTTCGAAAAAGGAATGGCAAAAAGTACCTACGGTACCGGATGTTTTATGATGGTTAATACGGGGAACGTGGCATTAAAGTCCAGCCATAGATTGCTCACAACTATTGCTTACAGATTAAATGGTAAGCCAACATACGCACTAGAAGGTAGTATCTTTATTGCTGGAGCAACAATTCAATGGTTAAGAGACGGGCTAAAAATAATAGCCAACGCCTCTGACGCTGAGTCTCTTGCTGAAAAAACATCTCTTGAGCATGGCGTGTATATGGTACCTGCGTTTACTGGGTTAGGTGCGCCATATTGGGATCCAAATGCCAGAGGAGCAATTTTTGGATTAACCCGAGACACAGGTATTAAGGAAATAGTAACTGCTGGCTTACAATCGGTCTGTTATCAATCCAAAGACCTACAAAAAGCAATGGAGAAAGATGGAACGCGGCCAAGTAAGTTACGTGTTGATGGCGGTATGGTAGCTAATAATTGGGTCATGCAGTTTTTGGCAGATATATTGGGAGCGCCGGTTGATCGTCCTATCATTACCGAAACTACAGCTTTAGGCGCTGCCTATTTAGCCGGCTTAAAAGTGGGTATTTTTGATTCACTTGAGACTCTGTCTGCTAAATGGGAAGTCGAGCAACGATTTACCCCCGTTATGAGTAAAGAACGACGAGACACTCTTTATGCAGGGTGGAAAGATTCTGTTAAGCGTGTGCAGTCAGATAAAGAATAAGGCGAGATATTGACAGGGTGAAAGAGCTGTATAATTTTTTGTCACATTAAAAATTGACTATAAACCATGAGTTAAATGGCTTACTATTTTGGATAGTTTTTATTGATCAAGATTTGTCGTGTCTATTATTTTCGAAGATGTCAGTTTCAGTGGTAACAATGATGCACCAGTTTATAATGTAAATCTGATTTTTGAACCGGGTAGCGCTACGGTTTTACTGGGCCCCAAAGGAGGTAAAACCGGTAAGTCTACTCTGATTAAACTGATTGCCGGGTTGATAAAGCCTACTCACGGCAAGATAATTATTGATGGGATTGATTCCACTAATATTCCTGTGCAGAAAAGGAACGTGGCAATGGTTCATCAGCAAATCATCAACTACCCTCATATGAGCGTGTTCGAAAATATCGCCTCTCCTCTTCGCGTCATGAAAATCAAGAAACCTCAAATACAAAAAGAAGTGATTGAAGTCGCTACACTACTTAGAATTGAGAACTACTTAGACCGATATCCATCGGAATTATCAGGAGGGCAACAGCAGCGAACAGCCTTGGCAAGAGCGTTGGTGAAAAGAGCAAAAGTTATTTTGCTGAACGATCCCTTTGTAAACTTGGACTACAAATTGCGGGAAGAGTTAAGAAGCGAACTCAAAAGCTTACTCAAAAGCCGACACACCATTGCAATTTACGCAACACAAGAAGCACAAGAAGCCATGGCTTTAGGTGGTATATGTGTTCTTCTTCAAGAGGGAAAGGTCATTCAGCAGGGGCCTGCGTCAGATATCTATCGTACACCGTTAAATATCGATGCAGCAATGATGTTAAGTGAACCTCCATTAAGTGTATTTTCAGGCACAATAAGTGGTCATGAAGTGAGTCTGGGTGGCTCGCTTACTTTCCCTAAGACCCATGCCATGGAGGGGATAATGTCTGGGCAATACTTTTTTGCCTTAAGACCCGGGCACATTAGACTCACGCCGTTTAATGACGATGATTTGGAACTGACTATGCGTGTTGAACTGGCTGAAATTAGTGGTTCTGGAACTATTATACATACTGCAAATAGCATCTTTAAGCTCGTATTAAACTTAGCAGGGGTTCATGCGTACAAGACCGATGCAATGATTAAAGTTTATGTACCACTGCATAAACTGTTTATTTTTGATCAGGACAAATACTTAATAAAAGCGCCAGGGGGGGGGCAATAAGCCCACATTTTACTTTCGTCATCTGATTCCAGCCTCTTTCAACCTCTTGTACAATGTATTTCGGCTGACATCGAGCGCTTTAGCAGTCTTTGATACATTACCCGCAAAGTGGTTATAAGTGCCAATCATTTGGTTGATCTCATCTGATTTTTTAGTTTCAAAAGCTTCAATTGCTTTGGAGGGGGACAAGCTATTGGCAGTAAGGGTTGTTGCAGCAGTTTCAGACTGATTTTCCGATTGTATGTCTTGAAAAAAATCATCGGGAAGATGCCATGTTTGAATTTGGCCATTATCTGCCATAGCCTGTGCAATTTGTAGCACACACACCAATTGCCTCATATTGCCAGGCCAAGGGTGCTTGTGAAATAAATCCATTACTTTAGTTGATAGAGAATTCTTAACGTCGGATTGCTGGTGCATTTGGTTTATTTTCTCAAACAAATGCCTGCGATCAGAACGCTCTCTAAGAGGGGGGAGTTCAATATTTAAGCCGGTGACTCGATAATATAAGTCTTGGCGAAAGCTGCCTTTCTCTACTTCATTCTTTAAACTTCTGTTCGTTGCTGAAATCAACTTAATATCAACGGAGTAGGTTTTTGATGATCCTAGGGGTGTGACAGAACGTTCTTGCAAAACACGTAACAATCTACCTTGTACATTAAGGGCATCTCTCCAATTTCATCAAGAAAC
>OOFW01000144.1_pt1 | contig 10605 bp, 9 predicted proteins | sample 1670271 | NCBI WGS metagenome assembly OOFW01 (sample SAMEA98137918, study PRJEB22522) | marine metagenome | biome: marine biome; feature: marine water body; material: sea ice | place: Arctic Ocean | collected 07-Sep-2015 | depth 1.32 m
GCATACTCATTGATCCTATTAAATGTTTCAGAAAGTACCTTAGCGGCTAAATCAATTTGTTTTGGTGAATTAGATTTCATAAACAATAGTTCAAAATGCCCTAAAATAATTGCGAGAGGATTATTAACCATATGACGAATTTCTGAATTATTAACTTCCCTTAAAGACTTATTATTATGTTCAAGTCCTTTTTCATGCGTTATATCATTCTGGATACCTAGATAAAAAATATCACCAGTAGATTGATCATTTATCGGAAGCATCAAAAGACGGTTAAGAAAGGGTGTTCCATCTTTTTTGTAATTGATAATATCTTGGATACAAGCCAGTTTTTTATTAAAACTATCTCTCATAAATTCGATTGTATCTTGAGAAGTAAGCTCTCCTTGTAGATACGAAAGATTTCGGCCTATACTTTCACTAGCAGTATAACCGGTGTTCTCTTGAAACATTTTATTTGCATAAACACAGGGACGATTAGTTTCATCGGTTATATTTACAATTGTCAGGCAATATGGAAAATAATCGCCAACTTTTTTAAGAAAATTAATCACAATGGTGTATCAATCCAAATTTATAAAATATTTTTCGTAGTGACATGATGATTACCTAACAAGATGTAATTTGTCAAACATGTACAACCATTATCACCTAAGATAGTCCATCTGCGTAAAGTCGAAGCGTTCAGCGAGGCAAAGTGTTCTAAAGAGTCCCTAGCTTTAATAAGCTATGACGTGGTTGAATGGATCCGGCAACTCTAGTTCAATCTGATGAATTTGTAGTTCATATCAATTTTATCCGACGATTTACAATGAGCATCTTCATAAATATTTGTAAATAGTTGCAGTGATTAACGCTTCGACTGCAATACAATCATTAATAGCCAGTTAAAATAACTTCTGGGCATCGACAATAAGAACGTTTTTCAACCCCAAACGTTGAATTGCCCTAAATATATTTTTCGATCTGACGTCAGTCCAACATAATTAAACTTATGAGATTTTTTCGCCAAATATAACCCGACAATTCAAGTTTGCTTAGGTCATAACGGGCGCAAAGGTGACCTTTGGCTGCGAACCAGAGTGACAATTTAATAGCAAAAACCAGCTTAATTGATGTAAACCCCAATGATGATCAATAGCACAGAGCAGCCCAATGGAGTATTCTTTCAAAATACAAGCTATTCGATAATTTAACACATACCATGGTTTATTTAACTCAGTCGAATCCATGCATATATTTAAAGTTTCAAACATAAACAAATCAGCCATGGGTAAAACCTCTTTTTAGTTGAAAAAAATCTGTTAAAGGTGGTGTCCGTCGCATTCAAAGTGGATGTGCATCACTGATTAATTTTACTTGGCAGGTATACTTGTATTGCTCGCAAACCACGCTGCAGTTCTGGTTTAATCAACGATTTATCTAATATTGTTGAGAAAACCCCGTGATCAGAGCAAAGCGATGTCGCGGGGTAATTCACGTGAATTTAAAGATAAAACTGAAGACTAGGAATAATAATGGAAGGCACAAAACGAGCAAATATTAAGATTGGTACGCAAGTTTCTATCGTACTAAAACAAGATCAAAGAACGGGTAACTTAACGCAAGGGCTGGTTGAAAAAATTCTCACCAACTCACCCAATCATCCCCATGGAATTAAAGTCAGGTTAGACTCTGGCGAGGTGGGCAGAGTTAAGCAGATTCATCAGTAAAACTTACACACCCTAACAATTCCAACAATATTCAGTTGCACTAAAACTGCCATTGTTATTTGCATCCCATGCCCTACGTCCATCACTATAAAAGGCGACGTTTCCGTCTCCCGCTTGCAGATTACCGGTTACCGGCTTAGCTTCAATAAGATAGGCACTGCCACTAGCTTCAGTGATAAACAAATCATATTTGCGGTTGTCATAAAGCTCAGCAGATGGCGAATGCTGATGGAAAACAGCAGGTTTTCCGGTGTCGGCAGCTGAGACCGCAGCCGCTTTATAGCTAAAGCTCGCTGCTTTGTGTCGCTCCATAGCAGCGGCTAAACTCATTAGATCAGCTTGAGCAGCACCTCTATTAGTACTCACAACAAATCCTTGATAACTGGGATAAGCGATACTGGCAATAATGCCAATGATAGCTACCGATATCATCAGTTCAATTAATGAAAATCCTTTTTGTCTTTTACCCACTGTGTTTAGAGCTGTTTTCATGGTCTCTCTGTCTCTGTTTTCCAACTGCTTTTTTGCACTCGCTCAAAATAGCTGTGAATATTTTCGGCTAAACATTCAAAATCTGAACCGCAGGCAACTTTGTTACCATCTGCATCTACCTTGATGACAGTAGAAGCACATTCGGTTCCCAAACAGATAATAGGCTTAATGATATCTTCAATCAAAATTTTAGTTTCTGGGGCGATACCCGTTTGTTTTAATTGTGCAAAGCGGTCTTCATTTCGTAATACGTTATCAATATTCAAATCTGCTACTGCGTTACCATTGATTAGTTCAACCAGATATGCACGGCTATTACCTGTTGGTGGTGCACATTCGCTCTCGCTAGCAGTTGCAGGTAAGTAGGTGGTAAATATCACTTGGTAATCCAAAATTAATGGCGAAGCAAGAACTTTTTCGCCTCCAGTTGTAAGGTTGATATACCAGCCTTGTGATTCTGCAAATTGTTCAAATGCTAATTCTTTAGCTGCAGAATCTGAAGAGGTCAATAAATGTTCTGTAGCATTATACAAATTGTTCAATCCTAAGGGAGTGCTGGGTAAACCAAAACTTCCATTTGTATCAACTGTAAATACACCCCCATCCTTAACCATATAAAATTGATCATTAATAGTTGTGTTTAAAGGATGCGCGCGGAACCCAGAACCCAGGACCACTGCGTAATAGTGATCCCTGCCCAAGCTGATTTCAGAAATATCTGGGCCATAATAAAAACGCCTGTTGTCTTCCTCGATATCTCCAGAAAAACTAGCAAGTAGGCCGCCAGAAACCAAATCAACGACTGACTCTCCATTGTGGATATCCAGTCTAAACAATTGACCTCCCATATCTGCAACATACATATGGTCGGCAAATCCATCATTTTCGCGGTCAATTACAGAAATCCTAGCGGGAATACTGTACTGCATTTCTGGCAGGTTTAAGTTCGCAGCAGCGCTACTTACCGACCAAATGAGTTCGCCGCTATCAGCATCGACGATAAATACTGAGTTGCCAACAGAATCAGCGCTTCTGAGTAATTTACTGTCTTGGTCTTCATCATAACCACCACCAAATATCAGAACATTCCTACTGACAGCACCAACTTTGATCTTTGTCACTGTGGGCTTAGACCAGGTTTGTCCCAAATTTGTAAAGTCCCCTGTTCCACCTTCTATTTTAAACATCAATTTAGGGTTAGTTTTACTAGTGATATCAAAAGCATAATAGTTATTACCACCACGGCGCATACCAACGTAGAGATAAATGTTGCTGCCGACGGTTCTAAGCACCATATCTCCATCTAGCCCGTAAACATGTGAAAATGTCGAAGCATCGAGATATAAATCATATAAATTATCCAGTAAATCTTTCGGCATAATTGCAAAATTTTCCTCACCAGTTCTGGGGTCGAACGAGTGTAAGAAGCCATGATTGGTTGCCACAAACACCGCGCTATCTGTGAGAGAGTAATTAACAATGACAGGTTGGGAATGAATAGGATCACCCATTGCTTGTCTAACATCAGTTGTACTGCCATCGGCATCGTCATCTTTCACATCGACTCCGCGCGCCCATTTTAATAGGGTTTCACGAGAAGTGGCTGGGTCTGCCAAGGCACCTACGGCTAAATCTGTAATGGTTAAACTGGCGTTATCTTCATGTAACAAATTTTCGGTTTTGATAATAGTACCTACACCATCGAAAGCATATACCTCACGAGGCAAGCCCATTTTTTCTGCGACTCCGCCTTCGCGCACATCATTGCCGTCGGCTAAAAGTGACCAAAAACTGTGAGCACTGTCGTTAAAGAATCCAGTTACACTGTCCACGGCATTCAGGCCATTTTTATCCAGAATATTCGAACCATCAAGCCTATACCTCTTGACATTGCCTGGCCAAATAGTGCCTTCAGCAGGTTTAAACAAGGCAAAATACAACTCGTCATTATGCGTTAATCGATTGAGTTGGTTCACAGCCACACCTGGTGAGACAAACGTGGCATTCACATCCTTCACTGTTTTTAAGATAGCTTGAAAAACACCCACTAAATCAGCAGTATTATCTGCGGTATAAAAATCACCGTTACCATTAACCGCTAAGTCATTCAAAAAGGCATTTGCGGTTGAACCTGCTGCAAAACCAATTGTGTGAGTAATAACTCGCGTATCGATCTTAGAGTCATCACCATCGCCTATGTTTTTGACTAGATCTACACCGCACTTTTCTCCACCAGAACCAGTACATGACTTTCCAAGTAGTGTTTCAATCTCAGTAACACTATGATTATTGTTGGCTGCACCGTCAGATAAAAGAACGATATGATTGTTGGTCTGACAGACTTTGTCAGTAACTGGACTGATGTAATTAGCGCCATTTGGGATAGATTCATTCATACAGTATGAGCTACTCAAGTTGTCTGATGTGCAACCTGGAGGTAAAATAGAATCAGTGCCAATGTATGACAACCTATGACTTACTCGTGTGTTACGTCGAACAGTACTTGAAACAGATGATTGACCACGATTTTTTCCATAATCAACGGGAAGTCCACCATAATAACTAGCAGCTTCGTACAAAGTATCTACTATGGGCGTCATTCCACTTGCACCCATCGCATCGATTTGACTGACAAGAAGCTCACGTACAGTTGAGGTATTACCTGGTGTAGCGTTACCCTGATACTCAACGACTAAACTTACTGCACCTGAGGGTTTCCCGTTATAAGTGTAGGCACCTCGAACACCCACGAAATTTGAAAATACAAACATCATTTCGTTGCCAGACGTCCACCCCGCTCGGCCAACAATTTGTTCAACTATGTTGGCCACTGATGGGCTTTGATAAGTATAATTCTTATACCACCGAGGAATACCCGTCCAAACAACTGCTGCAGTTTTTGGCTTGTCTCTCAATAGGTATCTTGGGTAATTTCTAAAACTGTTGGGATCATCTTGATCGACCCCACTGATATTAAAACTGGCGAATGAGCTACTACTACTTTGGTAAGCAGTAAACTCTAAATAGGCATTGATAATACTTGCGCCTTGCGGCAAGGCTATGTTTCTAAACCTAACACCGACATACTTGTTTGAACTGTCCCTAAACGTTAGTTCGCTTGCCGTTGATTGATACCCATCGCTTCGCTCTTCAGCATTGTTTCTCTGCGAGCTAACCTGATAACTTAATCGTCCCTTTACACAACCAGTTGCATTAGTGTCGTCGTACACTACAACAAGTTGAGGACCTAGTCCTTCGCCATCCTCAAAAGCGGGTGAAATACGTTCACTACTTGTGCTGATACCTTCACCATCGACAATGATATTTAAAGCATTCCCACCGCACCAATCAGATTGATCGACAATTTCTTGAACAACACTACTTAAATCAGGAGAAATTAAGGTTTCATCCGACACTGGCCAATCATTATCTGTATCCCAAAGTACTGAGTTAGATGTTTTAATCCGAGCAGAGATATTGTTGCTGGTTTCACTAAATGTAATTGAGTTCCCAATTAACTCGCCACTAAAGGTTAAGTTTGTTGCTCCGCTATTAAATGCACTTGAACTGAAACGAATATACGCATTAGTGATCACTGCGCCACGAGGGATATTTAGGTCTTGATAACGAAGACCTGTGGTTACTAAATTTGTATTATAAGACAATTTGAGAGCGGTACTGGAGGTGTGTACAGTTGATGCAATTTCATAAGCATCATCTGTTGCCTGGGAAATAGAAGTAATAATTTCAGGGGAAACGGAATCATCAATCGACTTAACAGCATATAAAATTGGACCACCAAAATCTGAAAAGCGCATTAAACCCGCATTAATATTGGTAACTGAATTAAGTGTTTCTTTTAGCGCATTTTGCACCCGTAACATTCTTGATTCTGACCCACCGTCCTTACTGGACATGCTGCCTGATGTATCCATAATAAAGAGCACATTCGGATTGTAGGTCACTTCACTGCCTGCAGTTCCAAGATAAATTTCTAAGTCGTCAGCACTGATCGCACTACTGAAAAGCATTAAACTAGTTGCTAGCCATATTGCTGTAAATTTATTGATATATTTCATAAAAACACCACTTATTGAGTTGCAGGCGCAAAAACTGAGGCAGTGACAGAATTGGCTACTGCGTAATTACTATCATTTAATTGTCCGCACCCTCTTACAATAAAAACGTGACAACTGATATTACTTCCACCAATAACATTGCTTGAACCAACGCAAGGTTGCTCACGGATAAAAGCAGAACGAGACCAGCTTTTTATTACTGGTTTATCGGTATAATTGCCCGCACTAGTATGTTGAGTTCCCGCACTTAAACCTACATTGGTGAGCACTCTATTGGTCCATGTAATATCTTCAAAACAACTCAGCTCTTGCACCGCTAAATTTAGCTGTGTACCTGCTCTGGCCGCGGATAATGGGTCATCTAAAGCTATATTACTAAGTAGCTCTTCATCCTCGGATTCAAACATCACTGCAGCGATAGCAGACTCTGCTGCGTCAAAAGATAGAGACCGTTTTTCCATGGAGGTTGCCATTTTACTTTGCATTAAACTGCTGGATACTGATGACACACCTAGAATGGTTAGACTCATTAGTATCAACAAAGCAAATACCATGACCATTCCCGAGTTTTTTTGCATTGATAAATAATTCATATATTTCTACTTCGAGCGAAATTTTTGCTATTACGCAAAGTGATGGTGGTTTCAAACTGTTTATACAACCTTTTTTCAGAGGGCTGAATAGGTTCTTCATTAAGCAGTTTGAACTTAGGGACGGGGTTGATCAATACATCAGAATCAGCTTTTAATAACAGTGCAATACGAATAGCAACAACTAGTGCTCCAGCGGCTTTTTCTACACCTAACGTATCAGCATCTATAAATTTTACGGGTCTTGCCGAATTATCTTTTGAGACAATATTATCTGTGACGCCATATTGAACTTGAAAACTAGTCACGTCGTCTAACAAAGTGTATGGGGTATTGTCATCAACTTCTGCCTTTAGGCCACGCAAGACTCTACCATCAAATCCTCGGCATTTTAGCTCTGTACCCTCTAAAAAGTATTCGTTAACCACCATAAACTCTTCATCGACATAACCATGGGTAGCACCTCTACAATCTTTACTTGCTTGCAGCGCTATCATCAAGGTATCACTCGTAGTACCTGCTCCTTCACTAACTCCTTTAGTTAAACCATTACTAAAATCGCCTACCACTGGAATAGGATTATTATGTACAAAGGCAGCTTCAACAACGATATCAACGTCTTGATTGAGGTTTGGACGTAACGTGTCGTAGCGCCCAGTCATGATTAAATCGTTGCGCAGTCTGGCAATAATAAAACGACCATTTTCTTGAGCAGATGCAATCGACCTGTTAAGTCGTTCGGTAGAATTGTTACTAATCATCACCTGAACCACTGCTGCAGAAATAATAAGCCCAAGAGTAAGGGATATCATCAACTCGATTAGACTAAAGCCGCCTTGTTTATTACTTTGCCTGCTGCTTTGTCTAGTAATTTGCCTAGTACTTTGCCTGTATCTTTGTGTGCTATAAACATTCATAAAGTGACATCCACTGAGACGCAGTCGTGCGGTAGTGTTTCATCAACATTGCAGTCGGCGTTCAATGTTCGCTCAATATTTTGCCAGTTCTGCACTGGCCAACTTAAGATGACAATATGCTTCGAACCCACGCTGCATAAATCTGTATCAGTAACATTATTGTCCAATTCACAGCTTAAGCTAATTTCTATCTCTGGATTTGCTGCTACAGCTGAACATGAAACTTCATAAGCATCAAAAGCGGCTAGCTGAGATGCATCACAGACGTTGTTATTGCAGTCTGGTTTAGAGGTAGGGCGTTCTAAACAATGACAAGTATGTGGCAGTCCACTGGTACATGTCATACCAGAAAAGTTATACAAATCTTTGTCAAAATAATCATTATGTACAACCAAACCTTTACCAAGTGGCGAAAAGACTGCACTGGCTCGCAAGCGTTCTGTTAATTGTTGGGCGACCAGCACCGATTGAGAACGACTTAGTGCCTCAGAGTTTGTGAATGAACCAACAAATTGTAAATATGCCACACCAAGTAACCCTACCGATAATATGAATAAAGTCACTAGCACCTCAATCATGCCGAGACCTTGTTGATTGTTTGCATAAAATTTTTCAGGTTTGCTTTTCACACTCTTTTCTCGCTCTAGTTGCAAAACATAGATGTTCGGCTACTCAACTAATTGCAAAGGTAAGTACATGATTAGTATATTAGCTAAAAATAGAGAGTATTAGGTTATTGTTAGGAGAGCAAAGGTATATATTTTGATTTGATTAACTTGAAATATTTCAATAAACTTATATAAAACAACAACCTAATTTAATCTAAGTTAAACTAAGTCAATTTAATTTATTTACTTATGGTTTAGTATATCGTTAATAAATAAATTTATTAAAAGGAACTTAAGGCATTGCTAGAGTACTTGACAGGCGATGCTTAGCTTGGAAACTTTGGCTTTGCGCAATAGGGGCAATACTTCCGAACATCTCAAGGTGTTTTTTGACCCCATTAATGTTAAGCCATGTAACCGTAATATGAACATTTTTGAGACTGGCATGTCGAGGTAGATCAATAGGGTAAAAGGGTTCTCCTACTTTTACCCAGCTATCAGCAACATCATCAAAATTTGTATCTACATAATACAAATTTTCAACTTCCCATTGAGTATCATAGGTGTGTAAGCTCGAACTTAAAGAAAAAATCACGTCCCGTTCTCCTGCGGTAATGGTACCTCCCAAATTACTGGATATATTCTGATAAGATATTGACCCATGTATATGGCTTAGTTGCTGAAAATAAGCTAAGTCAGTGAATTTCTCTTGGGCAAGTTGCAGAGCTAAACCCCGTAAATTAATTTTTGCATCTGCGACTACATATTCACTTTGCAAAGTTACATAACCAGTTACGCCCAACATAATGAGTAATGAAGCTATTGACACTTCAATTAGGGAAAATCCATGCTCTTTATACATAAATGTATCCTAGGCTAAAAATCATGCCAACTGCCAGCCACCCTTGCCACTCGTTGCAATTTCTTGTTGCTTTGTAACTGTTGCATCACATCAGCCTGAAACGCCACCCGCGTTAAAACACTTTTTGTACCCAACTGATAATTTGTCACGATAGCACCAAATACTGCACTATCTATTTTCATATTTATGTCCAACACTTTGGTCGAGCCTGCAGGTCTATATGAAAACAGAAGGCCATACAAAGCAACATCGTTCTGAAACACTACGTCCCCATCAAAAATAACTAGTATTACAGGCTCTGAGTGACTTCCTATTTGTGTGCTGGCACTGACATCACAATCACCGTTAACCCAAATCACTCCCCAACTGCCTATATTTAAGGTGTCACAATCTGCTAATACTACATCAGATTGTTGTTGTAATTGAATCCACTCAGTGGAAGGAATATTAAACAAGTAACTAAACAAATCTGCTGGGAATGACGCTGACCCATCTGCTATATCGGCCAGTTTTATGCTGTGATCAGAATAGGTATTAGTACTACAGTTGCCTGCGTTAAACTCACTTAAAATACAGCTATGGTGACCAGTACCAGATAAGATAACAACAGCATCTGACCATAATGACAATGGTACTGCAACGCCTAGTCCATCTGGGTTAGAAGCCACTTCAAATTTACCTATACTACTAAAACCATGCTTAACCATTAACGGAGCTGGCGGTGGATTTAGCAGTATCGGATAGACCAGTGATTGTTCAGTAACAGTGGCCTTAGCTAAACCATCAGCAGACGTGCCATTTGCTTCAATAGTGACAAGTTGACGACTACCCGGTAAATTTTCACTGATGGCAGAAATAATAAAGGTACTGTTGTCCTCTAAATTTCCTGATATCTCAACACTTGGCAAAACTTTATTAATGTTGAGCATCGCCAAACCTCTATTCAGACCCGCCTTTGCTGATGACTGCGCCCATTTTTTATTTTGTGTATTAACGACTATTTGGTGTTCAAATGATTGAATTTTTCCAGTATAAAGAGTAACTAATGTCACCATAATTAATAACAAAATCACGGTGAGTAATATTGCTGCACCCTTCTGGTTTAGAGCTCGTGAGGTATCCATACTCAGTAACTTATTCATAGTTTTCTATCAACACGCTAGTGTTGATACTACGAGAAATATCAGGATGTTTTTTTAGATGAGCTTGCAACTCAATGATGACTAAAGTTTGCATAATTTGCTGTACAGAACTCTGTTTGATTATGAATTTTAGAGCCGTTACCTGAACAACTTTTGGATCAGTTAAATCATGCCATCCAGATTCGTCGCAAGCGGCCCCACCT
>OOFW01000145.1_pt1 | contig 10602 bp, 5 predicted proteins | sample 1670271 | NCBI WGS metagenome assembly OOFW01 (sample SAMEA98137918, study PRJEB22522) | marine metagenome | biome: marine biome; feature: marine water body; material: sea ice | place: Arctic Ocean | collected 07-Sep-2015 | depth 1.32 m
GTACGAAGACAGGCCGCTCTTTTTCTTCACGGTAAAGCTTGGTATGTGTTTTACCGGTACGAGCGGTGACGCGCCAATCTATGGCTCGAATATCGTCACCTGCTTGATAATGGCGGGCTTCGTCAAACTCCATACCACGGCCTTTGGTTTTGGCCAAATACGCCCCTGCAAGTTTGGCTTGAACCGTTTTGCGTGGAGACAAATTTAATAATGCTGTTTTGCCTTGGTAGTAGATAAGTTCTTTTATCCCAAGGTTCACACCGTCGCTTTGGTATTTAGATAACCACCTTATGATGTCTTGCATTCAGCTTCCTTTTACCTTCTTAGTCTAAGGAACAGGTACTAGCTGCATAATTTTGTCCAACACTTGATTACTGTTGACCCCTTCCGCTTCTGCTTCATAACTGAGTAACAACCTATGGCGTAACACGTTATGAAATACAGCTTGAATATTGTCAGGCCCAACAAAATCTCTGCCCATTAGCCATGCATGTGCACGAGCACATTTGTCTAATGCGATAGTGGCGCGAGGACTAGCTCCAAATTCTATCCAATTCGCTAGGTTAGCGTCATAGCGCTCTGGTTGGCGTGTGGCAATAATCAACTGAACGATGTATTGTTCTAAGGCCTCATCTAAGTGAATTTTCAATACGTCTTGTCGAGCATGTAATATATCTGATTGGCTCAAGCTAGGAGGGCTAACGACCTCTGCATGCATCGCTTCATTGCGAGTTAAGCGCAATATTTCTAATTCAGTTTCAGCTCCTGGGTAATCTATTTCTAAATGCATCAAAAAACGGTCGAGCTGGGCTTCAGGTAACGGATACGTACCTTCTTGTTCAATAGGGTTTTGTGTAGCCATCACTAAAAATAGTTCAGGAAGTGGATAAGTAGTGTTACCCACAGTGATTTGTCGTTCTGCCATAGCTTCAAGCAATGCAGATTGTACCTTGGCAGGAGCTCGATTGATTTCATCTGCCAATACTAAATTGTGAAAAAGGGGGCCTTTTTGAAATACAAAACTTCCATTCTCTGGACGATAGATATCTGTCCCGGTCAGATCGGCTGGAAGTAAATCAGGTGTAAACTGCACACGATGGAAATCGCCTTCCAAGCCATTTGCAAGTGCATTGACGGCACGGGTTTTTGCTAAACCCGGAGGACCTTCTACTAACAAGTGCCCATCTGCTAGTAATGCGACTAAAATATTTTGTGTAAGAGTTTGTTGACCCACGACTTGGCTGTCTAAATATGTTTGTAACTGTTTGAATTGTGCGGCTGCCATAGTGTTAACTACTTCCTTCTAATTTACTAATATTCAGAACTTTTCAAATTAAGTCGAATCAATGTTTGGACGGGTTGACTGAGAAATATAAATTTAAAGCCAACATTCATACTATATTAACCGATATAAGGTTCCCCTTAAGAAAAACAATGTTACAAGGCTTTAAAACCTTAATTTTGAATAAATTAATGTTGTTGACAATTATGAGAGACTAATCTCTTAAAATATATGACCTTCATTTGGGGGATTTAAAAATACTATCTACACTTGGATGTGCGTGATTTTAAGATTAAAAACATGAAATCTTCATATGAATAAAATCAAGAATTTAGGGGTACCTTGAACTCATAATCGTAACTAGGTACAATCTACACCACTTTACAGGTCAGACCACTGGGTTTGAATATTCACAAGGGCATAAAATGACAGCTAAGCAAATAGTCAAAACGAGAGAAGGCGATAGGATCGCTATTGTTGCCGGCCTTAGAACGCCGTTTGCCAAAATGGCCACTTACTTTCATGGCGTGCCAGCTGTTGATTTAGGCAAAATGGTGGTTAACGAAATGTTAGTACGTAATAACGTCGACCCTATGATTATTGAACAATTGGTCTTCGGCCAAGTTGTGCAAATGCCTGAAGCACCCAATATTGCCCGTGAGATAGTATTAGGTACTGGCATGAATGTTCACACCGATGCCTATAGTGTATCCAGAGCCTGTGCTACCAGTTTTCAATCTACCGTGAATATTGCTGAGTCAATGATGGCCGGTAATATCAGTGTTGGTGTGGCAGGGGGGGCTGATTCAACATCTGTCTCGCCCATAGGCGTTTCCAAAAAATTAGCCAGAGCCTTAACAGATTTAACAAAAACTAAAACTGTTGGGCAAAAATGGCAAGTGCTTAAAAAATTAGGCCTTAAAGACTTAATGCCTGTACCGCCAGCAGTAGCCGAATACTCCACAGGTTTATCTATGGGACAAACAGCCGAACAGATGGCTAAGTCTCATAATATTAGTCGTCAAGATCAAGATGCCTTGGCTCATCGCTCGCATACCCTGGCTGCAAAAAGCTGGAGTGAGGGTAAGTTAGTCAATGAAGTCATGACCGCTTATGCTGAACCTTTTAAAGGTGCATTAGAAAAAGATAATAATATTCGTTTTGATTCAAAAATTGAAGGTTATGCCAAACTCCGCCCTGTGTTTGATAAAAAGCATGGCACAGTAACCGCGGCCAATGCGACACCTCTTACTGATGGTGGCTCTGCGATATTGATGATGACAGAAAGTCGTGCTAAAGAATTAGGCTATACCCCGCTCGGATATATTAAAAGTTACGCTTGGGCGGCCATCGATGTGCGTCAAGACATGTTAATGGGACCTTCTTATGCCACACCTATGGCACTAGATAGAGCTGGCATGACACTTAATGACCTTACATTGATTGAAATGCATGAGGCATTCGCAGCGCAAACCTTAGCCAACATAAAAATGTTCGCTAGCGATAAATTCGCTCAAGAAAAGCTAGGCCGAAGTAAAGCGACGGGTGAAATTGATATGAATAAATTTAATGTTATGGGCAGCTCACTAGCCTACGGACATCCATTTGCCGCCACTGGCACGCGTATGATTACGCAGATGTTAAATGAATTGAATCGCCGAGGCGGTGGTGCTGGTTTGCTTACGGCTTGTGCCGCAGGTGGTTTAGCTGCAGCTATGATAGTTGAAACGGATTAAGGAGAAGAATGTGGAAAGTTTGGAAAGTGTGGAAAGTGTGGGAAGTTCGAAAAGTGCTGAAAGTGTGGAAAATATGACAACAGATAATCAAGCAACAGATTTAGAAAGTAAAATAAAAAGTGCCTTTACTCTCGATGTGCGTGAAGACGGCGTCGCCATCTTAACGATGGATGTGCCCGGCGAAAGTATGAATACCCTCAAAGTGGAGTTCGCCGAACAAATAGAGTCTGTGCTGCAGCAAATTAATGCAAACAGTAGCATCAAGGGTGTAGTGGTCATCAGCGGTAAAGGTAACTCCTTTGTGGCGGGTGCCGATATCAGTATGTTAGCTGCCTGCGAAACTGCAGAAGACGCAACGACCATCGCTAAAGGCGGTCAAGATATGTTTCAACGTATCGAAGATATGCCTGTGACCTTTGTTGCTGCTATTCATGGCCCTGCTTTAGGTGGTGGTTTAGAACTAGCGTTGGCCTGTCATTATCGGGTCTGTAGCGACGATGCAAAAACTCAGTTGGGTTTGCCTGAAGTACAGTTAGGACTACTGCCTGGCAGCGGTGGCACGCAACGCTTACCTAAACTGATCAGTGTGCAACAAGCTATGAAAATGATGCTCACAGGCGCTTCAGTTCGAGCAAAGCAAGCTAAAAAATACGGCATTGTTGATGACATGGTACCCCAATCTATCCTGCTAGATGTGGCCATTGAAATGGCGAAAAAGCCTAAACCTAAACGCAATGGTCCTAAGCTAGATCTGATGGGTAAATTTTTAGAGAATACCTCAGTGGGTCGAAATCTGATGTTCAAGCAAGCGCGCAAACAAACCGCTAGCAAAACACAAGGAAATTACCCTTCACCTGAGCTTATCATCGATTGTATCGAAACGGGATTGAGCAAAGGTTTTAAAAAGGGCTTAGAAGTTGAAGCCAAACATTTTGGCAACTTGGTCATGAGTCCCGAATCTGCTGCCCTTAGAAGCTTGTTTTTTGCTACCACCGACATGAAAAAAGAAACCGGTGTTGAAGGTGTAAAACCAGCATCATTAAAAAAAGTGGGGGTATTAGGTGGTGGACTGATGGGCGGCGGTATTGCGTTTGTCACCGCGACCAAAGCTGGATTACCAGCACGTATTAAAGATATTCGCTCTGAAGGTATCGCCAACGCCATTAAGTACAGCTTTGATATTCTGAATAAAAAAGTAAAACGCGGCTTTATGCATAAATCAGACATGCAAAAACAAATGGCGTTATTAACGGGCTCTATTGACTACGCTGGTTTTAGTGATGCTGATGTAGTGATTGAAGCGGTATTTGAAGACTTAACGTTGAAACAAAATATGGTTGCAGAGATTGAAGCAAACTGTGCCGAGCATACTATTTTCGCCTCCAACACGTCTTCAATCCCAATTACACAAATTGCAGCGAAAGCCAAAAGACCAGAACAAGTGATAGGTCTGCACTATTTCTCTCCAGTAGATAAAATGCCATTAGCTGAGGTGATTGCTCACGACAAAACGTCTGACCAAACTATTTCAACGACTGTTGAATTGGCCAAGAAGCAAGGTAAAACCCCGATCGTTGTTAAAGACGGTGCCGGTTTTTACGTAAACCGTATTTTAGCGCCCTATATGAACGAGGCTGCAGAAGTGCTCCTCAGTGGAGAGCCTATTGCTCACATCGATAAATCCTTGGTGAAGTTTGGCTTTCCAGTAGGGCCGGTTAAATTGTTAGACGAAGTAGGCATTGATGTGGGTACTAAGATTGGTCCTATTTTACAGGCTCAGTTTGGCGACCGTTTTGCATCTAATCCTGGATTCGACAAGATTTTGGCGGATGATAGAAAAGGTAAGAAAAACAAACGTGGATTTTATGATTACTCCGGTAAGAAACCTGGCAAAGAAGTAGACTCGTCGATATATACATTATTAGGTATTACGCCAGCAAGTAAAATGAGTCATGAACAAATAGCTGAACGTTGTGTATTGTTGATGTTGAATGAAGCCGCCATGTGTTTAGATGAAGGGGTAGTGCGCAATGCACGTGATGGCGATATTGGTGCTATATTTGGTATCGGTTTTCCACCTTTTTTGGGCGGTCCTTTCCGTTATATGCATACCCTTGGCATTGCACATGTAGTTGCTAGGTTAGAACATTATCAAGGGTTACTTGGAGACAAGTTTACGCCAGCAGATAGCTTGAAAAAGATGGTCGAGGAAGGACGCTCTTTCTACTAATAAAGTTAATATAAGCAGCAAGCCTGTTATATCAAGCCCAACTTTTATGTACCAAAGTTGGGTTTTTTTATGCGTTGTATCTTGGTGAAATCGGCTGTAAAAAATTATCTGGTGTTATCAGATTGTTGACCAGTCGAATGGTTTCAAATTGTATTAACTCAATGCGGGTGTCTAAGATGATATTGTTTTTTATAAGCTCGGTGCTTTTTAGTTTTATGTATTATTTGCAGTCTTTTAAAACGGGGCTAACTGCTAATAAATGGGCTCTGGCAGGATTGTTATTTGATCCAACTATATATCCGTTATTTAGGTCGTGACAAAAATAAAATTGCTCGAAGCAAGAGGGTTTAGTAACACTTTATTCGGAGCATAAACAAAAGAGATCCTTCTCTTTAGGTTTCTAAGTAATTCAGGTACAGATTTCTGAATTAGATGCTTTATCCTAAAGCTATGGCTAGTTATTATTGGCCGCTCGCTATCGATAATTCAAACAATTTTCTATTGCTAGATAATGAATTGAAATTACCTACTATTTACCAATGCTTGCCATTTTTTACACCGTTTTTACTAGTATCTGCAGTTGTTGTAGCCACAGTCTGACTCTTGACAGGTGCTTTTACAGTTTCTTCAGATTTGATGGCTACTGGAGTAGTGGTGGCTAATACTAGTGCTACTGCATAAGATTTTAACATCGTTCATTTCCTCGTTATTGTATTGACGTTTTTTGCCGACATTATTTTGTCGGTCACGATATCAAATGCGAGAAGTGTGCCAAGATTTAAAAGTGAAGTATATTTACCGCAAAATAAATAAAATCAGTTGGTTTTTCGAGTGATTAAATGACATGTATGCATTATATGGCGGGGGTTAGCAAATAATGAGTTAAAATGAATGATTAGGTTATAGTTTAGCGTTTTCTTTGATTCAACCTTCAAATTTGATGGCAATTAATGGTTTGCTTCAGAGGCCGCCCTGCAACATTATGCCTTTATAAGTGTCGATAGTTTGACACTTAAAATAAATGAATCATATTTATTGCGAAGAAAAGCTATTCTCAAGTGTATGGCGAGTAAAATAAATCTATACGCTGGAGTTTTGGATGACTTTTTGTAGTTCATGATTTTCTTTGAGTAAACGTTCAAATCTGACCGCGTTTAATGGTTTACTGTAGAGATAGCCTTGCAACATTTCGCATTTATAGCGTCGTAAAATTGAAAGTTGGTTTTCGTGCTCAACTCCCTCAGCAACGACCTTCAAGCCTAGGTTGTGGGCAATAGTAATAATAGCTTGCGCCATATGTCTGTCTTCGGCAGAAGTGGCTATATCGTCGATAAAAGCTTTATCAATTTTTAATGTGTTGATTGGGAAGCGTTTTAAATACGCAAGAGAAGAATAACCTGTGCCAAAATCATCCAGTGCTAAGTGTATACCACGTTCACGAAGTCGCTGCATCATTCTTAAGGCACTTTCAGGGTTCTGCATTAAGGTGCCTTCAGTTATTTCACACTCTAAGTGTAGGGGGGATAAGCCAGCTTTTTGCAATATACTCATAATAAGTTCATCTAAGTCTGGTATCTCAAACTGCCGTGCCGAAATATTAACGGCAACTCGCCCAGTAAAAAGACCTGCGTCAACCCAGCGTTTAGTATCTTCACAAGCCTTTCTTAGTACAACTTCACCAATATCGATAATCTGCCCAGTTTGTTCGGCTAATGGGATAAATTGAGCAGGGCTGACTAAGCCTTTTTCAGGGTGTTCGTAACGGACTAGGGCTTCCATGCTAACTAATTTACCACTGGCGATGTCGACTTTAGGTTGATAAAAAACCGTAAATAAATCTTCTTTTAAGCCATGTCTTATGAGATTTTCTATTTGTAATTGACGCACTGCATTTTGGTTCATCTCACCACTAAAGAATTGGTACTTATTACCCCCTGCATTTTTAGCAAAATACATGGCTGTGTCGGCATTTTTTAGCAGTTCTTGTGGGTTTCTGCCGTCTTCCGGATAGAAGGCAATACCTAGACTAGCACCCAGTACAAATTCGTGTTTGTTAATAATAAAAGGTCTTGCCATATTATCTAATATGGTTTGCGCAAAGTGAGTGATGTGATGAATATCTGTGGAATTATCAATCAAAATACTGAACTCATCACCACCTAGTCGGTAACACGTGGCTTTCGTTCCGGCCATTTTTTGAAGCCGCTTAGCAATTTGTTTAATCAGTACATCACCTGTTTGGTGGCCTAACGAGTCGTTGATTTTTTTGAAATTATCCATATCCATACATATTAATGCATGTTGTGTATCCTTGCGCACAATGTTGCTATGGGTCGCTTGAAAGAAAGACCGATTAGGTAAATCTGTTAAGGGATCGGTATTTGATAATTTGAGTAGCTCTTTTTCTGTGACTTTACGGAAGGTGATGTCTGAGAATACCCCCACATAATGACTGATTTTCCCATCCTCATCAGTAATAGCATCGACGTTTAAATCCATCTCGTATTTTTCGCCGGCCCCACGACGTGACTCTACTTCACCAGACCAGTTACCTTTTTGCTGTAATGATTTTTTAACTTCTTCGGTGAAAGCGCCGGGATATTGATGGAAGGTTAAATAACTGGCTAAGGCTTGCTCGCGGGTTTCGCCCGTGTATTTACAATAGGAATTATTTACTGAGATAAATTTAAAAGAGGTATCGGTAATAAAAACACCATCTGATATGGTTTCGATAGAACGCTTAAACAATTTAAGCTGCTCCTCAGCCTCTTTTAAATGACTGATGTTTTTTAATGTGCCAGTCATCCTTTGTGGTTGATGATTATTGTCTCTGGCTACCACCTTGCCTCGGTCAAGCACCCACAACCAGTCACCTTTGTATGTTTTAGCGCGATAAGTGATTTCGTAGTGTTCCGTTTTTTCTCTGAGATGTTCATTCAAGGACTGTTGTACGCGTTGAATATCGTTAGGATGGATATTGGCTTCGTAGGAGCTGTTGACTCTAATATCATCTTGAGGGAAGTCTAAGGTACCCCAAGTGTTGGAACGAAACACTTGCCCCTGGTAAATATCCCAATCCCAGAGTTCGTCACCACTGCTCCAAAGTGTCAGCTTCAATCGCTCTTCATTTTCAAGTATGGATCGGCGTATTGCATTTCTTGAGCGAACTTGCTTAAACCAATAAAGTAAAATCAGAAAGCTCAACATTGCATATAAAATTATGGCGTTTTGTTCTAGCCAGAATGGGGGGGCGATGTTGATTTGCAGCGATTTTGGCTCAGACCAAGCGCCTAACGGGTTTCTACTCTGGACAACAAATTCATAACTGCCAAAATCCAAGTGTGAAAACTGAGCACGCCTCAAAGATTCCGCATCGGTCTCTATCCATTTGTCTGACAAACCTAGCAACCTATAGCGATACCTAACTGCTTCGGGATTGACTGGGTTCACTTGTGCAAACTCAATGCTCAACATTGAAGATTCATGTGGCAAATCGACACTATTAGACAAATTAATTGGTATTAAAAGTGGTGAATTATTCGAATGAACAGAAATGGGCAAGTTAAATAAGCGTAGTTGGGTAATAGTAGGCGTTTTACTTTTTTGTAAAATATTTTCAGATGGAGCCTGATTGTTGGCTTGGATAGATAGCTTAGATTTTATAGACGACTTCTCTGGGTCGAACATTAAAAAGCCGTCTGTGCCTCCAAAAAATATCTTACCGGCTTTAGATAGCATTCCTGAATCTTCATTCAGCTCATTGTATCCAAGTCTACTAGGTGCGATGTTTTGCAAGACATATCCAGTTTCCAAAGATATTTCATCTATGCCGCCATTTACGTGTGAAACCCAAAGACTATCTTTAAATTTAATCGATTTTAGGATTTGATTACTTGCTAATCCATTCTCATCATTAAGTTGCTTAATTATTTTATAAGACTTTTTATCTAGCTTGATAATGCCTTGACTTAGAGATGATAACCAATAGCCATCATCGACTTCGATCACAGAATTGAAGCGCCTAACAGAAGTCTCAAGTTCTATAACTAGTTGCCTAAGCATTTTACTGTCAAGGTTATATAACACCATGCCTAAATTTGTATTGAGCCAAAGATTTTTATCAAGGTCCACATAAAGAGGTTCAATGTTATTTATTTTATTACCCGCTAAATCAATCTCATTGATTTGTAAGTTTTTCGGGTCAATCCAATTCACTGTGCCATCGAAAGACGCTAACCACATACGACCAAAAAAATAGCTTAGCTTTTGAACATTTGTTCCGGCGAAAAAAGTTTTAACTAAGTTTAATTCAGTGTTGCTTGTTTGCTTATAAATAAAAACTCCGCCAGAACTAGCGATCCAAAGTTGATCTAATTCATCGATTTCAAAAGCCCATATATGGTGTTCAAATTCGCTCAAAAATCTTTGAAAAACATAATTCTTAGGGTCAAGTTGGCTCAGTCCGTTAGATTGAGTGCCTATCCATATTTGGCCCTTGGTATCTTCAGATATTCCCCAAATTATGTTTCCAGACAGTCCTGAAGTTTGAGACACGTCAGGAATTTTAGTTCGCTCTTTGTTAAAAAGCTTTATTTCTGAGCCATCAGCGTTATATCTATAAAGTCCGCCTGCAAACGTACCTAACCAAATTGAATTGTTTGAATCTTTATATAAACTTAAAATATAAGTGCTTTCTAAGCCAAAATTGATACTGTTCTGTGTATCGTATGAGAATAAAAGTTCGTTTTTTGAGCTTAAAATGCTGATCCCTGTTTCGGTTCCAAGCCAAACATTACCATTATTAATTGGTAATATACTTCTTATTACATTACCAATGATAGGCCGACAACTTGATATATTAATCATCCGTATTCCTCTCTGGATAGAGGGTCTACAGCAAATAATTGCCCCCTTCTTACAGCAGTATTTCGGTGTATCTGAAGGAAGCTTAGGCTTTATGGAGTTGCGTGAAAATCTACAAGGCAATCTAAAGGGCGCGGGTAATGTTGTTGCGGTGTTGGGGCAGCAAATTGCAGGCTCAGGTATGATCATTATTGCCGTTGCGGCTAATTTGGTGTTGATCCCTGTGGTCACCTTTTACTTGTTGCGTGATTGGGATGTGTTAATGGCTAACATTAAGGCCTCAATTCCCCTTGCTTGGCAGCCCAAAGTATTAGAGGTAAGCCATGAGTGTCATGAGATTTTAGGGGCTTTTATGCGCGGTCAATTGATGGTGATGTTTGCCTTAGGCGTGATCTACAGCATGGGTTTAGGCTTTGTCGGTTTAGATTTAGCTTTATTACTCGGTCTGTTAGCCGGACTAGCCAGCATAGTGCCTTACTTAGGGTTTATTG
>OOFW01000146.1_pt1 | contig 10570 bp, 8 predicted proteins | sample 1670271 | NCBI WGS metagenome assembly OOFW01 (sample SAMEA98137918, study PRJEB22522) | marine metagenome | biome: marine biome; feature: marine water body; material: sea ice | place: Arctic Ocean | collected 07-Sep-2015 | depth 1.32 m
GTAATCATACTTTGATAGGTTCGTGGTTGGTGAATGATCAAGCGGCGGGCATTTCGGTAAGAGAAGATTCATCGGCTATTACCCAAGATGGGTCACGTTATTTACCACATATTATTTTGTGACAATTTGACATAACTATTGTGAAGTTTATCCGTCAGAATCTAGTTATTGGTCCCTACAACGTATTAATCTAATAATGAATTCTATGAGCAAACCTTTGAACAACAACCAACATATCCGTTTAGTGCTAGCCATTTTTTTGTTGTTTAGCGTGATTGAAGTCATCAATTTATTCACCGGGCGTATGCTCAGTCAATTAGGCACTATTCCTCGATATGTCCCCGGACTTAAAGGCATTATCTTAGGGCCATTTGTACATGGCAGCTTGCAGCATTTTTTCTCGAATGTTGTACCGTTGTGCATATTTAGTTATTTATTACTGCAATATGGTTTAAAGCGCTATTTGCAAGTGACATTATGGATCATGCTTATTACTGGCTTATTTGTGTGGTTATTTGCCAGACCAGCGACACATATAGGCGTAAGCGGCGTGATTTACGGCTATTTTGGTTATTTAGTATTGGCCGGTTTTTTAAGTGGAAAATTTAAACTTATTATTATTTCAGTATTAGTCGCATTTTTTTACGGTGGGCTAATTTTTGGCATTTTACCTTCTAGCCCTTTTGTTTCTTGGGAATCTCACTTATTTGGTTTAATTGCCGGATTAGCTGCCGCAAAATTATGGGCAAAACCTTCGATCTAAACTTAGAATGCGAATACAATGTCCACAAGTAGTATTATGTTTAATAATAGGTATTCAATGAGCGGAAACAAACCACAAAAAAAATCAGGCATGTTAGGTAATCTAGCTTTTAATATTATCATCCCTGTTTTGATTTTAACCAATCTCAGCAGCAATGAATATTTGGGGCCTGCTTGGAGTATTGTAGCCGCACTTATATTCCCTATTGGCTTTGGCATTTGGGATCTCAAACAAACATCCAAAATAAACCCGTTTTCAGTGCTTGGTATTGTCAGTGTTTTTTTAACTGGCGGTATAAGTTTGTTAGAACTACCTGCTGAGTACATTGCAATTAAAGAAGCAACTATACCAGCTATTATTGGTATTGCTGTTTTGATCACACAAAGAACCAGTAAACCTTTATTAAAAGTGTTTGTGCTTAGTGAACAAATTATTAATTGGCAAAACCTCAATCAATCTCTCGCAAATTCGGGCACCAGTGCCATCTTTGAGAAAAAAATGGCCATTAGCTCTTATATTGTTGCCGCATCTTTTTTCCTGTCTGCGGCGCTAAATTACATTTTGGCTAAGGTTATATTAGTCAGCGCCCCTGGTACTTCTGAATACACTGAAGAGTTAGGACGAATGACCGCCTTGAGTTACCCAGTGATCGTTATACCAAGCATGTTGATGTTGATTACAGCGCTGTGGTACATCTTTTCACAGATTAAAAAACTAACAGGCGAAGACCTAGAGAAATTTTTGGCAGACGTTTAGAACTATTGCTCTATTTTAGCGTACTTATAATATCGAGTATGGGATGACTACAAGGCAGAAATGATCCAAGTTAGCGGTTTAATCAAACAGATTACTGATGGTCACTCGAACAAAAGAATTTTAGACCAACTCGATTTTAATCTTGAGGCCCAAGGATCTGTAGCCATTAGTGGGGATTCAGGGTCTGGTAAGTCAACCTTGTTAAATATCCTCGCTACTTTAGATAACGCCGATGAGGGTGTGATTAAAGTGGCGGGCTTGACTCACAGTAATATGAGTGAAATTCAAGCAGATCGGTTCCGAAAAAAACACTTAGGCATAATATTTCAACAATTTAATTTAATTGGCTGTTTATCTGTGTGGGACAACATTACCTTCCCAGCTAGACTCAATGGTTTACCAATCGGTAGTTACCATATTAATTTATTAGAGCAATTGGGGTTAAGCTCCCACAAAAATAAACTTCCGGTTAATTTGTCTGGTGGAGAGCAACAGAGGGTGGCTATTGCTCGCGCTTTGTCTCATCAACCCAGCTTAGTATTAGCCGATGAACCTACTGGTAACTTAGATGACAATAATAGCCAAGGTGTTAGCGAGTTGTTGTTTGGGTTATGCAAAAAACTGGGACTAACTTTAGTTGTTGTAACACATAGCCCAAAGGTAGCTGCTTTTGCAGATACCCGATTACTATTAAAGCAAGGACGCCTAAATACTATCCCAAATTTCCCCCATAATCAGACATCAAATATAGTAACAGCCTGAACATGGCACCTTTATTAAAACTTATTTGGGCCAGTTACCAACAAAACCTCTTACGTGTGGTATTAGTGTTAATTGCTTTAATTACAGCCTGCGTTGGCCTTAGTGCAGTATTGGTGATTAACAATGCCGCAAAAAATAGTTATGCATCTGCCAGTCAACCATTTTTACAACAAGTCGAACAACGTATACTTGCTCGAACTGGGCACGATTTAAATAAGCAAGATTTTATTACACTTCGTCGTTTAGGCTATACCCAACTTATCCCAATATTACGTAGTTCACAGAATGTGACTCATCCCATAACAGGTAAATCCCAACGAATATCGCTGCTAGGTATAGACACATTTTCAATTCTCAGCTATTCAGCTAGTAACACCCTTGAGGTTGGGCAGAATAATTCTGAAGCCACAACTCAAGGACTTGAGCAATTATGGCGGCCACCTTTTGTCAGTGTTATTCACTCTGATTTTGCAAACGAGTTAAACCTCAGTAGCGATCAAAGTATATCTATTGAAAACAATCAGATATTACCAAAACTAGCGGTGACTACTATGCAAGGTTTAGGACGAGAGATCGTCATGGACATAGGGCAATTACAGCAAGTATTAGGCACCCAAAAAATTACTGAATTGTTGGTTGTGGGTAAAAAAAATGATAAAAAAATTAATTCGCTAAAAGCGGTGTTGCCTGACCACCTTCGTCTTGAAAACATCAATACCGGCGAACAAGCGCAACAACTCACCGGTAGTTTTCACCTTAACCTTTTGGCGATGGCATGTTTGATGTTTGTAGTGTGTATGTTTGTCGTTATGAACGCCTTACATTTGTTGATAATGAAACGCTGGCAAAATTTACGGATTGCTCGGCAGTTGGGTGTATCAAGAAAACAAATTTATTGGGCGCAAGGTGCTGAATTATTGTTAATTAGCTTATTGTGCGCACCACTTGGTGCAATCGCTGGGGTGTTTTTAGCCCAATTAGTGTCGCCGTTAGTATCACTTACAATGCAAAGCTTATTTGATGTGCGAATAGGATATACACAAGTAGCTTATGCGACGTTAATAACACAATGTTTTGCTGCCTGTATTTTGGGAGCACTTACAGCAGCTATTTTACCAATGTGGCAGCTAAACACTAAGTTGGCTTTACACAATTTAAGCGTCAGTATTAACACAAACCATCTGCCATGGTTATATGCCAGCATAGCGTTTGGTTGCTTTGCGTTGGGATTAGGTTACTACTCTACAGGCATGTTGATGAGTTTTAGCGCCATCGCCATGTGTATTTTTTCCGGTTGTAACTTACTGATTTATGCCGTTCCAAAGACCCTGAATATGTTATTTCACTGTTTACCAATACAATGGGTACTATTTCGCTGGTTGGCTGCAGATGGTGTGCGTTTATCGCAAAAGAGTAAAATTGCCTGCTGCGCTTTTTTTATAGCATTAACCAGTAATATCGGGATGAATTTGATGGTGGATAGTTTTCGTCAAGCCACACATCAATGGTTAAATCAGCGCTTAGTAGCTGATCAATATGTTTCAACTCAATCACCAAAAGTATTTAACCAGTGGTTAACCACTCAAGACATAGATGTAGATGTGATAGAACGCAAAGGCCTTGAAGCAAATTTGCTAATTCAACCAGAGAACAAAATCCAAAATCGAACAAACCTAGAACTTAGGTCTTATCCCAGCAGTAACCTATATCAAGAGGCGATGTTATTCGCTGGTCAACAAAAAAATGTTTGGCAAATATTCTCTGCAGGCCAAGGGGTGTTAGTTAATCAACAATTGGCTTTGCGTAATGATTTAACACTTGGAGACGATCTGAGTTTTTATGTTGAATCATGCCAGACTGAAACTAAACAGATAGTGGGTATTTATTATGACTACGGTAATCAAAACGCCCAAGTCCTGTTGTCTTTAGACTATTTTAACAAATATAATGCTGACACCACGCTTTTTGCTTTGCATTTTGTATCCAAACAACAACAAAAATTATTTGCCGACCAACTGGCATCATCTTCAATATCTAATGAAGTCAGGTCGATACAAACTCGCGATTTATTGGCGGTGTCGATGCAAACTTTTGAGCGCACATTTGTCATTACAGACGCTTTAAATTTTGTCACTTTATTAGTTGCAGCACTTTCTTTAGCCACTTCAGTACTGATGATTGACATGGATAATCGTCCTCAAAGGGCACTGTTAAGAAGCATGGGGGTAGGTAATTATCAAATTACTGGTTTATCACTTATACAATATACCCTGCTCAGTTTACTGGCTTGTTTAGTCGCTCTACCTTTTGGCATTGGCTTAACCTGGCTGTTGATCAACTTAATTAATGTACAAGCATTTAGTTGGAGTTATCCAATACTGATCACACCTTCTAAACTTTTCTCAGCGGGAATGATAAGTATCTTGTTGATAGTAGTAGTAGTCGCGCTTCCTTTATACAGATTGAATCGTCGAAAATTAGTAGAGGATATAAAGTGTTTAAGTTTTTAGCCAAATATTTAGTGTTGCTGATATTGGCAACAACTGTCGCAGCTTGCTCCAAATATTCTGATATTAACTCAGATATAAGTACTGATACTGAAACTCAAGAAAGTGAAGCAATATTTTCTGGCTTGAGTCGTTATTCGGTAGAGCAGCAACCACAATCAAGTAGTGACGAAACGAGCATTTCTGACAAAACCTTCGCTAACGTGACCCCAGGTTACGACATTACTTTTCCATTTGATCATGCCAGTCATCCAGAATTTTCGGTGGAATGGTGGTACATAACCGCCAATCTAACCGATGCAGAGAGCAACCCTTATGCGTTGCAGTGGACCCTGTTTCGCTTTGCAAGTGATGCACAGAGCACACCATGGGCAAATGCTCAACAATATATGGGGCATGTGGGTTTAAGAGACGGTAAACAGGCTTGGTTCGAAGAACGTTTTGCTCGCGGTGGTGTGGGTAATGCAGGTATATCTTCTATTCCATTCAATGCTTTTATTGATGATTGGCAATGGCTCGCACAGACATCCGAAATGTTCCCATCGCTCCTAGAATTCACGATTGATACACAGATTAAGGTTAGCTTATACTTTACAGCAGACAAACCATTTGTATTACATGGGGAGCAAGGTTTTAGTCGTAAGCTCAGAAACTCAGAACAAGCGTCATACTATTATAGCCAGCCACATATTCAAGTCACTGGGCAGCTTGAACTACCAACCGGAACAGTAGAAGTATCAGGCAATGCTTGGTTTGACCACGAATGGACCTCTCAATACCTCAGTCCGCTTGCACAAGGCTGGGATTGGTTTTCGATTCACTTTGACGATGGTACTAAGTTGATGTTGTTTAATATGCGTCACCAGCAATCTAAGGACTTCTGGTCCGGCACATTGATAACAAATAATGGAAAAACAATACATTTGTCTGAACAAGATATTCAAGGGAAAGTGACCAATAGAGATAAAGTGGAAGGTCGTTTATTACCCTTGAACTGGTCGATTCAATTGCCCAAGCATCAAATCGACATTCAAATTGCGCCCATGCAAACTGAGCAGTGGAACCCAGGCATATTTTCATATTATGAAGGAGGAACTATAATTTCAGGCTCCCATTCAGGAGTCGGCTTTATTGAGTTAACTGGCTATTAGCTGGCACTTATCGATAAGTGCCAGCTAGAAAAGAATGATAACAATATTAGAAACGGACTAGTTTTTATCCCTTAACAATTCAAACAAAGTTTGTGCAATACGAGTGTTATCCAAATGACCTCGAAAGCGATCACTGCCCAATCCCTTAGCAAATATTTGTACGTCAACACCTGTATGTCCAGTGGTTGTCCAGCCAGTATTTGAGCGGTTATCTAAAATTTTAGAAATAGCATTGTGAAAAGGTCTAGCTTTATCAGATTCAATCAAACTTATACTGGCAATTTCTTCCTTGGTAAGTTCAAATCCCAATAAATTAGTTGCCAGAGTACCTCTGTTTTTAGCTGTAATTAACTGTTTACCAATCTCTTCTGGTGACGCCTTTAAGTTTTTAAGCCACTTAGGACTCCAACTGTAATTGCCATTGGCACCGATACTTAGACCGCCGGTACTGTGATCGGCCGTCGCGACCAACAGAGTATCAGAATTTTTTACAAGGTATTGCTCTAACCATTCTAGCGTTACCGCAAGATCATGCATTTCAGCCATTGCAGATCCAATATCATTACCGTGCCCAGCCCAATCGATTTGACTGGCTTCAATAAGTAAGAAATACCCTTGGTCATTCTCTAACTGTCTGACTGCGGCTTTTGTTAGAGTTGGCAGTCGCATCTTATTGGCACTGTCTAGCGCCCAAGGCATACCTGAATCTGCAAATAAACCTAGCAAGGGTCGGCCCAAGGACACAGTGTCTAGCTGAGTTAATTCATCAACATATTGATAACCAGCTGCTTTAAATTGTTCGACTAAATTGCGGTCTTCACGAATAAAATACTTCCAGCCGCCACCTAACATCACGTCTAAAATAAATTGACCTTTAGTTTTTTCATCGAAATAGCTGTCTGCTATTTGATCATAATTTTGACGGCTCTCATTATGCGCACCAAAACTTGCAGGCGTGGCATGATTAATTTGTGAAGTCACAGCAATACCTGTTTTCCGACCCTGTATTTTTGCGAGTTCTAATACAGTTTGAACAGGATTTTTGCTAGCATCTACGCCAATTGCACCGTTATAGGTTTTCACACCTGTTGATAAAGCCGTGGCGCTAGCGGCTGAATCAGTCACATATCCGGTGTCCATATGAGGGTGCGTACTAGCCATGCCCACTAATAATCTATCAAATACTGTTTCTTCAACTTCTGTCGTGTCTGGGTCGTCTGCGTACATTCTATATGCAGTAGTGTAGGATGGACCCATGCCGTCACCCACAATCATAATAATATTTTTAGGCGAGTTAGTAGCTAATGCTGAATGACAGAGTAATGATAATAGTACAGCTAATAAAAGAGTCGCATCTTGCTTCATTTGGTTTCCAATGATAAAAAAGTGAATAAATAATAGTAGATTATACGCTAGGTATTAAGAGCATGTTTAATCTTCGGATAGGTTAAATTACTTAGATGAACAAAAAATGAAGGTGTAAAGTGTTATTGCTAGATATCAATTTTCAGCACCTAATATCTGGCGCATTCTCTGTTGCACAACGTCTACCAGTAAGTCTGGTTGGAACTTAGAAATAAAGCAGTTACAACCGACCTTTTCTACCATTGCATCATTAAAGCTACCACTTAATGAAGTGTTCAAAGCAATAAAAAGGCTATCCATACGAGGATCTTGTCTCACTTCCGAGGTAAGTCGGTAGCCGTCCATTGAAGGCATCTCTGCGTCGGTGAACATCATCAAAATTTCGTCGGTGACGGTTTTACCTTCATCAGCCCAACCTTTCAAAAGATTTAGTGCTTTTAAGCCATCTTTTTCTTCGATAATAATAAGTCCAAGTTGGCTAAGTGTTTCTTTTATTTGCCAACGAGCTGTCGAAGAGTCATCAACTATCAATATTTTTTTGCCTTTTAGGTGGACCGCAACCTCTCGGTCTAAGACATCTTCAGAGATGGTGGTGTCGTATTCGATAATTTCGGATAGCACTTTTTCTACATCGATGATTTCAACCAGTTCATTTTTACCATCAAGCTCAACCTGTGTGATAGCTGTTAAGTAGTTATTTTTACCTGCTGTTGACGGAGGAGGATGAATATCACTCCATGATGTATTAATAATACGCATCACTCGCCCAATCAGGAATCCTTGAACGCTCCGGTTATACTCGGTAATGATCACATTACATGTCTCATACTCTTCATTGGCGGTAATTTTTATTGCAGAGCGAAGGTCAATTACTGGAATGGAAGCGCCCCTGTAATTAGTCACACCAGAGAGGCTATTGTGGGAACCGGGCATTTGATTCATTAAAGGTACGGTAATGACTTCTCTTATCTTGAATACATTTAAAGCAAAAATATGCCGTGTGCCCAGTTTAAACATAAGCAACTCGAGTCTGTTTTCACCAACAAGTTTGGTACGCTGATCAATTGAGGACATTAACTCTGACATACACTCTCTCTGGTTGGTTGTTCTATTGACATTAAAAATAATTAATAATACACCTTCAAGCACCATTAATAGTAGGTACTTCAAAACTCAATGACTCTATAAAGATGTTTACTACATTACGCTACCATTCACACAAAATATGATGAAAATACTTTATATAGATTATAAATATACTGATTACCTATATAGGATGGTTAAGAACAGCAACCCACAATACGATATCGGTTGTTACATTTTCTACCTTAATGTTATAGGAATATTCATATGTCACAATATCAAAATGATGTTAACCGGATTGCAGAACTAAGAGCAACTAAAGCAGGTGCTTGGAACGCAATAAACCCAGATTATGCTGCTCGTATGAAAACGCAAAATCGCTTTAAAACAGGATTAGATATTGCAAAATATACAGCAGCTATTATGCGTAAAGACATGCAAGAGTATGATGCAGATTCAAGTCAATATACGCAATCATTAGGCTGTTGGCATGGTTTTATTGGACAACAAAAAATGTTGGCAGTAAAAAAACATCAGGGCACCACTGATAAAAGTTATTTGTACTTATCTGGTTGGATGGTAGCTGCGCTGCGTTCAGAGTTTGGTCCCCTTCCCGACCAATCTATGCACGAAAAAACCTCGGTGTCAGCATTAATAGAAGAATTATACACTTTTTTGCGCCAAGCCGATGCACGTGAGCTTGGTGACTTATTCAGACAACTGGATGACGCCAGACAGAAAGGCCAGAATACGACTGAGATACAACAATCTATTGATGATTTTGAAACTCATGTAGTACCTATCATTGCTGATATTGATGCAGGGTTTGGTAACGAAGAAGCCACTTATTTGCTTGCTAAAAAGCTTATTGAAGCAGGTGCTTGTTGTATTCAGATAGAAAACCAGGTGTCAGACGCAAAACAGTGTGGCCATCAGGATGGAAAAGTCACAGTGCCACATGAAGACTTTTTAGCCAAAATTAACGCAGTACGTTACGCATTTTTAGAATTAGGAGTAGACGACGGAGTGATAGTTGCGCGCACCGACTCTCTTGGTGCAGGACTGACCCAAAAAATACCTGTTTCACAAAGCCCGGATGATTTAGCCGCCCAATACAATGCTTTTCTTGATGTCAGCGAAGTTAAATCAATAGATGACTTGGCAGAGGGTGATTCTGTTCTTAAGCAAAACGGCAAGCTAGTAAAACCTGTGCGCTTACCTAATGGGTTATACAAATTTAAAGAAAACACCGGTTTCGATCGCGTGGTACTAGACTGCATAACATCATTACAAAATGGTGCAGATTTACTGTGGATTGAAACAGAAAAACCACATGTCGGCCAAATAGGCGATATGGTGCGAGCAATAAGAAGCGAAATTCCTAATGCGAAATTGGTATACAACAATTCACCGTCTTTCAACTGGACCTTGAATTTCCGCCAGCAAATATTTGACATCTGGTCAGAAGCAGATAAAGACACTAGCCAGTATATCAGAGACGAATTGATGTCCGTCACCTATGACAACACCGATTTGGCTCTTGAAGCGGATGAAAAAATCAGAACCTTTCAAGCGGATGCCGCTCGCGAAGCAGGTATTTTCCATCACTTAATCACTTTACCCACTTATCATACAGCTGCATTATCTACCGATAACTTAGCAAAAGGCTATTTTGGAGACGAAGGTATGTTGGCTTATGTCAAAGGCGTACAGCGTAAAGAAATCAGACAAGGTCTAGCATGTGTTAAACATCAAGCAATGGCTGGTTCTAATATGGGTGATGACCATAAAGAATACTTTTCTGGTGAACAAGCTCTAAAAGCATCTGGTGAAGATAATACTATGAATCAGTTTGATGCAGCCTGATACGTTTAGATAAATAATTATTAATAAAGAGTATCCGATAGCTTGCAGTAATAGCTGCTAGCTATCGAGATCATTCAACGAATCAATGCTAATAACAGCCAACTAACGAATATTCACTCACAACCTCTCGTAAACAAATAATAAGCACCTGTTTTATATAAGTAATTTAATATCTGGAAAAGATATTAAATACTGATAATATTCTACAATGACATCAGCTTTTATAACGAGATAATAACCATGAATATTGCTAAGGTAGATTTAAACTTATTGGTTTATTTAGATGTATTGTTAAGAGAAGGCAGTGTGACTAAAGC
>OOFW01000147.1_pt1 | contig 10560 bp, 9 predicted proteins | sample 1670271 | NCBI WGS metagenome assembly OOFW01 (sample SAMEA98137918, study PRJEB22522) | marine metagenome | biome: marine biome; feature: marine water body; material: sea ice | place: Arctic Ocean | collected 07-Sep-2015 | depth 1.32 m
ACTCAAGAGTGGGCTGCAAGACTAGAAATATCCATCTTAGATATCGATGCATCTCCTTCAGACGAGTCTGGAAGCCGTGTAGGTGTAGACGCATTATACTTTTTGCCAAATGATATTTTATATGTTTTTGGTGGTTTAAAATTTACTGAAATTGCTGAAACCGATTTAATGGCCAATATCGGTTTAGGTAAACATTGGGATGTGGGTAATAACTTAAAAATTGTTACTGAAGTCGCTGGCTATCAAACTTTAGATAGTGGTGACAACGATACCCATATGGGATTTAAATTGGGTTTAGCTTATACATTTGGTAAGTCAACAACCTCTTCAAAGCCTAAATCTAAAGACATTGATAATGATGGTGTCTTTGACAACATAGATGAATGTGCTAACACCTCAATCGGCACACAAGTGGATAATGTTGGTTGTGCCGTGGACGCTGACGGTGATGGAGTGCTAAATGCCCTTGATATTTGCGCAGATACACCAGTGGGTACAAAAGTTGGATCCAAAGGATGTAGTTTAGTATTAGATACTGATCAAGACGGTATACTAGATGACCAAGATCTATGTGCTGACACGCCGATGAGCGATAAAGTAGACGCAAATGGTTGTAGTGTATTTGTTGAGGAAGAAGTTTCAACAAATTTAAAAGTGATGTTTGGTAATAATAGCTCAATTATTGATAACTCCGGTGATCAACAATTCCAAAAATTTGCTGATTTCATGAATCGATTCCCAGCTACAGATGCAGTTATTGAAGGTCATGCTTCTGCACCAGGTGATGCTGACTACAATATGATGTTGTCTAAGAAGCGAGCAGATTCTGTTAGAACCCTGCTAATCAATAAATATGGTATTGATGCTGAACGTTTAACCGCTGAAGGGTTTGGTGAAAATCAATTGTTGGATACATCTAACACAGCTGCAGCTAACATGGTTAACCGCCGTATTACTGCAAAAGTATCGGCAAGTAAAAGAGAAAATGTATACAGATAAGGTATTAAGTACAAAAAAAGAGATGCAATTGCATCTCTTTTTTTGCTTAGAAACGGGTAACTATTAGTATTTATCTTGTACAGCAGGTCCTGAATAATTATCGAAGCGTGAAAACTGACCTTGGAACGTTAGCCGCGATGTACCTATAGGGCCGTTACGCTGTTTACCTATGATAATTTCAGCTATACCTTGGTCAGTACTTTGCTCGTTATAAACTTCATCTCGATAAATAAACATGATTAAATCGGCATCTTGTTCAATTGACCCTGACTCACGCAAATCCGAATTGATTGGGCGCTTATCACTACGTTGTTCAAGGCTTCGGTTTAACTGTGATAGCGCAACCACAGGGACTTCTAATTCTTTTGCCAATGATTTAAGGGAACGTGAAATTTCGGCAATTTCTAAAGTTCGATTATCGCTTAATCCTGGTACTTGCATTAATTGCAAATAATCAATCATTATCAGGCTTATACCACCTTTTTCACGAGCAAGTTTTCTTGCACGAGTTCGAACGTCCATAGGGGTTAAACCAGAAGAATCATCAATAAACAGATTGTCTTTGTCTTTCAGCATAGCCATGGTGTTAGACATTCTTGCCCAATCTTCATCATCTAGTTGAGCAGTACGAATTTTAGTTTGATCAACTCGACTAAGGGATGCCAGCATCCTCATCATAATCTGTTCAGAAGGCATTTCTAAGCTGAATACCAATACTGGTTTTTCTTCTAGTAGCATTGCATTTTCGCATAAGTTCATAGCGAAGGTAGTTTTACCCATTGAAGGTCTAGCCGCCACAATAATTAAATCTGAGGGCTGAAGGCCACTGGTTTTTTTATCTAGGTCAGTGTAACCAGTCGACACCCCCGTGACTTCTTTATTACTTTTAACCAATACTTCAAGACGGTCTATGGTTTTTGTTAACACCGCTTCTACATTTTTTGGACCTTCGTCTTTGCCTGTGCGTTTTTCAGCAATTTCGAATACTCTGCTCTCAGCCATATCCAGAATTTCACCGCTATTGCGACCTTCTGGATTATACCCTGTATCAGCAATTTCATGTGCCACACCAATAAGCTCACGGATCACAGCACGTTCTTTAATTATTTGCGCATAAGCAGATACATTAGCAGAGCTTGGGGTGTTTTTGGCTAATTCACCTAAATAAGCAAATCCTCCGGCAGACTCTAATTCATCCATACCTTCTAGATCTTCAGAGACTGTTATTAAATCAATAGGATGGCTTTTAGTCAGTAGTCGAACAATAGCGCGGTAAATGATTTGATGAGAGCGGTTGTAAAAATCTGTTTCTACCACAACCTCAGCCACTTTATCCCATGAATCAGGGGCAATTAGCATACTACCCAATACTGATTGCTCAGCTTCGATGGAGTGAGGCGGGATCTTCAGTTTTTCGACTTTAGCGTCTGTGTTTTTTTGTGGTACAGCTTTAACGGGCATCGATTTTATCAGCTCAAACAAGGTTAATCAGTATGCGCTAAATCGCCTTGAAAAGTAAACCTTGGGTGTGCTTAGATTTGATAATTTTTACTTATTAATATGTTTCGTTATGGCAGCAATAAAACGTTCACCGTAACGTTCGAGCTTAGTTTGACCCACACCGTGGATATCTAAGAAGTCGAACTCGGACTCAGGAAATTTATCTGCCATATCGGCTAATGTTGCATCGCTGAATACAACAAAAGGTGGCACATCATCCTGTTCAGCAATAGTTTTACGTAAATATTTTAGCTTCGCGAACAGTGCTCGATCATAATCTTGTGTGGTTAACTGAGCTTTTTTACCTAAATCAAGACTCAGTCTTGGCACAGCAAGCTGCAGTTCTTGAGCTTGCTGTAATATTGGTCTTGCTTCTTCAGTTAGTTTCAAGACCGCATTTTGGGTGATATCCACCCTAAGAAATCCGCGGTGAATTAATTGATTAATGATGTTGTGCCAATAAGCATCTGATTTGTCCTTGCCAATAGCAAAAGTAGTCAATTTATCATGGCCGTGTTCCAGGATACGTTTTAGTTGTTTACCTCTAAGTACATCAATCAAATATTGACCGGCAACAGATTGTTTTAGTCGAAATACACAAGACAGAACTTTTTGAGCGTCTACAGTGCCATCGAATGCCTTGGGAGGGTCGAGGCAAATATCGCAATTACCACAGTGTCCTGCAGAATATTCAGCAAAGTAATTGAGTAAAATTTGTCGGCGACAAGTTTGTGCCTCTCCAAAAGCTTCCATGGCCGCAAATTTTTGTAGTTCTACGCTATTTCTCTGTGGATTTTCACCCGTTGATATCCATTGACGAATACGAGTTGCATCTTTTTCGTCAAATAATAATAACGCTTCGGCGGGCATACCGTCTCTACCAGCCCGGCCTATTTCTTGATAATAGGATTCGATACTACGTGGTAGATCAAAATGTAGCACAAAGCGCACGTTCGATTTGTCAATGCCCATGCCAAATGCAACAGTTGCTACTATGATGTCAGTTTTGTCTTGTATAAAATCGCGTTGTATTTTATCGCGGATTTTTCCCTCTAAACCCGCATGATAACCCGCACAATTGACCCCATGTTTAGCCAAGGCAATACTGAGGTCGTCTACTTTTCTGCGGCTATTACAGTAAATAATACCGCTACCATCTTGCTGTTTAACAAAAGCGATCGCTTGGTCTGTGGCTTTATATTTGATGACTTGGTTGTAACGTATATTAGGGCGATCAAAACTTCCCTTGAAAATAAAGGGCTGCTGTAACTTTAGCTGCTGGGTAATGTCTGCACGGGTTGCGAGATCAGCGGTAGCTGTTAATCCCATAATTGGTATATGGGGAAACGTGGCTTTTAATTGCCCAAGTAGTCTGTAATCCTTTCTAAAGTCATGACCCCAGTGAGACACACAATGAGCTTCGTCAACTGCAATGAGACTTATTGTAAGGCTTTGAAGGCGTTGGATAAACTCCAACTGCATAAGCCTTTCGGGCGCAACGTAGATTAGCTTATATTTTTGATCTTGCATGCCCCTGAAAATATTAAACATATCTTGTGATGATAAATTTGAATTTATGTAAGCGGCACCGACGCCATAGGTCAAAAGAGCATCAACTTGATCTTTCATTAACGATATCAGAGGTGAAACAACAATTGTAAGACCTGGTAGCAACATAGCCGGAATTTGATAACACAAAGACTTACCACCGCCAGTAGGCATGAGTACCAACACATCTTTTTGTTGCATCACTTGGGTTATGACTTGTGCTTGACCATCTCGAAAATGATCATAGCCAAAAGTGTGCTTTAATACTTGTTGCGCTTGGGTAATTGCAGGTGAAGATTGTGCTGGATGATCTGACAACTGTTGCTCAAAAGGAAGATATAAAAGACAAGTTTACGTGTTTTTATGTTGAGGTTCACTTGCTAACAACTAAAAAACTGTTCAAATTGGATACTTAGTGAAATATATTACAGAGACATTAAATGACATCACAAGAATTACGCGTATTTGTTATCGATTTTTTTAATAACAAAATGCCGTTTAATCAGTTGCTTGGTTTTACTGTTAACCACCTTCACTCTGGACATGTAGAAATTAAACTTGTTTGGGACGACAAATTAATGGGTAACCCAGTACATAAAATTCTACACGGTGGTGTAACAGCAGCAGTATTAGACACTGTGGGCAGTTTGGCTGCACTCATGTATGGTATTAATGGGCTTACAGATGAAAACGCAGTAAAAGCATTTTATCAACAACTGCCTAATGGCGGTACGTTAGATATGCGAGTAGATTATTTGCGTCCCGGTAAGGGAAAAGAATTTATCGCAACTGCGGAAGTTATTAGGCGCGGGAAAAAAATAGCCGTTTGTAGAATGGATTTACATAATCAAAATAAAATGCATATAGCGACAGGAACAGGAACATACGTTGTCTAATAACTTGAATGCTGACTAAGTATTCATTTCTGCTCGTAAATGTAGTAATAAAATGTTTTATTGGTGGTTAATATTTAAACAAAAATGCAGATTTATTTGACATTAGACCTTAGTTAATTATCCGCTAATTACTTTATTTGCCAGGGACGTTATGACATCTTATCACCATCATCTTACACTACTTATAATTGACCAAGACGTTGAAAGCATATCTACACTCACCTCACTTTTTGCAAAAAAATTTAATGTCGAAATAGCTCAAGATGGTAAAGCAGCCTTACAAAGTATCATGCTTAAAGATATTGATTTAGTCTTGAGTGTGGTGAATACGCCAATTATATCAGGGCAAGAGTTGTGCACTTTTGTTAAAAACAGTCAATTGACTGCACACATTCCTATCATGTTTTTGACCGACAAACCCAGTCTCGACGAAGAAGAGGAGTGTCTAGCGATTGGAGCCGTGGACTATATCGACAAAAAGACACGTCCTAGTATCTTAGTTTCCCGTGTCAATAATTTGATGACAATGGTTGCGCAACAGAAAAGACTTGCCCAGGTTTCATGTACCGATGGGCTGACGGGCTTAGCCAACAGAATGCAACTGGATACTATGTTAAATAAAGAATGGTACGCTGCTGTTCGAGGAAGTCACTCCGTTGCCGCATTGATCATTGACATTGATAATTTTAAGTTATTTAACGATGAATTTGGCCACTTGGAAGGTGATAAATGTTTGAAGATCATAGCTTCTATAATAGCCTCAAGTAGAAGGAGAGAGCGCGATTTTGCTGCGAGATACGGGGGTGAAGAATTTGTCTTGCTGTTACCTTTTACTGATTTGAACGGGGCTAAACAGGTTGCACAGGAGTTAATAAATAATGTGCAAAACCGCAGTATCCAATCCGCTAAGCTCGCTTCTTACCCTGTTGTGACCATAAGTGTCGGTATTTCAGCCTTCAGCCCAGCCCATAGAAAAAGTACCGTGGCTAACTCTATAGATTTGATTAAAAAGGCCGACATTAATTTATACAAAGCAAAACAAGCGGGTCGGAATCAGTATTCTGCAACCACATAAACTTAGCAGAATATTTCTAAACAAAACTAAACAACATAAAAAGACCTATTAGCAGCAAAATAGGTGGTTTAAATAGCCTTAGACTCAAAAATCCAATGATTACTATACTTAAGTCAATATAGCTGTGGACAGCACTAGTAAATACGGGATCATAGAGTGCTGAAATCAGAAAGCCGACTACTGCAGCATTGATACCTGCGGATGCGCCAATAAATTTTGGGTGTTGGAGTAAAGATTGCCAGCTATTATTAATGGCTAAAATTAATAAAAAACCTGGTAAAAAAATTGCTAATGTGGCGAGTATAGCTCCGCTCAGTGGTGCGGTGTGTAACCATTGTGCGCCCATAAATGTCGCTATAGTAAACATTGGGCCGGGCACTCCCTGAGCCGCTGCATAGCCAAAAAGAAACTGCTGTTCTGTTAATGTATCGCTAATACTGGTCTGCAATAGTGGCAAAACTACATGGCCACCACCGAATACTAAGCTACCGTTTTTATAAAATGTTGCGAACAAACCTGCAAAAGAATCATATTGACTTAACCCTAGGCTGATTAAAAATATGCTGGCAAATAACATCAGGGGTAACCAAGATATTGTTTTTAGTGTGTGGATTATACTGACACCCTCAGACGGGATTTTAGTATTGGTTACGCCTATTAACCCCGCAATGAGTAACACTAACATTTGTGTACAAAAAGACTGATAAATGATGAGTATTAACACACTGAGGAGCACTATTAAGACAGACAAGCGACTTTTGCAAAAACTTCTAAACATAGTGATTACTGCATCTAGCACAATCACAACGGCTAATAATTTCAGGCCGCTGATGACTGAAAGTAACCAACTAGCTGGGTTGTCTAAGTTTACCGCCACGGCTAGCCAATACATCAATATAAATGAGGGTAAGGTAAAGCCCAAAAAGGCCGCAATACCTCCGGCAAGTCCTGCTTTTTGCAAACCTATGGCAAATCCAATTTGACTGGAGCTAGGGCCAGGCAAAAATTGACTTAAAGATATCAATTTTCCATAGCCATCATTTGACAGCCATTCAAGTTTTTTTACAAAAGTGCGTTGGAAATATCCAATGTGTGCAGCAGGGCCACCAAAACTGACACAACCTAACAACAGAAATCGCCAAAATATCTCGCAACTTTTCTTCATAGATCCACCTTACTCCAATTAGATTTTAGATTGCATTTGCGAAATGCTTACATCACACTCAGCGCCATATTATGCTTTGTTAAAGCTAGGTCAAATAGTTGAACAATAAATCAGTAAAAGCAGGTGTTATCTTTGCACTAGCCGCTTATACAATGTGGGGTATTGCACCCATGTATTTTAAGTTATTAACCAGTGTACCTGCTCTAGAAATTGTTATGCATCGAATAATTTGGTCTGTGCTAGTGTTATGTTTGTTGTTGGCTGTTCGAAAAAAATTCAGCCAAGTATTTAGGGCCATTCGAGACCCAAAAATCATCACAATCTTATCAATAAGTGGATTATTATTAGCGGTGAACTGGCTAATCTTTATTTGGGCCGTTAACAACGATAAAATGCTTGATGCTAGTTTAGGATACTTTATTAATCCTCTATTTAATGTATTACTGGCGCGCTTTTTCCTTCAAGAAAGCCTAACTAGATTGCAGCTATTAGCCGTTTTTGTAGCGTTAGCGGGTGTGGCTTTTTTGGTGTTTTCATATGGTCGGCTCCCATGGGTAGCCTTGGCGTTAGCAACTACCTTCAGCATTTACGGGTTATTGCGTAAAAAAGTGACTGTAGACTCTATGCCCGGCTTATTAATCGAAAGTTGCATCATGTTGCCCTTTGCTTTGTTGTATTGGATTACCGTGGATACCTCAAGTGGTAACATGCTGGCAAATAGTCTTAACCTAAATATGACGCTGCTGCTAGCCGGTGTGGTTACTACGGCTCCATTATTATGTTTTACGGCTGCAGCTAGACGTATCCGTTATACCACTTTAGGTTTTTTCCAATATATTGGTCCAAGTCTGATGTTCCTGTTAGCAGTCATGCTCTATCAAGAACCTTTAGATACTACAAGGGTCATCACTTTTGTATGCGTGTGGTTGGGGTTATTGATTTATGTGTATGACTCATTCAGAGTCTACCGAAATTCAAGACATCTTAATCAAAACTAATCTTTCAGAATTAGCATTAACGGCTTACAAAGTACCTATTAATCAACAGCTACCTGATTCTTGTCTTATTTTTTTGCACTGTACCTATGTTCGTCAGCTAAACGTATTGTGGCCTTTATACCACCTTTATTTGTGGGTTAGACCTATGCTAAAAGTGCAAGAAAAACCATGCTTTCAGGGGCAGTATTTTATTCGCAACCGCCACTCAAAAATCTTCTACTAATTGCAGTATCTTCTCAAGCGCCATGTTCGAAAAGTATGTACGAAGCTCTTTGCCTTCAAATCGCGTAGTAGTGCAATCAGTAAAATACTTAGCGAATAACTGAGCAAGTTTTTTCAAGGTGTAATCAGCACCATTATGTGCATAAGTGTCATTCAACTTTTTGAAATGAGCGATATTAATAATCCCTAGACCATGTGTTTTTGAGTGGCTTTTAGATCTGCCGCAAGCTGCATGAAAAATGTCGTCTGTTGGGTAAACTTGCTAAATAGTCAGAATTGGCTACAAGCCTGATAGTCCTAGTATTTTCCAAGGGTTTAACTTTTTGCATAATACGCCAGAAAAATTCTTTGTGGCAATAAGGTTTATGTAAGTAATATGTTGTGGCACTTTTAATGTGTCTTGCAGACAAACTACTTGAGGCATCTGCAAAGTGTGCCCACGACACCAAGTTCTTCTTTTGAATAGGTTCTACATAGTTTAAAAATCCCATGAACAACGGAATTTATGGCTTATTTATATCGATTATCGCAAGCTTTATATGGGAGTTGTTAAACAAGACTTCAATACTTTGCTCTGCATCCATCGCTTCAAAGGTGATAAAATTATGTCGTTTAAGTAAAGCAGTCATGGAATGTCTACTGACTCCTTAACCATTAACATCCCTACTTTTTATTTTTATCCCATTAACGCAATAAACGTGTCAGGTAATCATAGAACTGGGTATTTTCTTGAGGAATGTGATCCACAATTTTTAATAAAAATAATAGTTCTGGTTTATTTATCGAGTCTACCGGTTACCACTATGGTGGTTAAAAAGATTCAATCATAATCTGGCGGGTCTGGTTAATTAAAGCCAACAATTTCAAAAAGATATCCTTCTGGTGCCGAACTAGAAAAAACACGTTTGGCTTCCACTCAACTAGTTGTGCAAGCAAGAGGCAACTTAACCTTGAATATAAGGCTAACCACCTTATTCATACTATTTTGCTGTTTTCAGTGGTGAAACCGTTGCGTTGCGTGAGTTAATAAATAGTTGTTAATAAATAGTGTCAGCGATTAAATTTAATAAATTAACGCATTTTAACCTTGGAGAATTAGACTTTTGTTAGTTTTGCAAATGACATAACCAACCATTTACTGCCAAATTCATCAAAGTTGATTTGTACTCTTGCATGTTCGCCACTGCCCTCGTAATTCAACACCGTGCCTTCTGCAAATTTAGGGTGGGATACTCTTTCACCTAATTGGAAACCTGTTGATTCGAAAGCATTATGCCCCGTGACTGGCGTAAATCGATTTTGGACTGGCCGAGATATGGTTGTCCTTAAACGAACTTCTTCAATACAATCCCTCGGGATTTCTTTGATAAAACGGGAGGGGGTGTGATATTTGTCCTGGCCATATACCCTTCTGTTTTCGGCGTAAGTGATATATAGCTTTTGCATGGCTCTTGTCATGCCTACATAACAAAGGCGACGTTCTTCCTCTATTTTTCCGGGTTCTTCATTACTCATCTGGCTTGGGAACATGCCCTCTTCAACACCAGCCATAAACACTAATGGAAATTCTAGACCTTTTGCAGTGTGAATTGTCATCATTTGTACAGCGTCTTGATGTTTATCGGCTTGATTGTCTCCTGCTTCTAGGGACGCATGTGCTAAAAATGCAGACATTGGTGTCATGTTATCGGCTTCTTCTGGCACTACAAATTGTTTACAAGCTGTGACCAGCTCTTCGAGGTTTTCAATTCTAGCTTGTGCTTTTTCGCCTTTTTCAGCTTTGTACATAGCAAATAAGCCGGAGTGTTTGATCACATGATCAGCTTGTTGTTCTAAGGGGAAGTCTGCTATGTCTTGTGATAGCTGCGTGATTAATTTAGTAAATGAGGTGAGGGCATTATAAGCACGACCTGTCAGTCGATTTTCAGCAAGTATTTGGGTACTGGCATCCCACATTGATAATTCTGAATCGCGAGCAAGTTCGCGAATTTGCGACAGGGTTTTATCACCAAGGCCACGAGTGGGTGTATTTACAATTCTTTCAAACGCAGCGTCGTCTATCGTCTGATTAATTAAACGTAAATAACTTAATGCATCTCGGATTTCTTGACGCTCAAAGAATCGTAAGCCACCGTATATGCGATAGGCAATAGACTC
>OOFW01000148.1_pt1 | contig 10543 bp, 9 predicted proteins | sample 1670271 | NCBI WGS metagenome assembly OOFW01 (sample SAMEA98137918, study PRJEB22522) | marine metagenome | biome: marine biome; feature: marine water body; material: sea ice | place: Arctic Ocean | collected 07-Sep-2015 | depth 1.32 m
TCGGTACCTGCTTGATCCCACAATCGAGAGCCTAATCCTTTTACTGGAATTATTGCTGCTGGATTGTAGTTAGGAACCATTACTTCATTAAACAAGTCGCGAGTTACATTCATAATATTGCCTTACTAGTGTCATATTCTGGTTTAAAAAGAGGACTATTATGGCAGAAGGTTTAACACTTGTCTTCATACATGTTGCAGGCAAAGCTACGTTTTTAAAGGGGTTCACTTAGTTTTGCATGAATAGTGAATAACTATCTAGCTGGTAACGAACTAGTTTTTAGCGTTAGTGTCATGTAAGCCAATACTATGAGCTTGTATTCAGAACTTTTTCTATTTTCTACTGTTTTTGAGGTGTTGCATGAATATGCTTAAAAAAATTAATCGTTAATCATTCTTAGGTCAAGTGAGCGTATATCTGTTGCTTTAAGTAACTCTAAAGCTCCTGCAGGCATACCTAATGTACGTATAAATGCCTTAGACTGCTCTACATCGATTAACTTGTACCTTTTTAGTATGCGGTATTGGGCATAAGCTTTGCCTTGCTTTAATACTAAGGCCAGCGGGGATATGTCTGCGGCGGGCTTATTATTGGCCACTTCAAACATTGCATTGGCAATAAAAACCCTCTTCATAGCCATCTTATCAATCAATCTAGCACTGACACCTAATGCGTATTTATCAATCAAGTGGTTGAGAAATGGACCTGATGGTGTAATTCTGGTTAGAGCAGCATGTTCTTCATGCTTTTGTGAATCTTGAGTTTCCACCAAAGCTTCTCGCAACACGGTCTCGAAAAGCCTAAAGTACAATTTTGACACCACCACTTTGCCCATCGCTTGTATCATGCCCAGACAAAATGCGTGATTTTGATTGACGCCTACCAAAGACGCTATTTGTTTGCAGGAAATAGCGACTGCTAAAGCGTCTTCCCAAATCCTTAACTTTATCATTGGGTAAGGTTCGGTGATTTGAGGCAACGAACGTTTGAAAGCTAGGGATGTAAGCACAATAATTAAATTTTCTATGCCAAAAAAATTAAGACCGACTCGCATCGTCTCAACCAATACAACCTTGCCTTTGTTGTCAACACGTTGATACTTAGATTGATTAACAAACTTCATTAAATCACTGAAAAGCCAAGGTAACTCACTGGCAACTGGTTCAATTTTAGAAATAGTGGCTACTTTTAGGCCTACTAAATCAAGTAAATTAGGAAGGGATGAGTCTATTCCCATGATTTTTTTGTACAAGTAATCTGTATCTTTAAGACTCTCCTCAAGTCGTTTTTCGACTTCAGTATCAACCTGTTTGGTTATGGTGTTAAGAAAACTCAGGTCAGATTTACTATTTAAGTCTTTTTCTCGGATTGCTTGTTTTTCAACGTGCAGTAATGATCTTGCTGTTTTGCTTTGTTCAATTTCGATAACGCTCAGTACAGGCTTGCCTTCATTAAACGCGCTTTCTTGTGCTGTTTTTATATCTAAAAATAGTGCTTCATAGCGCTGCTTAATTAGGCCTTCTACGTCTTTGTGCGTATTCATTAATTATTATATTCTTATGTAATTGCTTTTTTGAAAGTAGTTATCTAAGTAAGATAACAATTAATTTAATATAACTATATTTTTTCAACACGACAGGGTGTTTCTAGCTGTTTAGAAAATTATTAAGTATGAGATGACCAAACTCAGTTAATAAGGATTCTGGGTGAAACTGAACGCCGTAAATGGGTAATGTTTTATGTTCAATAGCCATTACCTCAGTTTTATTTGACCTATTTTGGCATAAATCGTTATTTTTGACATTAACACCGTTGCTACACCAAGCTGTTATTTTAAAGTCATCGGGGATACTCATATTATCTATCACTAATGAATGATAACGAGTGGCAGCGAACGGTATAGGAACATTTTTAAACAAAGCGGAGTGAGAATGGAAAATTTGTGAGGTTTTCCCATGTCTTATTTGTTGGGCCTTAACAATCTTTGCTCCAAATACTTGACCTATAGCTTGGTGACCTAGACAAACACCTAATATCGGTATTAGGCCAGCGAATACTTTAATTGCTTCAAGTGTTACCCCCGAACTATCAGGTGTGCAGGGGCCAGGTGAAAAAACCAAATAATCGGGGCAAAAAGTACGTATTCGCACACAATCAATTTCATCATTGCGCACCACAACAACTTCCTGACCAAGCTCTTCAAAATAATGAGCCAAGTTGTGGGTAAATGAATCATAGTTATCTATTAATAAAAGCATCGTTGCGCTTAACCAATGAAAAATTTAAGGGCGTTTAACAAAGCCTACCGCTTCATATGCTTTTGCAAGTGTTACTGAAGCGCGTTGACTGGCTTTTTCTGAGCCTTCATGCATTATTCTGTTCAGCTCGGTTTGGTCATCTCTGAGGGCATGATACTTAACCTGAATGGGCTCAATTAATGCCACTATTGCATCGGCTACATCTGATTTTAAATGACCGTACATTTTATCATCATAACTAGGAACGAGTTTTTCGATCGCGGTTCCCGTTGCACATGACAGTAAGCTCAATAAATTGGATACGCCTGGCTTCTCTGCTGTATCAAAGTAAATACGAGCTTGGTCGTCTGAATCTGTCACTGCGCGCTTAATTTTCTTAGATATTTTTTTGGGATCTTCCAATAGGCCTATAAAATTGTTGACGTTGTCGTCTGACTTAGACATCTTTTTTGTTGGATCTTGCAAACTCATTACCCGGGCACCAAATTCAGGAATATAAGGATCGGGTATGCTAAATATCTCGCCATATACGTTGTTGAAACGTGTTGCAATATCTCGAGCTAGTTCTAAATGCTGCTTTTGGTCTTCACCTACAGGTACTTGGTTAGCTTGATATAATAAAATATCAGCGGCCATTAATACTGGATAAGAATATAAACCTGCATTAATGTTAGATACATTTTTTGCTGACTTATCTTTAAACTGGGTCATGCGATTAAGTTCACCCATTTGGGTGTAACAGTTCATTAACCAAGCTAATTGAGCGTGTTCAGGTACATGAGACTGCATAAAAACTGTGCTTTTAGCTGGGTCAATCCCACAAGCAATGTATAATGCCAATCCATCCAAACAAGCTTGATGCAAAATCTTTGGATTTTGTCTTACAGTGATCGCATGTAAATCAACCAACATGTATAAACAGTCATGATCATCTTGCATATTGACCCACTGACGAAGTGCGCCCATATAATTGCCAATGGTGAGTTGACCCGAAGGTTGGCAACCGCTAAGTACAATTGGTTTTGTCATGTTGATTTGTTCTACTTATACAGTTAGTTAAAGGAAAAAAGTTAGTTGAGGGAAATATCAATTAGCCAAAGAAAGTTCATATCGCATTTGCTCGATCACTAATTGATAGTCTGCTTGGTTAAAAATAGCGGAACCTGCTACAAATATATCGGCCCCCGCTTCTGCGATGGCACGAATATTATCGACTTTTACGCCGCCGTCAATTTCTAATCGAATATCAAAACCAGACTGGTCAATTAATGCTCTAACTTGCTTTAGTTTGTCTAAGCTTTTTAGGATAAAAGATTGACCACCAAAGCCGGGGTTAACAGACATTAATAAAATATGATGTAGCTTATGCATTACGTGGTCGAGATGCTGTAAAGGAGTGGCAGGATTAAATACCAAGCCTGGCTGGCAACCAGAATCGATAATCAGTTGCAAACTTCTATCTACATGCTGTGATGCTTCAGGATGGAAACTGATATAGCTCGCCCCAGCATCGGCAAACTGTTTTATCATTTCGTCAACAGGCTGCACCATAAGATGAACATCGATATCCGCCGTTACACCATGCTTTCTCAAGGCTTTACAAACTAAAGGGCCAATGGTCAGGTTTGGCACATAATGATTATCCATTACATCAAAGTGCACAACATCTGCGCCAGCAGCCAGTACTTTATCGACCTCTTCACCTAACTTGGTAAAATTGGCGGATAATATTGAAGGAGCGATCAAATATGGTCTCATTATTTTCCTTACTAATAAAAACTAGCACTTTACAGAAAAATCCAAATATGCAAAAGCTTCCTATTTGCACCAAAATGAAGAATTGTGCTTTTACGGTGCATTATACATGCTAGAAAATTTATAAGACAGTATGAATTAAGATGATTTATATTATGAAATAACCAATAAAAACAGATGGATATGTGCTTTTCTGCGGAGGCTACTTTATTTATTTAATTTAGGCATTACATTTGCGTCATGTGAAGAGAAAAACAATAAAGCAATAAAATAATAACAATAAATAAAATGATAGTTATAAATTTTAAATTAATAAAATATTATAAACACATATGGAGCACACACATGAAAAATTTAAATATTACTGCTATATCTGCTGCTGTTTCAGCTGCATCTAGTGTTAGTCAGGTTGTTACCAAATTTGGTTTAAGTAATCTTAATATGAAAGTACTTAAAAGTATTTGTGTCGCGAGCGTGATGGTTGCTGCTAGCACGACAGCAGTAGCAGAAGTAACGGCAAACGGGAGCGTCACGAACAACTACATTTGGCGCGGATTGACGCAAACTACCAATCAGGCTGCAGTTCAGGGTGGTATCGACTGGGCTGACGAAAGCGGTTTTTATGCGGGTACATGGGTATCGAATGTTCAATATGCAGCAGATGACATCTATTCCTATGAACACGACGTCTACTTCGGATTTTCTGGTGGTGATACCATTACGTATGATATTGGTTGGTTGTACTATAACTATGACGACGAAGCCAAGTTCGATTTTCACGAGATCTACGGCACATTAGGCTGGAATGGTTTGAGTGCGTCGGCATGGGTTTTGAGCGGCACTGAAGCAGATGAAGGTCCAGATGCGGATTTTGGTGCAGGTAGTACCTACTACCTGTCTTTCGACTATGGCTACGAATTTGATAATGGTTTGGGCATGGGCTTACACGTTGGCCGCCACGCCGGAGACTTTAGTGAGGCATTCAATGGTGTGCCAGACGATTACACCGACTACAACATCAGTTTTGCAGTTGAGGATTTCACATTCATGATTACCCAAACTGATCTTGACGATGCGGGTGCGGACAACCTTGATAATGATGGCGTGAAATTCGTGATTGGGTATTCGATGGCATTTGGACTTGGCGGCTAGAACGAGTCAGAAATACCAGGGGCTTAAAGCGAATATACTTGGGCAGGCAGATAGTTTTGTCTGCCTGAACTCAGTGCCGCCGAACTCTTTTCTATTGGTAAATTGATACTGCTAGCATGCTCGGGTTGACACCGAAACTGTTTTTAATTACCTGCTATGAAATGGTGCTAGCATCGCTAAGATTATAGAACACCACCAGCACCGCAGAAATAAGCTGTGATTAGTTGTGTACCTCTAACCTTCTATTGTTATCTTGTTGACCTCACACTTAACTATTGACATCTTTACCATCTAGGTTCTCCTCCATACAGACAAGACCATTTCTTTCCAGCAGAAGGTTTCACTTTTCACTATTAGTAATAATAAAATAAATTCTCCTCTTCCTATAAATAATATCTAAAAATTAATGTCTAGTTTCAGTATTATATTTGCTGCAGTTGAAGAAAATATAAAGCACCACGCACAATTATATAGCGTGCTGTGAACTAAAATAATGATCCAGGATCCGTCTGAGAAGGAGTAACTTATTCTGATAAAAGTATCTTTTTTACTGGTACTTGGGTGAGTTCATTAGTTAACAGTGCAAGTGCTGTGACTGATTTTTACCTTGGTTTCCATAGTCAGTGTAGAGGTTTTGGATTAGTTTACATAGTCAATAGTTAGGTGAGCGAAGGTTCTATATCCGATACTGGTGACCTATATTACAATGTTCACTAAGACTTTTACTTGTTAAATTATTATAGCTTGAGCCTTAATGTGGGATAATACGATTTTGATACTGGGAGTGAAAGTGATCACGTTCACACCTAGGCTGATATCTCTGATGGTGATTTCAATTTTGTTGTCTAAAAAGTTGAATAAAGTAATTTTGCGGATGAGGGCATAATTTTTTGTCAACTGGGTGTTTTTTGCTACTAAGAAAACTATTCTTTCATTCTTTTTTCATACTTTTTTTATATTTGTAGCTGCTCTTAGATAAATAGTCTGGTTACTAAAGTGCAGTTGTTGCATTTTGTATTACTGATACTGCGATTGGCAGTTTTGATGTAGGTGCTTATCTAATCCTTTGTGCTTGTTACCTTTATGACGATGACACGCTGTGTACTTTTCACCTAGCAAAGTATTTGTTTATAAAATTGACTCTAGTCGTTATATTTTTATTTAATGTATCTATGGCAATTTTTTGTGCTTATTTTCATCTAAAAGTTAGCGACAAAGTGCCTAACTTATAGGTTGAAGTGCAGTGCTTGCGTGTCAAATTACAGGTACAATACTTAAAATCGTTTCAACGCAGATAACACTATGAACAGGAATTCAAAATCGTTATTTACTGTAACGGGATTAACATTAACTGGTTTAGCGACCATCGCTATATTAAGTGTTTCTCACGTTTCTTCGGACGACAGAAATGTGTTTTGTGGAAATCTAGAGAATGCCGGTTTTAATAAGGAGCTGCCTGTGAGCCATCCTGTTAACAGATGTGCGACTACTCAATCACAAGGTGTCAGTTGGTCTGAATGGTTCACTGGGCGTTCAAGCTCATACCAGTTTCACTTTATCGATTTGCTCGAGTTGTTATCTCGCTCAAGAAATAGCGAAGCAAATACTCTAACCGAGACCGGTTAAATTCATTTTAAAGCATAATGGCCTATTTAAGGTCAGGCAGATGTCTGGGCTGTAATTATTTAGCCTGATACAGGGCCAATAGTTCAGCCACTTTTAATCTAGTACTGCCATTTTGACTGATAAAACGACTAACTTGAAGTTTAGTCATATGGGCACTTTGATAAATATCCCTAGTAAATTCAGTATCGTGATTACTGATCAATACTGGAATTTTGCGTTTGTAACCTGTGCGATGTGCTAATGATGCAAGTTTAATCTGGTTATCCAAAGTAAAGCCACCAGTAGCATAACTATTGAACATCGCTGTTTTGCTAATGGGTGCATAGGGTGGGTCACAATATATTACTGAGCCTTTTCGAGCTCTGGCGAACACCTTTTCAAACGAGTCACAAGTAAAAGTCGCCAATTGAGATTTCTCAGAAAAGTACAATAATTCTTTTTCTGGAAAGTAGGGGGCTTTGTACCTACCAAAAGGCACATTAAATTTTCCACTATTGTTATAACGGCATAAACCGTTGTAGCCGTGTCTGTTTAAGTACAGAAAAAATACTGCCCGTTCATAGATATCCACACTGTCATTAAACTCTTGCCTCATCTGATAATAACGTTGTTCTTCGTTATAGACTGAAGTGAATAATTTGGCACTGTCTGTTATGTAATCAGTAGATTGGTGTTTTACGATATTGTATAAATTAATTAAATCGGGGTTAATATCATTGAGCAGATATTTAGAATAACGGGTATTGAGAAAAACCGAGCCTGCGCCGACAAAAGGCTCAATGAGCTTTTTAGCTTCAGGAAGCTTAGCGTTTATGTCTTCGATAAGGCTGTATTTGCCACCAGCCCATTTCAAAAAGGCTCTGTTTTTTTTATCTTTTGTTACTGCCAATTTTTCAACCAAGTCAGAGCCGCTAATTTATCAAGCCGAATTGTAACGGCACTGGACAAAAACAACAAATAGCTTAGGGCACAGAGACGCTTATTTCTTGTTTAATTTGCCCAATACTCTTAATAAAAGGGGTATTTCTTAGCATGGCATCTGGTAAGTTGATTATTTCTGCTCTGGCATCTTCTATTGAAATAAATTGTGAATCTTTTAGTAATACATACCAATCTGCACCATAACGTTGAGTTTTGTATAACCATAGCTGTTGGCCTAGCTGTTCATCTTTAATAAAATCTTGCAAAATATTAATATCTGCCATTGCTGCTATTTGAATGAGAAAACTCTTATCAGGTAATGCCAGTAACATATTGTGATCAGGGTAAAGAAAATCGTCAGTTTGTACTTTTTCAACGTTTTTCAACGGTAATATTTTCTGTTCAGCTATTGGTTTAACCTGAACCTCAAATTTATCCTCGATTTGATAGTCATTCACTGTGTCAGCTTGAGCTTCTAAATTATTAACAAGAATGGGCTGTTTTGGCTCTAGTGATAGCTTCGTCTTCACAGTAACTGTTTGATTAACATTGTTGGTTTTTAAAAGTATTTTGTTTGACTGTTCTTCAAGCCTAGAGCTAGCCGTGCTCCAATCCGTTATCAGAATATCTTCAGTTTTAACTTCTTTGACGACAGGTTTACCCGTTAGTGAGGTTAGATCTTTAATCGTTTTAGTTGCTGGCTGGTTAGCTTTAGTAGATGCTAGCCCGTCAAACTCCGTAGCATCAGAAGATTTAACCGGTTGTTCTTGAGTTGAAAGCTGAGTGTTAATGTAGGACTTCACAGCGTTCAATTTTTCTGGGTAATGCCAGCCCAACATTCCAGTAAAAATGGTTAAAAAAACCAACCCCAATAAGATTGCAATCCACCATTTTTTATAAATAGAACTGGAAATATCAGGCTTGTACTGCCGATTTTCTATGCGTTGAGCGAATTTCTTTCGCTTACCTTGAATGAGCGATTCTAAATCAGAAAATTCATGAGTTTCAGTATACTGAATGTCACTTTGGCTATTTAATATTATAGGTTGATCCTTGGATTTAGCTCTCAAACCTAACTTAGCAGACTCTGCCCAATCAGAAAGCCCCATTATCAGCACGTTAAGATGTTGTTTATTGTTGGCAAAGCGACTTTGCAAAACTAAATCCCAGAGCTCTTTCACCAGCTTATTTGGTAGTTTTTCCCCCTGAAAAATACTGATCAAAATTGGACCATCTTGATTATTGAGTGATGCTAATAGCTGATTCAGAGGCCGATTAAAATCTGCTTCTTGGCTTTGGCTTACTAGCTGACGAAACAGTTTCTCTCGGTAAGTAACTAAAGGAGTTAATTCATTTGCAGTGAGTAAAGCCAAGTCAGATTGATCATTTTGATCAGCCAAAAAACTTTCAATAACTTGTGATTGCTGCTGTATTTTATCGCTACAAACAAACACAAGTTGAGAGGAGTAACTAATTAGATAATCTAATCGGTTGTTCAGTTCTGATGTTTCTGACGCTGACATTTTCATATACCTAGGTAGTGATGCGCGTTATAACGATGCAAGAAACATCGATGCAACAAACAAAAAATAATCCTAAGAAAGAATGGCGCGTAGCACCTGTTCAGAAATTTCATTTGTTATTACTGCTTTGCCAATTCCCCTTGGGATGACAAAAAACAGCTGACCAGCCTGCACTTTTTTATCGTGCTTCATATGCCGAATAAAGTCTTCGTATGCCATATCACTGGGTGCAACTGTAGGTAAATCATATGTTTGCAGCAGATTTTCGATGCGACTGAATTCTGACGCTTTGAGCCAATTCATCTTAGTTGCTACTGCAGAAGCAAGAACAATGCCGACTGAGACCGCTTCACCATGCAACCAGTTGCCGTAACCCTTTTCAGCCTCAATAGCATGTCCAAAGGTATGGCCTAGATTTAGTATCGCTCTTAAGCCGGACTCTCTTTCGTCGATAGCGACTATTTCTGCTTTGATTTCACAGCATCGGGCTATCATGTATTGCAGCGCCGCAAGTTCTTGATTTTTGATAGCGAGCTGATTTTCCTCTAACCATAGAAAAAACTCAGGATCGTAAATAACACCGTATTTGATTACTTCAGCCATACCAGCAGCAAATTCACGCTTTGGTAAACTGCTTAAGCTATTGGTGTCTATCAATACCGCTTTAGGTTGGTAAAATGCACCGATCATATTTTTACCCAGTGGGTGATTGACTGCTGTTTTTCCGCCCACTGATGAGTCAACTTGAGATAATAACGTTGTAGGGATCTGTATAAAGGGCATTCCACGTTGAAAACTGGCGGCAACAAAACCTGTCAAGTCACCGATAACACCACCGCCTAATGCAATTAACGTGGTATCTCGACCGGCAGACATTTCTAAGAGCTTTGAAATCACCATTTCAAAGCTCTGCAAATTTTTATATTGCTCCCCATCAGGTACAATAATTTTACTGAGGTCATAGCCTTCCAGGGCCTGGCTGACAATAGGAAAATATAGTGGATCAACCACATCATTGGTCACAACTACTACTTTATTCGTCGCGAGATGTGTGGTTAAAATTTCAGGATGGTCAAGCAGATTGGCTTGAATTAATATAGGGTAGCTACGCTCACCCAACTCAACTGTTAGTGTCGCCATAAGTAGCTAGCCCTGTTATTACTATTTTTAAAAGAAGAGTTACAGACCTATTTTAATAATGATCTGATTAGCCACGGCACGCGCACTTTGATCATCGGTGTCAACAATATAATCGGCTGCATCTTCATATAATGGCTTACGTTATTCAGCAAGGTTGCGTAATACCGT
>OOFW01000149.1_pt1 | contig 10519 bp, 10 predicted proteins | sample 1670271 | NCBI WGS metagenome assembly OOFW01 (sample SAMEA98137918, study PRJEB22522) | marine metagenome | biome: marine biome; feature: marine water body; material: sea ice | place: Arctic Ocean | collected 07-Sep-2015 | depth 1.32 m
TGCTGGTTCTGAATACATGTTTTAGCTTCACCAATAAGTTCTTTTGCCGCCTTTGTCTCTTTAAACCCAATGTAGACGGGTTGGAAGTTAGGTGTGTTTTTAGTTTGTACAGCCACAAAAGTATTCGAATTGGGTAATACTTTTTTGGTAAAAATAAGCACACTTTGCTTCATATGAAATGCTACCTATTTTTGGCTTAAGCGAATTTTACTTCGCGCTGTAGACAGTTTGGAATTTTCGGCATAACGCCCCTTAGAGACATGATGAATATGAAAAACGCCATCTATCTTTTTAGGTTCGCCATCAGTGCCTAGTAACCAACGAAATGCAGTATCTTCATAGGTTTTGCGCCAGCGTTTAGATTCAGTTTGAAACATAGATAGCTTTTCACAATAACCAAGGGCACGTGCGACGTCACCATGAACAATTTGGAATGGACCGCGTGCTTTATCACGGGATTTACTGCGCTCATAAAAACTAAAATTTTCTGTTTCAATATCGATAACTTGTGGTTCTGCATCGTTTATTAATAATGGATCGTTGTCTTCTAACATCTCGGTAATCTTTTCTTCTTCAGGAAAGAATAACAAGCCTTTTTCACCCTGCAAGCTATCGGCCAGGGAATCTAAGCAGTTTTCGTGAAAGATAATGTCGCAATCAGTAAACCAGATCCAATCAGCTTTTGTTGAACGCGCGGCCATATTACGGCCAATGCCGCGTCTAAAGAGTTTTCCCATAGAGAGCGGATGGAAGTTCCAAGTGATATTCGGTATCTTTATTTTGCTAAAAAAATCTAATGTCGCTTTTGTCTTAGTATCTTCTTCAGCATAAAAAACAGTGACGATTAAATTTAGTTTTGTTGGCGGATAATTTACAAAAGAACTTAATTGATAGGTCAGCATGTTGGCATAACCCCAACAGTGACTAACAACTTCCAAATCAAACACACCTTTCACGGCTTTACGATCTGTTTCAGTTGGTATTTTATCGCGTAATAATGACTGCGGTAGAATGCGCCCAAGTATTAGGCGATAAGCTTGTATGGCAAAGCTGTTAAAGCGACTTGGCGGAAATGTTTTTGTTTTTATCATGATGGATAAGCAAGCCAATAAAAGAAAATTATATTGTTGCAAATGATAGCATGCTATCTACTACTGCGACTAACTGAACCAGATGGCTGACAAGGGATCGTCACACTATATAAATAACATTGCAGCAATCATGATTGAATTATGGTGAGGCTCAGGCAGTTTTAAAAACTAAACTGAGAGTTGTAACAGTATTTTAATAACGGAGGATTTAGATTGATTGAATTTATTCATCCATCATTTGTTGGCTAGGGCTCGGAACACTTTTTCTTGAACTTAGGGAAGTAGCCCAACGAGACGCGGGATTTAAAACAATTGAGTTTGGAGCCACATCCTTGTGAGACCTCTTTTATGTTGCAACAAAGTACAAGAAGTTGATCGAGGCACAAATATTGCCGACTACGGGCACAGAAGTATTATTTTTACAAAAGTACTTTTATAAAGATAAAAAAGACGTTGTAATCCCTTGAAATACCTTAGCTTTAGGGCATAAAATAGACAAGCTGATGTTTGGTTATGGGACAGTTACTATGACTATAGACTGATATTTTTTTAGTAATGACACCACTAACTGTGGCTTCAGCAAAAATTAACATCATCCTCAAACATAATTTGAGAATGATGTGTTTTTATCGAATAAACTTTAGAGTTTAACAATCAACTTAACGTTATTACCGCCTATTAATAATAAATTTAGGCCATCGATAGACGACTCAAATCCATTCAAAACGTGAGCTCGGTGTTTGGTTTTACCTTGCATAACGTAAGGTGTGAGTTTACCAATAAGCTCCGGTAGTTGAGTAAAATGGCCGGGTATTGCAAAACCTTTAATAGTGATGCGTTTTTTGATTAGAGGGATCCAATTAGGCCCTGCACTTGGCGTTGCAGCTTTATATTCATGAAACACACTACTGCCCTGCCATGGGCATTCATATGATTAATAACATGATGCTGAATTGGACCACCGGTATTATTATCAAAGTAAATATCTACTCCTTTAGGTGCTAACTCAGTTAACTTGGCGTCAATATCATCTGTTTTGTAATTAATTGCGCCATCAAAACCTAAGTCATTGACTATCCAGCCGCACTTTTCAGTAGAGCCCTCTACGCTAGCTACATTAAGACCTTCTGCTTTGGGTAGTTGGCTCACTATTGTTCCTACAAATCCAGAATTTAATTTGACATTTATTCAATGAACTAAGATCTTAGATAATCTACTTACTTAACTCTTAGATTAATGCCTATGCCTTCTAAAACAGCTATTTTTAAAATTATTACCGTTATGATCATCTTTGTTGTGATGGGTTTTTTTATGTTTTTTCCGGCTCAATTAGATAAACAAACCAATCTTGTACATGACTCGAATTTGCCTGTGATATCTGATCAAGCTAAAACTCTACACGCGCAGTTGTTTATTGGTGACTGGCACAGTGATAGTTTATTGTGGAAAAGAGACTTAATGGACAAGCATGATTATGGTCATGTGGATATTCCTAGATTACAGCAAGGTAATGTTGCATTACAAATGTTTACTACAGTCACTAAATCCCCTGACGGGATTAATTACGAGGCAAATAGTAGCGATGCCAATGACAATATTACGAAGCTAGCGTTAGTGAGTCTTTGGCCTATAAAAACTTGGAATAGCTTGGCTGAAAGAGCGCTGTTTCAGGCGAGCAAAGCACTAGAATTAGCTGATAAATTTCCCCAGCAAGTGTCGCTTATCACCTCAAAATCCGAGCTCTCACAATTTTTATTACAACGAAAAATTAACACTCAATTACTAGGTATGTTGTTAGGCACTGAAGGCTCCCATGCATTAGATGGTGATCTTAGTAATATTCAACGATTGTTCGATAGCGGTTTTCGTATGATGAGTTTGCAGCACTTTTTTGATAATAGACTAGGAGGCTCATTACACGGAGAAAGTGGGGAAGGTTTAACCCAGTTTGGACGAGAAGCCATTCAAAAAATGCAATCTGTGGGAATCATGCTTGACGTATCTCATTCTTCTGAGCAAGTAGTCAAAGACGTATTGGCTATGAGCAGTCAACCTTTATTAGTCAGTCATACTGGTTTATACGGGCATTGCCCCTCATCACGAAATATCTCTGATGATTTAATGGAACAGATTGCCTCTAAAGGTGGCTTGATTGCTTTGGGTTATTGGGACGGTGCAGTGTGCGAGCCTAATGTGAACGAGATTGCTAAAGCGATTAAGTATGGTATTGGATTAGTCGGCAGCCAACATATTGCCCTAGGCTCAGATTATGACGGCGCGGTGAGTGTTCCTTTTGATACATCTGAGTTAATTTATTTAACTCAAGCTCTGTTAGATTTAGATCTGACCGAACAACAAATTCGGCAAGTTATGGGTGGCAATATGTTACGTTATTTGCAAGTACACTTGCCAGATTGAATCTCTAATATATTATGCAATCAATTGATTTTTATGCGTAAACTAATGATTTTTAACTAAGGATAAAAGCGTTGATGGAATATTATCAGCTCAACCAAGACAATCTTGTTAATTATATACAGTCACTGCCCGAAGCTAAGATGAGCTTTTCGTCTTTTGATGATTTAAAGGTGCAAGAAATTAACGATGGCAATATGAATTACGCCTTCGTCGTAACTAACAATCAAGACACCAATCAATCTGTATTTGTTAAGCAAGCTCCACCCTATATCAAAGTGTTAGGTGAAGATTGGCCATTGACCCGTCAGCGGATGACAGCGGAAATTAATGCCTTAAGTTATCAATCTAAAGTATGTCCTGAAATGGTGCCACAGGTGTATTACCAATCTGAAATATTATCTGTACTTATCATGCAAAATCTCAAAAAACATACAATTTTGCGAACAGAGCTAATACAAGGAAGATATTTACCCAGATTAGCAGAAGACTTATCTATTTTTCTTGCCGAGACATTATTTTATTCCTCTGACTTTGCTTTATCATCAGCAGATAAAAAAGCAATGGTCGACAAAAGTAGTAATCAGGATATGTGCAAAATCACCGAGGACTTTGTTTTTACTTATCCTTTTGAGCATCATGAAATGAATGCTTACAATCCTGCCCTGTCGCAGTCAGTTATCGACTCGATTCAAAAAAATCCAAATATTCGAGCACATGTTGCACACATGAAGTATATGTTCATGAACAAACCACAAGCCTTACTACATGGGGATCTGCACACCAGTTCAGTCATGGTAAACGAGCAACAAACCTTTGTGATTGACCCGGAATTTTCTTTTGTAGGCCCTATGGGATTTGATATTGGCGCACTGATAGCCAATTTATACTTAAGCTACTTGTCACATGCACATAAGTCATCTGCTGAGTCTGTCGATTACAGTCAATGGGTACTGGTGACTATTAATGACCTTTGGTATAAATTTGAAGCTAAATTTTTAACTTTGTGGGCAGAACATGAGTTGTTTTCACAAAATGCATTTATGGGTAAAGATTTATCAGGCGACAGTCATCAAACTTTTAGAAATATATTTTTACAGCAAGTGTTTAGCGATACCTTAGGTTTTGCAGCATGTGAAATGATACGTAGAATTTTAGGTGTCGCAAGAGTGGCTGATTTTATGCGGTTTGAAGATCAAAAGCTTAGAGCAAAGCTAGAAACTCAAGCCCTTAAAATAGCCACAACAATGTTGCTTAACCGCCAATCTTATACAAACATCGCCGACGTGAATAAATTGGCAGAGGAAGCCAGCTTCTCTTAGAAATAAGCCCAAAGATATTGTTTCACCGCAGAGGAAAAGCAGGACACAGAGAAAAGAACGAAAATTAGTCTTTTTTACCTCTGTGTTCTGTGTGCGACTTAACCCAGAGTCATCTGTGGATCATCGCTTTTATTTTCGTTTTATAGCATCATTATTTCGTCATCTTTTAAGTGACTCACAATAGGGCTGTTTTCGGCATCTGCAAACGCAGCATCTAGAAGCGATGCTCTATACGCGACAGATGAACGGAAGTTGGGGTGAGTAAATATATAAGTCTGTCTAGACTGGATCGCTTCTACCACACGTTTGGCTAACACTGATGTGGGAATACCAGATTCAACCAATGCTTTTGCCTTGTTCACAGTTTTTTCTGATTTCACTGGAGTGGTGGCTTGTTCCTTGACAACTTTGTATTCAGGTTGAAGGTTACGCAATGACTCATGAATACGCGTTTGAACAAAAGCAGGACACAGAGCTGACACCGCAATATTGTGCTTTTTCAATTCAACAGCCCAACTTTCTGACATGGAAACCACCGCGGCTTTTGACGCGGCATAAGCACCAGAAAAGGGTACGCCATTCATGCCAGCCATGGAAGCTACGTTTATGATCCATCCGCCTTGTCCGTGGCGTTTCATCGAAGGGGCCGTGGCCTGAGTACCATTCACCACCCCCATCACGTTGACGTCTAATACCCATTTCCAGGTTTCAATTTTGGTTTTATCTACTGATCCAGGAATACCACCTACACCAGCATTGTTGACCAGCATATGTATGTTGCCAAATTTTTCTTCTGCAGCAGTAACAGTGGGTTCCCACTGTTCGTAGTTGGTTACGTCGAGTGGGCAAGCTAGCACTTGGATGTTAGCGTTGCGTAATGTCTGCTCTGCCACTGCGAGCTCTTTTTGATCGATATCAGCAATGACTATATTCATACCTAATTGCCCAAATTCTTCGGCAAGAGCAAAGCCAATGCCCCCCGCGCCACCAGATATAATAGCTGTTTTGTCTGCAAATTCGTTCGACATAATGATGTTCCTCGATAATGATGAATTTTTATTTTATAAATATGTGTAGATATTAGGTGTAGGTTAAGTTCAAAAATACTTTATTTAGCGAATTGGCAAGGCTTCATAGGATGAATAAGGGAAAAAAGCAAGCTACGGGCCTAAAGCTAAAGAGCTCGAAAGAAAAAATATTGAACTACATTATTAACTACATAAGAGCATGGCTGTGTTGATATCACGGGAGTGTCCATACATGTATTACTGAATTGCAATAATGCCAAGAAGTGTCAGTCTGAAGTCCTACACGATTTCTAAAAACAGGTATCAACTATTGAATTGATTATCGGCAATATTGCTAATTAACATTGACCTTATTATTCTACGATTGTTAATGACTAAGTTGTGATGAACCAATTTATATATTATGTCTCTATAATACGAAAGTATATTAATCAAGGACCTTGACTGTTGCTCACTCACTCAATAACTTTTGAGCCGGACAACAATCCAGAATCTCTTGGGGAAATTGGAGTTCATGATATTGCCGATATAACAGCGTTTGCTCACATCATGAATATCCATGATTTTGATGACACAAACCCCGATTGTTTAAAACCCAAGAATATATTAGCTTTTCGTCATAAGTTGCTTTTTACTCTATTATGCTCAATTATTTTGCATATGCTGGTTTTTTACCTCATAAACTTAGGTGTTCAAAAACAGGCCTTTAAAAAAGATGTTGTCGATCACATTATTGTACAAGCAAAATTGTATACGCCACCTTTGCTAATGCTAACCAGTCAACAAGTGCAGCTCGAAGCTGTTGAGTCAGAAACAAAAGCTGTATCCGAGGTAGAAGGGCCTAATGTACTTGAAGAAAAGAAAGATACGATTAAGATGCATAAGATTAAAGACCCTAAAGAGGTACTGCCAAAAAATACCCAAGCAACCCCACCTATTATAGAAGCTCCCGACATCCCAACATTAGAAATACCAGCACCATCAATCAAATCAATATTCGATAGTCGAGCGAATATACATGTAAGGCGCTTAGATCAGGGTAAACAAATTAGTATGTCCCGCCAAGAATTCAAAGAATATCACTACAACAAAACACACCCTGAAATAAAAGGGGCTCCTAAGAACATGCTTACCGCAGAAGAACAACCGCGAAAGTCTATTGAAAGAGAAGTCGATTGTAAGACTACGAGAGGCAAAGTATTAAACATTATTAGTGGCCTTACCTATGGAACGGGTATTGGAAATGGCCCTGTTAAGTGCGGTAAATATAGAGAGATAAAATCATTTATTAAAAAACGCTTAGAAGGAGCTAATTCTTTGCCCCCTTCCTAATAACGCATGGGCGTGAATATTTAAATAAAGCTTATGGACAAGGGAATATGAGGTTGTTAACACATTTGCGATTGGCAATTTAGTGGTGTTTGTAATTGTATCTGTTACAGGCTCATATTGTCTTAAAAGTCCTTTGCTCTTTTCTGCGCGCGGCACCCGATGCGCGGCACCCGATGCGCTTTATGGTGAATCGCTTTTAGTTATTCTATCGTTTCAACACCCCTATCAGTGCCAACTAGCACCACATCAGCACCACGATCAGCGAATAAACCATTAGTGACTACACCAACTATGGCATTTAGCTGTTTTTCCAGTTCTACTGGGTTTAGAATTTTTAAATTATATACATCTAAAATCACATTGCCGTTGTCAGTTACGACTCCTTCACGATAGGCAGGGTCGCCTCCTAGTTTGACAATTTCTCTGGCCACGTAAGAACGTGCCATGGTTATCACTTCAACTGGGAGTGGAAATTGACCTAAGATTGGCACCTGCTTTGTGTCATCAATAATGCAAATAAACTTATCAGCCACAGCGGCAACAATTTTCTCTCTGGTGAGAGCGGCACCACCTCCTTTAATCATATGTTTGTGTTCGGTTATTTCATCTGCACCATCTACATATATATCAAATTTGTCTACCGAATTAAGATTGAACACTTCAATGCCCATATCTTCCAAGCGTAAAGTTGACGCTTCTGAGCTTGACACTGCACCTTGAATTTTATGTTTTATATCAGCCAATGCATCAATAAAATAATTAACCGTTGAACCGGTGCCAACACCAACAATAGCTCCATCTTTTATATACTTTATCGCTGCTTGAGCTGCGGCTTTCTTTTTGTCATCTTGTGTCATGTGTTTAAGGCCCTAATCTTTAAAACGCTTCGGTGATTAGAGTGTAACTCAAGCACTACTTTAACTTATATTAAAAAAGTGATCTGGTGTGGCAATGCCATCTAATGGAATATCCCAGCTATCGGTCAGTAATATATCAGTCTGTTGGCAGGCGTGTGCCAATCCAATAAGTTGGATTGGCAGTGAATCACGACGAATTGGGGCTAATGTTCTATCATAATACCCGCCCCCCATGCCTAATCTATTACCCATAACATCAAAGGCAACCAATGGCGTGAGTATCAGTTCAATATTAGCTAGTGTGCAAACGTTTGAACTGGTGACTATGGGCTCTTTGATGCCGTAACAGTTTTTACGGGTTGGCGTATTGGGGTGGTATTCAATAAACAACAGATGCCCTTTACTAAAAGGGTGCAATACAGGCAACAGCACACATTTACCTTGTTGCCAGCAGTAATCAATAATTGACTTTGGGTCAATCTCACCATCATTTGCAATATAACAGGCAATTGTTTTTACCTGGACAAGTGATGTTGATGCAACACAGGTTTTTAAAACGTTACTTGCTGCTGTGGATTGTTGCTCGCCTGACAATGCTCGACGCTTTTTGCGGAGCTTTGAGCGTATCTTTTGTCTCTGCACTTTTTCTAAATTTATCAACTTATGCACTTGGTAAAAGCGGAATATAGCGATTTAGTACTTGTACAAGCTTCTCTTTTTCCAGAGGCTTACTCAAATATTCATCCCAAATTTTGTCATCTTCTGCAAACTGGTGTTGATTAAATGTATCGGCCGATAATGCAACGATGGGGATATGTGGTTGCACTTGTTTAATTTGTTCAGATGCTTGGCGACCATCAATTCCAGGTAAATGAATATCCATAAAAATAAGATCAAAGTGTCTGCTATTGATTATTTCTAAAGCATTTTCTCCTGTCTCTGCAATGGCGATAGAAATACCTAAGGATTCAAATGTTGCAAGCATAACTGCTTGATTAATTTTGTTATCTTCTACTAGGAGTATCTTTCTTTTGTGGTTAAAATTGTTTTTAATCGGTGCTGTAATAGGACTTCTCTGTAAAATTTCAGCATCACTTTGTTGTGGTAATATAACTTTAAAAATACTACCTGAACCTAGGGTACTTAGCACCTTTATCTTACCCCCTAAAAGATTAACTAAACCTTGTGTAATCGATAAACCTAAGCCACTTCCCTCGGAACTTTTCGCCTGACCGACTTGCTGAAATTTACCAAATAGTTTTTTTTGGTCTACGGATGAAATTCCTACCCCTTTATCTGCAACCGTGATTACAAGATTTTCATTGTTAAGGGAAAGTTCAACTTTTACCCACTTTCCGCTATTAGTGAACTTAATTGCGTTGTGGACTAAATTGGTAATAATCTGGCTGATTTTGGCTTGATCAATTACCAAATAAGTCGGTAGGTTATCCATGACATGCATGGAAAAAGCGACGTCTTTTTCGATAGCCGTCATAGCTAACATTCCCTCTAGACCTCTAATGAACTGTCTTAAACAAACTGGTTCGATTTGCACCTGCATCATTCCAGCTTCAATCTTATTTAGATCTATCACTGAGTTTACTACGCTTAGAAGGCGTCTGCCTGAATAGTCAAGATGACCTAAATATTCAGTAAATTTTGCTGATACTTTGTGATGTGAAATATCATCTAACATCAGACGACTAAAGCCAATAATTGCATTGAGTGGTGTACGCAATTCGTGACTCATATTAGATAAAAATTCGGTTTTGTGTTGGTTGGCTTGTTTTAGTTGTTTTATGTTTTTGCGCAATTCCATCTGTGAGATGACAGACCTGCCCAACACTTCTAGTGCTTGACGTTGCTCTTGCGTTAACTTATTCGGTTTATCATCAATTACGCACAATGTGCCAATGGCATGTCCGTCGGGGCTAACTAAAATTGTGCCTGCATAAAAACGAATATTAGGTGCTGAGGTAACCAGAGGATTATTAAAAAAACGTTGATCTTGCAGAGTGTCCTCTACCTCAAAAATTTCTCTTTGATGAATGGCATGAGCGCAAAAAGCGATATCTCTTGAGGTTTCTTCTGCATCTAACCCCACATTGGATTTGAACCACTGCCTGTCTGAATCAATCAAGCTGATTAAGGTAATTGGGGTATTACAAATTTGAGCGGCAAGTTGGGTTAAATCGTCAAATATTTTTTCTGCTTCAGTGTCTAAGACATCATAGTCGTAGAGCGCTTTTAAACGAGTGACTTCGTCTATTGATGGGGAAGCAATTTTCATATTTATATTTAATTGGTCTCGCAATAACAAGACCTTAACATAATTAATTAATGCTACCTAAACCGAATTAGCGATTGTAGGTATCTAGATACAACTGAGTTAAACGAGCATTATCTACTTTTGTCGCGAAGTTGATTGACTGAGCATTTAGCCAATCAGGACTGGTAGTGGTATTAGGCAACGC
>OOFW01000150.1_pt1 | contig 10503 bp, 11 predicted proteins | sample 1670271 | NCBI WGS metagenome assembly OOFW01 (sample SAMEA98137918, study PRJEB22522) | marine metagenome | biome: marine biome; feature: marine water body; material: sea ice | place: Arctic Ocean | collected 07-Sep-2015 | depth 1.32 m
CAGGCCAACACTGCTGTTTTTATGGCATTGATCAATGCAGGCGATACAGTATTAGGTATGAGCTTGGCTCACGGTGGTCATTTGACTCATGGTTCACACGTTAATTTTTCAGGTAAAACGTATAACGCTGTACAATATGGATTACATCCAGAAACGGGTTTAATCGATATGGAGCAAGTTGAAGCTCTAGCTATTGAACATAAACCTAAAATGATTATTGCAGGTTTTTCTGCTTATTCAGGCATCGTGGATTGGCAAAAATTCCGTGAAATTGCGGATAAAGTTGAAGCGTATTTATTAGTGGATATGGCTCATGTTGCAGGTTTAGTTGCAGCTGGTGTCTATCCTAGCCCACTTCCTCATGCTCATGTTGTGACTACCACTACCCATAAAACTTTAGCTGGCCCTCGCGGTGGTTTAATTTTATCGGCTTGTGGGGATGAAGCCATTTATAAAAAGCTGAATAGCTCAGTATTTCCTGGCAACCAGGGTGGTCCTTTGTGCCACGTGATTGCTGCTAAGGCGGTTGCTTTTAAAGAAGCCTTAGAGCCTGAATTTAAAGTTTATCAGCAGCAAGTAGTACTCAATGCCAAAGCAATGGCCGCAGTGATACAAGAGCGCGGCCATAAAGTGGTTTCTGGTGGTACAGAAAATCATTTATTCTTATTAGACTTAATTGGTAAAGAATACACAGGTAAAGATGCGGATGCTGCTCTAGGCAATGCTAATATTACGGTAAATAAAAACTCAGTACCAAACGATCCACGTTCACCTTTTGTCACCAGTGGTTTACGTCTTGGCTCACCAGCCATTACACGACGTGGTTTTAAAGAAGAGCAAGCCAAACAAGTGGCAAATTGGATATGTGACGTATTAGATAACATCAACGATGAATCTGTGAACAAACGTGTCAAAGCTGAAGTGATTGATTTGTGTGAGCGGTTCCCTGTTTATGCTTAAGTTTTTGCTGGATTGACACAAAAAAGCCGGCGAAAGTCGGCTTTTTTTGTTACTCGCTGTATGACTGGCAGTGGAATTTTGTTAATTTAAGGTTATTCATTATCTAAATTTGAAACTATTTATGTTTTGCCCATTTTGTTCGGTACAAGAAACTAAAGTAATCGATTCCCGTCTGGTGGCTGATGGCAGCCAAGTGAGACGCAGAAGAGAGTGCACGGTATGTAAAGAACGTTTCACGACATTTGAAATGGCCGAACTGGTAATGCCTCGTATAGTAAAACGTGATGGCTCTCGTGAACCTTTCAACGAAGATAAATTACGGGCCGGTTTGCAGCGTGCGTTAGAAAAACGGCCTGTCAGCACAGAACAAGTGGAGCAATGTATTAGTCGTCTCAAATCTTCTTTACGTGCCACAGGTGAGCGCGAAGTTAGCAGTGAATTTTTGGGTAATTTGATTATGGATGCATTGAAAGAATTAGATAAGGTCGCTTACGTACGTTTTGCGTCTGTGTATCGTTCATTTGAAGACATTCGTGAATTCGGCGAAGAAATTGCGCGGATGGGTGACTAAATTTTGCTCTAGTGATTGTCTTTATTTGTTTCTCTTTATGGACTCTTTTTTTATTGGTAACTTGTGACTCAATTTTCAAAAATAGATCATCAAATGATGGCCCGAGCTATTCAGTTAGCCAAACGCGGTCAATATACCACTGCTCCTAATCCCAATGTAGGTTGTGTTATTAGTGACAGCCAAGGTGTCATTTTAGGAGAAGGCTGGCATCAAAAAGCGGGTTCACCTCATGCTGAAGTGCATGCCTTGGAGCAAGCGGGTACTTTTGCAAAAGGTGCTACTGCCTACGTCACCCTGGAACCTTGCTGTTATTTCGGTAAAACACCACCTTGCGCGGATTCATTAATTGCCAAAGGTGTCACTAGGGTAGTGGCGGCTATGGTTGATCCTAACCCACTGGTATCCGGAAACGGATTAGCAAAGTTAAAAAAGGCAGGGATCAAGACTGAATATGGTTTGTTGCAAGCATCGGCTGAACAACTTAACCGTGGTTTTATTAAACGTATGCGTACGGGTAAACCTTGGGTCACGGTAAAATTAGCGGCAAGCTTAGACGGTAAAACTGCCCTGAAAAACGGTTTAAGTCAGTGGATTACTGGTCCCTTGGCAAGGCAGGATGTACAAAGACACCGGGCGCGAAGCTGCGCTATTTTATCAGGCTCTGGCACAGTAACCGCTGATAACCCTATATTAAATGTTCGTTACTCTGAACTTAATTTAGCTGTTGATGAGTTGGCGCAAAAAGACTTGCGGCAACCTTTGCGGGTTTTATTGGATGGACGTAATCAGTTGCCACCATCTTTAATCTGTTTGCAGCCTTTTGAATCCAACCTTGCTGGCAATGTCTTGCTTGTTAATGGTAAGCAAAGTGAGTACAAATTTGAACAGCATGTGAGTCAATGGCAAGCGCCTTTCAATGGTAATAAGTTAGATTTAGATAAAGTGATGGCCAAGTTAGGAGAGATGCAGCTCAATCAAATTTGGGTTGAAGCAGGAGCCAAACTTACGGGGGCGTTATTACAAAGTAAACTGATTGATGAATTGATTTTATATCAAGCGCCCAAACTAATAGGCGGTGCTGGCCAAAACCTGTTTGATACTTTGCCTATTGAAGTAATGAATGAGGTAGTTAACCTCACTTGGACCGATATTAGGCAAGTGGGTGACGATATAAAAATGACAGCGCTCATTAATCAATAAGAATTAGCTTTATTATGAATAAATTTATTGAGAAGTATGCTTACCGGAATTATAGAGGATGCGGGTCTTATGGAAGGTTTGATTCTTTGTGGTGAAAACATCAGGTTATCTTTTAAAACCGACAATCTGGATATGAGTGAAGTGTCCTTAGGTCATAGTATAGCTAATAATGGTGTGTGTTTAACCGTAGTGAAGATGTCGAAAAAAAACTTTAGTGCTGATGTGTAACCTGAGACTATTAAACATATAGGTTTAGCCAGCTATAAATTAGGCACTAGAGTTGCCCTAGAAAAAGCCCTTACAAGTTGATCGCTATTTATGTTGACACATTATTAGTGGACGTGAGGGTGGTGAGGGTGACGATGTATCAATTGAGGCTGCTGGACGTCTTGTGGATATTTGGATTAAAGCACCGAGCAACTAGCTAAATATTAAGCTGAAAAAGGTTCGATTAGGGTTGACGGTTTAAGCCTAACTTTGGCATAACTGTATAGTGCTCAAGATAGTGCTCAAGATAGTGCTCAATTTTGCAAACTATCATCCCTCATAGTTTGCAGGAAACTATTTTTGGTTTTTATCAAATAGTTACTAAGGTCTATTTAGAAGTCGATATTATCGCCTGTTATCTTAATAGATTGGTGTTGAGTAACTAGGGCGATAACTATACAGATGACAATAATAAAAAATATATCTGCATGGCGTTTTTAGCAGAAAACGGTTTTTTGAAGTAAAGTAGGTTCACTTGAATGGGTTCGCCTTATAGGCGAAAGAGACGCACTTAACAAAATGAAAAGTAGACAACAAATTATGCCATTAAATAGTACTGAAGAGATAATCGAAGATATCCGCCAAGGTAAAATGGTTATCTTAATGGACGATGAAGATAGGGAAAATGAAGGCGACCTCATTATGGCCGCAGAGCATGTTACTCCAGAAGCCATTAATTTTATGGTGACTCATGCTCGCGGCTTAGTCTGTTTGCCTATGACTGCCGAGCGTTGCCAATCCCTTAATCTACCCTTAATGGTAGATGATAATAGCGCCCAATTTTCCACTAACTTTACTGTGTCAATTGAGGCGGCAGAAGGTGTTACCACCGGTATTTCGGCTTCAGACAGAGCCAAGACTGTTTTGGCGGCGGTGGCAAAAGACGCAAAGCCTAGCAACATAGTTCAACCAGGGCATATTTTCCCGTTAATTGGTAAAGAGGGCGGTGTATTAAACCGTGCCGGGCATACTGAAGCAGGTATAGATCTCGCTCGATTAGCAGGTTGCGAACCTGCATCGGTAATTGTTGAAATACTTAATGAAAACGGCAGTATGGCAAGGCGCCCAGAGCTGGAAGTGTTTGCAGCTAAACATGATATGAAAATTGGCACCATTGCAGATCTAATAGAATATCGGAACTTAAACGAAACTACTATTCAACAAGTTGCTAAATGTAAACTTCCTACTGAGTATGGTGAGTTCGACTTAGTCACCTTTAAAGATGTCATTGATAACCAAGTTCATTTTGCTATGTGTAAAGGTGATATTGACAGCGATATACCTACATTAGTGAGAGTGCATTTGCTAAATAGTTTCAGTGACTTATTAGGTTCTCAGCGAGCTATCTCTCGCAGTATGGGTCTGCCGCAAGCGATAAAATATATTGCTGATAATGGCGGTGTTTTAGTACTGTTAGGTAAAGACGAAGACTTGCTGACTCAAGTCATACAATTTGAAGCTGAAGACAAGGGTGAAAAGCCCGCTAATGCACCTTGGACTGGCTCATCTAGAACGGTTGGTGTAGGCAGTCAAATATTAGCCAGTTTAGGTGTTAAAAAAATGCGGTTGTTGAGCAAACCCAAAAAGTATCATGCGCTGTCTGGATACGGATTAGAAGTGGTTGAGTACGTCGAAATTTAAGGTTTAAATTCACAGTATTTCCCCATATATATGTGCTAAAATTCGCGCCGATTTTTCTAGTAAGGTTTTTAAATGAATATTATTGAAGGTAACATTCGTGCAACAGGCAAAAAGTTCGCCCTTGTGGTTTCTCGTTTCAACAGTTTTGTCGTTGAAAGCTTAGTAGACGGTGCTCTTGATGCACTTGAAAGATATGGTGAAGTGAACGAGCAAGATATTACTTTAGTCCGCGTGCCGGGTGCTTATGAGTTGCCACTTGCGGCTAAAAAACTTGCTGAACAAAACAAGTACGATGCCATTATTGCATTGGGCGCAGTTATTCGTGGCGGTACACCCCATTTTGAGTTTGTCGCGGGTGAATGCAATAAAGGACTGGCGCAAGTATCTTTAGATTATGGTATTCCTGTTTCTTTTGGTGTGATAACTACCGATAGCATAGAACAAGCTATTGAACGTTCTGGTACTAAAGCCGGTAATAAAGGTGCTGAAGCAGCAGTTAGTGCTTTAGAAATGGTCAATGTAATAGCTAACATCGAAGAGGCTAAATAGTTGAAACCTAAAGCTCGCCGTTTAGCCAGAGAATTGGCAGTACAAGCGGTTTATTCTTGGCAAATGAGTAAAAATCCAGTAGAGCAAATTGAGCTTAGTATGGTCACTAGCAACAATATGCAGAAAGTCGATACTGAGTACTTTTTGGAGATGTTGCGTGCGGTGGTCAAAGACTGCGGTGACTTAGATAAAAAGATTAAACCTTACCTTGGCCGCCTGCCTGAAGAGCTAGATCCAGTAGAAAAAGCCATTCTTAGGATAGCTACCTACGAACTTGTTGCTAGGATTGATGTTCCTTACAAGGTTATTATTAATGAAGCCATTGAATTGGCTAAATCTTTTGGCGCAGAAGAAAGTCATAAATTTGTTAATGGTGTTTTGGATAAAGCGATTAAGACTCTACGTAAAGATGAATTGTCTTAATCTTTCTAAATAGGCTGCGGCTAACTTTTTTCCAACCTGATCCAACTAAAAGTAGTAAAAGTGAAAGAATTTAATGTTATTGAAGACTTTTTTAAAGGGAAAAGTATTCAACGTAAAGACGTGATAATTGGTATCGGTGATGATGGTGCTGTCACGCATATTCCCCAAGGCCAAGCGTTAGTGACGACTACCGATACTTTGTTAAGCGGCGTTCATTTCTTAGCAGATACATCTCCCCACGCTATAGCGCAAAAAGCCATTGCAGTTAACCTCAGTGATTTAGCTGCCATGGGCGCGCAACCAGCTTGGATAAGTTTGTCTTTGAGTTTGCCTGAAGTCGATGAACGTTGGTTAGAAGAATTTTCTAACGGCCTGCAAGAACACGCTATATATTATTCTGTGCAACTTATTGGCGGAGACACAGTACAAGGCCCTTTGGCCATTACTATTACAGCGCAAGGGTTTGTACCTTTTGACCAAGCTTTAACTAGGAGTAATGCTAAACCAGGTGATTCGGTCTATGTGACTGGCACATTAGGTGATGCAGGCTTAGGTTTACATATAGCTCAAAAAAAATGTGCACTGGACAACCAAATTAATCAAAATTATTTGCTTAACCGTTTGAATTATCCCACTCCAAGGTTATTGGTTGGTACTAGCCTTAGGCGTATTGCCAGTTCTTGTATTGATATCTCCGATGGACTTGTGTCCGATCTAAGGCATATTCTCAAGGCATCTCAATGCGGTGCAACAATACATATTGATAAGTTGCCATTGTCGCAAGCCTTAGAAGAATCGGTCAGTATTAGTCAAGCGATTGATTACGCTTTGAGTGCAGGTGATGATTATGAGTTATTATTCACTGTGAGTGAAGAACAAAAAGGTCATTTGGTAACAGCCTTAGCCAGTGCTGGTGTTGATGCTACTTATATCGGTCAATTAAATGGTTCTGTAGGTAAGCTAGAATTGCGCCAAGGGGATAAACCTTATGAATATAGCACCGAAGGATACGAGCACTTCTAATTTCTTTAACCAAAGGCATACCCTTTAATGGACAAAAAAATACGCGGTCGTATTAGTTTATTCAATCCTGTGCACTTTTTAGCATTAGGATTTGGCAGCGGTTTAGGGGCAAAAATGCCCGGTACATTTGGTACTTTGGCAGCCTTGCCTTTAGTTGTGCTGTTATCTCATTACTTTAGTTTTACTGTTTATCTGATAGTTACGGTACTAGTTAGTTTTGCGGGGATTTGGATCTGTGGGAAAGCAGCAGAAGACATGGGAGTGCATGACGACTCTTCTATCGTTTGGGATGAATTGGCAGGTATAATGATCACTATGCTAGCCGTACCTCTGAACGGGCAAAATTTACTTGTTGGTTTTGTGTTATTTCGTTTTTTTGATATTCTGAAACCTTGGCCAATCAGTTACTTGGACAAACATGTGCATGGCGGGTTTGGCATCATGATTGATGATGTGTTGGCAGGATTATTTGCTTTGGGGATAATGCATACTTTGTTAACACTTAACTGGTTGTAATAAGCTAAATCTAGATATAATAGTGTATGTTGATATAAGTGATCATGTCTCTAATTTAGCGCTGTAACTAGCGCCGTGGTATTTTTTCCTGAACAGAAAGTTGTTTACAGACTTTAGAATAATCAAATTCTTACTTCTGACACAACTCGGGCGATATGAAAAGTGACTCAATTTTATTGCCCTAGACTGATAACACATTAACTTATCTAAACATTATTGATGAATTAAAAAGAAAAAACACCCATAATTTTTAGTATTTGTTGTTAAATTCTGAGATCTTTGAAAGAATTCCAATACTATCTAAACCAAGTTCTGCATACATCTCCTGCTGAGTACCTTGCATAATAAATTCATCTGGTAGGCCAAGCTGCAACAATTTACTGATGTGTCTAGAAGATATTAAGTATTCAGCCACCGCACTTCCTGCACCGCCCATAATTGCACCATCTTCAATGCTAACAAACAAATTATGCTTTGCAGCGAGTTCATTAATAACATCGATATCTAAGGGTTTAACAAAGCGCATATCTATTACCGTTGCATTGATTTTTTCTGCCGCTTCTTGGGCGTATGGCAATAAAATTCCAAAGTTAAGGATAGCGACTTTTTCACCAGTTCTGATAGTGCGGCTTTTTCCTAACTCATACGCAGTCATCTCTTGCTCAGGTGATACACCAGTAGCAGAACCTCGTGGGTACCTAACGGCTGCTGGTTTTTGTAATCTGTGTCCTGTGTAAAGCATTTGACGACACTCGTTTTCATCGGCCGGTACCATGATCACCATATTTGGGATGCAGCGTAGAAATGGAATGTCAAAAGCGCCTTGGTGGGTAGGTCCATCAGCGCCGACTAAGCCTGCTCGGTCTATAGCAAATAAAACAGGTAGATTTTGTATAGCCACATCATGAATAAGCTGATCATAAGCACGTTGCAAAAAGGTTGAATAAATAGCTACAACAGCATTCAAACCTTCTTTGGCAAGACCTGCAGCGAAGGTGACCGCATGCTGCTCGGCAATCGCCACATCAAAATATTGTGCTGGATACTTTTGAGAGAACTTGACCATACCAGAGCCTTCACGCATGGCTGGTGTGACTGCCATAAGCTTATAATCTTGTGCGGCCATATCGCATAACCAATCACCAAATACCGCAGAGAATGTGGGATTGCTTGGCGCTGCTTTAGGCAGTGCTTGATCGTTTGGGTTGAACTTTGGTACGGCATGAAATTTAATCGGATCTTGCTCTGCTGATTCGTAACCTTTTCCTTTTTTGGTCACAACATGAAGTATTTGTGGACCTTTAATGTTGCGCATATTGCGCAGTGTATCGACTACACCATTCACATCATGACCGTCTATTGGGCCAATATATTTAAACCCCAGCTCTTCAAAAATTGTCCCGGGTACAACCATGCCCTTGATGTGTTCTTCAGCACGGCTGGCAAACTCTTTTATCGGAGGAACATTGCTGAGTAACTTTTTACCACCATCACGTATGGAGTTAAAAAATTTGCCCGTTAGCAGCCTAGCTAGGTGACTATTTAACGCACCAACATTTTCGGATATCGACATTTCGTTGTCATTTAAAACTATTAATAAATCTTTATTGATATCGCCACCATGGTTTAGTGCTTCAAAAGCCATTCCTGCGGTCATAGCGCCATCACCAATTACGGCTACGACTTTTCGACCCAAAGCTTCTTTTTCTGCAGCAACAGCCATACCTAATGCAGCGCTGATAGATGTAGAAGAGTGGCCTACAGCAAAAGTGTCATACTCACTTTCTGGTGGCCATGGGAATGGATGCAAACCGCCTTTTTTACGGATTGTTGGCATACGTTCACGGCGACCGGTTAAAATTTTGTGTGGATATGCTTGATGTCCCACATCCCATAACAACCGGTCAAAAGGGGTGTTGTATACATAATGCAAAGCAACTGTTAGTTCGACTGTACCTAAACCCGATGCAAAATGTCCACTGCTTTGACTAACGCTGGTTAATAAATACTGTCGTAATTCAGCACTCAATTGTTGCAGTTTATCTTGTGATAACGCTCTTAACTGTTCCGGTCTGTCAGCTTGAGCAAGGATAGGGTAGTCAGCAATATTTAGGGTCATTAAATGGGTATCAACTAATTAAATTTCATTTTATTCAGCCATAATTACAATTTAAATTAGTAAGTACGGTGGATGACAAAGTCGGTAAAAGACACCAACATGCGAGTATTGTAAGGCAAAGAGCGCAAAGCTTGAAGCGCTTGTTGATGAAGTTCATCAAGATAAGCTTTCGCTTGTTCCAATCCTATCATAGCCGGGTAGGTGCTTTTGTTCTGTGCCTGATCAGAGCCTTGTGGTTTACCAAGTACTGAAGAGTCACCGATCACATCTAGAATATCGTCCTGCACTTGAAAGGCTAAACCAATAGTTTTGGCAAAACTCATTAAACTTTGACGACTTTCTGGCGTAATATGAGATGCCAATGCGATTGCCATCTCAACGCAAGCGCTCAGCAGCGATCCGGTTTTTCTGCCATGTAAGTTTTCTAATTGTTGTTGAGTGATCTGTTCATCAGTAGCTGCTAAGTCCATGGCTTGGCCACCACACATACCGTTATAACCAGCCGCTTGACTGATAATTTTGATTAGTTCAATTCGTTTTAGTACTAATTCACTTGAAAGCGGGTAATCACATAAGATTTCAAATGCCAATGTTTGCAGTGCGTCGCCAGCCAATATTGCGGTGGCCTCATCAAATTGAATATGACAGGTTGGATGTCCGCGCCTAAAGTCATCATTATCCATGGCAGGTAAATCATCGTGGATAAGGGAATAGGCATGAATCGCTTCTATGGCAGCAGCAGGGCCATCAAGATCTTTTTGTTGGATTGAAAGCATTTTTCCTGTGGCATAAACTAAAAAGGGACGCATTCTTTTACCACCCATTAATAGAGCGTAACTCATTGCTTGCTTAAGCGTTCCCGAGTGTTCAGGCAGAGAATTAATAGTTTGGCTTAGAGTTAAATTAACCCTATCGCGACTAGATTGTTGAAAGGCAGTTAAATTCATTATTTATCAGATTCAAATACATCTAAGATTTGTTGGCCGTTTTGATTAGTGAGAATTTGCACTTTTTGTTCTGCGTCTTTTAATTTTTGTTGGCTATGTCTGGCCAACTGAATGCCACGTTCAAAACTTTGCAAGGCATCTTCCAAAGGCAAATCGCCTTGTTCCATTTTAGCCACCAGTGTTTCTAATTCCATCATACACCTGCCTCTTTTACACATCTGACGCTGCCGACGATCTACCCTGCGTAGACATCGGTGGTCTCCGGCCTATTAACAATATAACCTCTA